>Ga0102925_1000779_pt1 | contig 17345 bp, 2 predicted proteins | sample SalPonR1_A_D1_MG_FD_78216 | JGI IMG/M metagenome (GOLD analysis project Ga0102925, IMG submission 78216) | Salt pond soil microbial communities from South San Francisco under conditions of wetland restoration - Salt Pond MetaG R1_A_D1_MG | ecosystem: Environmental > Aquatic > Marine > Intertidal...
AATTCTGATTAAATATCTCAGCTTGCCCGTTTGACAGACGCTCAAACACTTTGATATCGACTGTGTCTAGGACCTGTCCTGGAATAAGTTCTTCAAGACTTCCGCTTGTAACCGGAGTCACAAACAAGTCACCGTCAACAATAATGTCTTCTGCGTTTAGTCCAGTAGCATTACCGTAATCAAGGGTGCCGCCGCTAAGCTGAGTGTCAAAGCTGTCTGGGTCCGGAGCAAAACTACCGTCTGACGTTGTTTTTCGTACAACAAATACGTCGCCGTCACTAACACTTACACCGTAGTTACTAAGGTCGATAGTCAGCTGAGAGCCGTCGCCTTCAAGACTTGGCATCTCAGCATTTAGATTTGTAACAGGATCCTGAGTTCCGAAGTTAGGGTCGTCAATACGTACACCGTTCTTGTAAACATTGTAAACGACTCCATCTTCTAACGGATTATCCAACTCTAAAACCGTTGTGCTTCCGTCTAAGCGGAATACTAAGTCTTCGAAGGTACTATCAAACGTGTCCCAGGTAGTAGTAAACCATTCGTCATTGTCCCAGCCAGTAGCCGTATCAAAGTCAAAACTCTTAACCTCTACCCCGCCATAATCAACGCCCTTCATTAACTGTGAAAGGTCCTTACCGATCATGCCCGAAGTTGGTGCATACAGGTGTTCAATCCTGTCAGTGGCGTTGAGCAAACCAGACGACTTGAAGTAATCCACCACAATACTAGAGTCTAACGCTGGTGGGTTAGCAAACTCTATTTGCCCAAAGTACCTAGTGTACCCTAGAGTCGTATCTTTAATATTTCTAAACGCAAACTCGCTACGTAGAGACTCTTCACCGTTAACAGTAATCGTTACTCGGTTGGTCCTAAGGTCCATTGGCCATTTCAGATTGAATATTGTGTTAGCTCCGGTGCCTGTAAGCGACTCTTGCTCTTTGAGTGTTAAAAAAGTCGGCTCACTGGTGTACCTGTCGAACTTCATCTCAACCTTTGTACTACGAACAAGTCCCTCTCCTAGAATTGCGCTGGCTTGTGCCTGTACCCCGGTGCTATCTGGTGGAGGGTCAATAGTAATCGTAGGAGCAGAAGTATAACCGCTACCTGCGGTTACTACCTGTACCTTTGTAATCTTCCCTTGTCCCACAAAGGCTCTGGCAGTTGCGCCAGAACCGCCACCGCCAGTAATAGAGACCTTCGGAGCAGTGGTGTACTTAGTGCCTCTATTAAAGACACGAACCTCTGTAACAGTAAACCCAAGATTGTCTCTCCAGTGTTTGTCAGGGAAGTCGTCAAATAACCCAGTAGCATCAACAAGCTGGTTGTCAACTATCTGAACTGCCCTGGGCAGTATCTTGTCAGCAGCAGGGTCGTACTTCGGAGGTAGATCGAAGTCTGTTACTACAGAGTTGGTGTCGTCTGTCTTTCCTAGTGCACTTACATACTCTCTAATGTTTGTCTTATACGGTTTTGCTTCTTCAACGTATTCGTTGAAGCTAGGTAAGCTATCATTCTTAAACGTAACACTCTGAGAAAGTTCTCCGATGTTGTGAGTAGCTCTAACGAAGCTGGTCTTAAATGCCCAGTCAACGTTAAGCTGCTCAGAAAACACATAACGCACACTTGAGAAAAATAACTCATTGTAGTCAGTTGCTAGGTCATCAATTAAGATATCTTCTTTAAGACCTTGCATTACTAACCTAATCTCGTCTGTTGGTTCCGAGTCAAAGAACCGGCTATCATAACTGAACGCATCAAACCCTACTAAGTTTAGTTGTGTATCGTAAAGTTTAGCATCAATCTGTATAGTACCGTCTTGGCGTCCAATAGTCTCGTAATTAACAGTAATGTCGTCAGTGTCGACGTCGTTAACTTTACGCAACAATAGCCAGCCGCCTTGGCCTACGTTTTCAATTCTAACAACATCGCCGACGCTGTCGTCTAGCGACGGTAGTTGGAACGACCCTTGGACTACGTGGTCAATTTCTGTAAACTGGTTGTTACCTTCCGCAAACCAATCAACATAGTCCCAATAACTCTTAACGTCAAATTCTTGTGTTGATGCACGAGACCAATCGTTAGAGGTTGTATCCCAGGTATAAACAGCCCAACGCCCGCCGATTGTTGAGTCTGATCTAACTAACGCGCTCACAGGACGGACTGTTACGGTTACGTCATTAGTGTACCCGGTACCTGGGTCAACTATGTCAAAGTCTGTTACTTGTCCGAGGTTGTTAATAAACAGGTCAATCTCTAGGTCTTTCCCAGAGCCGTTTACCGTAACCGTTGGGCCTTTACGAACAGCATTTCCTGTTTCAAATGTAGGGTCTTTATACCTACGTCCTGGGTTATCTATCGACACGTCTGTTATCGAACCGTCTGTTACCTCAACACTAATGCTTGCTCTAGCTGCTTTACTAGTACCAATAAAACGTAGTTCTTCGACTGTATCAACTGCGTAGTCATACAAGTGAGACGTTACGAGCGGAATAGGATCTTCCGCAAGAAACTTGCTTAAATCACGACTGTCGACTACAGGCAATTTTAACAGCGAGATGTTAGCACGCTCAATTACTTGCTTTAATGCTTCTTGACGATTAACAAACCAGCTCTGCCGTGGGCTGAATAAAGTACCGTAACGTTGGCGTGGCGGAAGATTCGGATCTGGAATCTTTCTCCCCTGAATATCGTAACCTGTCAGGCTGTCAACCCATTTGCGCTCAATGTCTTGTTTAGGTAAACTAGTAGACAACCCTTCAGTTAATAGCTGATACTCTGTATGAGCGTTCTGTTCTTGGTTGTCTTGTGTATAGTAGGTTACTGCTAGAACAACATCAGTTCCTGTTATTAGACTTTCGCTATTATACAGTACAAATCGATTGTCGGACATAAGACTGATAAATCTGTAACCCTCTTGGTTCGGGTCTGCGATCAAGTTAGCCATATTACCAACACTAATAGTTCTTCTACCTATATTCGGAAGCGTAAACTTGTTAGACACCCAGAAATAGTAGATATTACTAAACGTCTGCGAAACAGGGTCGTATTTTATCTTCTGAGAATATGCGTCGTCTCCGTACAAGCTAGTGCCACTAATTCCTTGAGCGACACCCTCTGTCGTGTCTGCAATCTCATCCCATTCCGAAGGAAGTAGGTCTGATTCCACCCACTCGTAGACGTCAACTGAGCCTGCCGGCAGGAGCCTGTTCCAGTTAGCACTCTGGTAAACTGCGTCACCTTGGTACGGGTTTGCAAACCGAGCTGTGCTCAAATCCCACCAAACTTTACCAACATAGGTATCTTCCCAGGTATTAGTCTCGTTAAATAACTGAGGGTCTGTTGTCACATTGTACCTTGCGGGGTCAGCAAACATCTTGAAATCTATCTGAGCGTCTACTGTTCCGGCAACCTTGCCTTGACGAACGTCAATGTAATCAAGGTAAGTTATAAGCTGTTCATCTCTTCTATTGTACAAGAACACTTCTTTAATTTGGTTGAGGTCAACAACCGGTAAAGATTGCCTGATTTTACTCCAAACAGGCTTGTTTAAAGGTCTTCTATAATCTACTAAGGCCCCTACTTGACCGTCAATATTAATACGCGGCAACCCTACATAAACGTGGTTTCGTGTTGCAACTAAGTTCTCGCCGAACTGTGCTGCTTTTGCTTCATCGTATTCGAATGCGTCGGCGTAGATAAAGGTCGAGTCAACTAACTCATAAATAGTCACGCTGCCAGTGTCAGTAAGGGTGTCAGAGAACTGCGTAAATCCGTTGTCAAACGTTGTTTTCTCAGTTAATTCAGGATCAATTGGGACTAACACGTCAATGTCACCATTGAAGCTAGTGACAGCAATTGACGTATCAGTTGCTGCAACCTTAAAGCCAAACTTTTCAACTTTGTTGTTTCTTGGCGACACAATTGTTTGAACTAGGGCAAATTCCTTGTCTAAGACAGAACCTTCGTCTTTTTGTTTATAAACATATACTGTGCCCTGGTCGAGTGCTCTGTCGTCACTAAATGGTTCGCCTATTATCAAATACTGGCCGTTTGGTGACAGTGCAATGCTGTCACCAAACCCTGACCGGATCTCTGACTCTAAAGTAGAACCGTCTGTTTCTTGGTTAACGTTAGGGTCGTCTATGGTCTGGCTATAAACGTAGCGACCATTTTTAACTCGATAAATTACTACCCGGTTAGCAATAAGATCTGCATCTAGCGCGGTATCTACGTCAGTGGCAACCGTAACAACTAATACCTGACCGTTCTGACTTGAGGTTGTCTGCTTGGCAAATTCTGTTTGACTCGGGTCAGTAAACGTGTTATCATTATATAAAGTAGAGGTAATATCGTGAGGAACAAACCCTTCGACAGTTATCTCAGAATCTAGTGGCTCCCATTTCGTCGGCGCCGAGTCTGGAGTAACTGTTGTTGTAATAACTGTTCGTGCTTGGTATAACTCACCGTTATACTCAACAATAGTACCGGTATCAAGAGAAATTACAGCATTCGGGTTATTATTCACTGCTGTTTCAAAATCATTCCAATTGCCTCGGTACCTTGCATCTTTATCAATAGCCCAGTCATAAGTTATACCGTTCTGGTCAGTGCCGTTCTTAATAATATACACACTAGTATCGGTCGATACAAACAGAGTATACAACTGGTCATGCTGTGCAAAATCTAAGTCTTTTGCGACAAACGAATCCGTGCCGCTCTCAGGTATCAGATACGTATTAACCCATTGCCATTCACGATTCTCTCTAGCGTAGATATGGTACACACCTTGGTTAGCAAAGGTGTTGCTTGCTCTACTAGGATCAACAGGTATATTAGAAACCAGCGACCAGTCTTTATTTCTGCTTGTTGGGAAGCTGGCAGCCTGCGGGGCGCCTGCTGTTAATCTAGTTTCATAGAACCAATATTCGCCGTTTACTAGAGCAAAGTCGTTAAGCGGTTGTGTGTACGTGTTAGGATTAACTGGAAAATCTCCAGAAGGGTTTACTACTATCGCTAACCGTCCTAACTCACTGTCAGCTAAGCTAACATAGTCTACTCTACCCATTTCACGGGTATTAGGAGTCCCGTCTTCGGATGTGTTAATCCTAAGTAGGTTGTTAACAACAAAACCACCAGAAACGTTTTTAAGATATATACGACCTTTATCACTTCTTTTCTGATAAAAGGCAACCTCGGCTGTAGCACCTGTAATAGGGTCAAAGATAGTCGGCGGATCGATACCCAACGAACCGTCTGGTTCATAAAAGTCGCCCGGGCCGTCGTCGTTAACCTCTGCATCAACATCCTGCGTCGCTGTAAACGTAAAGTCTATGTATCCGTCCCAGACGTCGTTGATTGTATGCTCGTTGTTGTTTAGATAGTTAATATCAAAACCGAAGGCACTTACGTCTTCGCTAACAATAGAATCATTGACCCATAACCTAAACAAGTCGCTTGCGCCCAGAACAGACGACGCGTCAACTGGCATTCGAATTGCCCAACGATCATCTGGAAACGGCTGCGGAGTAACATCTTGAACATCGCCTTGGTAAGAGAAGTTAATTAAGAAAGTTCTGTCCAGGTTATTGCCAAACTCGCCTGCATCTTTTAATGCATTAAAGAAGAACGCCTCGTCTCTAGTCTCGCTAGCAAGGATAAGATCTTTAAATACTAAACCTGCACCTGATATACCAAATCCTGAAGGCGCTGTGCCTTGCGGAGCATTGGTATAAGACCCGGTTCCAAACGGAGCAGAATTGTAAAAGCCCGACTGGCCGATCATCCAGTAGCCGCCGAGTTCTGAGTTAGGTTGATAAGACGGCTGTGTGTACGTTCCTACTTCAGCACTTCCGTTTAGTAGTGTGTCTGATTGGTTAAATTCTCCCTGAACATTAATAATATAGAGAACAACGTCGAACCCTTCTGAATACCTTTTATAAACAGTACCTCGTGCTGTTGTAGTTGTGACCTCGTTGCCTTCAACAGGTAAGTTCTCACCGTTTTGGACAAATAACACATTGTCTACTTTTTGTATTATTTCGTGACCGTCAGGATGAGAAATAAAGTCAGTGCTTACTGCTGTTTCAATAGAGTCTCCTGCTTGAGGGTCAACATCCTCAAACGGTAACACTTCTGTTAACTCTTCGGCAGTCTGGCTGTCTATCCTATTAAGGTGTGTAAACCTATTCCACGCTAAGTGTAACCTATCTCCAGGAACGGATCCTAGGTACTGGTTAATTGGGGCTCGAACCAATACGTGTGCTTCGTCACCTGGCAGGTTGATATCAGGCAGATAAGGAGCATGCTGAAGCAGAAGTTTAAAGTTAGAATTACCTGAATCCTTCTCAACAAAAGCGTAACTATTGAAAGTTTCAAACGTTGTATTAGAAACCTTCGCAGTTAGGTCTCTGTTCGCGACCCAGTACTGCTCACTTTGTTTTACAATGTCGCCTTCAGTATAGTCAACAGTTGCATCGAAGTCGCCGGCTAACGGTGAGCTGACGTTAGATGCATTCGGTGATCCGATTGCCAAGAACTTACCATCCGGACTAAGTGCTACTGCGTCTCCGAATCTCTGTTCAGGGTCAATGCTGTTAGCAATGTCTCTAAACGGAACTATTTCTGCATCAAATAACATTTCACCAGCTTCGTTAGCACGAATGTAGGATTGTACAGTGTCGCCGCTAGGATCCCCTATAACTATCTTAGTATTATCATTCGAACTCGCAACCTTAGCAAAGTCACTAACTGAAGACCCTTTGTTAATAATAGTCTGACCTTCTAAGTAGGCTTCTTGGTTTTCAAGTACATACCAGTTATCAAACTTATCACTGTCAACCCAGATCCTTTGTCCTGCTACAATTCCACCTTCAGTAACCTTGTTAGCATCTCCTGCACCTTGTACTCTTACAGAACGCAACTTACTAACGTAGCCACTTACCCCTTGCTGGTCTTCAACAGTCGCTTCAGCTGAAGTAACTGCAGAAACACTGCTAACTCCTAAATCTGTGACTCTATAAAAGTTGTTGCCAGAAGCTAAGCCTTGAACTCCGATGTAGTCGCCTACTGCTAACTCGTTAGCACCTGTGTTAAATGTAATAGTAACATTCCCGTCACCAAGGTTCTCGATCTCAGTAACGCGCAACGGTACCCCAACGTGTTGAAGTACGTCCCAATCCTCATTCAAGCCAATAACCCATATGTAGTCTCCAAAATCTACAGATGCTATATTACCTTGAAGAATATCATTCTTGTTACTAATTCTAAAAGAGATATCGTCTTCTAAAACAAAGCCAGGCAAACGAAGTACAAACGGATCTGACTTTGCTACTGGGAACGGGTTACTGTCATAACCTTCTGGGGTAGCATAAATGTCGCTCGGACGCGGTCTATAAACTAAGTCAGTAGAGTTAACAGGCAGTCTATTAGTTAATTCTACTGGCTGAGGGTCTAACCTAAACTGAGCCTCGTCTAACAAGAACTCAACAACCTCTGAATTAGAAGTTGCACCGTATCTACCGAGGCGTATCGCCCATTCTTCGTAAAACTCGAGGCTTTCTTTGTCAGCAGATCCTAACGCATCAAACAACTTCGTCAACGAGTTAATTGTGCCTTTATCTTGAATGAATCCTTGATAAAACTTATACTGCGAAACATCATCGGTGATAATATTCTGAAGATAGTTTCTCTTCTGGTATCCGATTAGGTGCTGTGCGTGCTGTTGCTGCTGGGTGTCAAAGTTATCAGTGTCTAAGTCGTAAAAATCAGCAAACTGATTAATTCTGTTATTAAAGTTTGGAATTAGCCTTGACTCAGGACGACCGTCTAAACGCTCCCAGTTGCTAGCAACAAACACGTTACTGCCAGGAACATCGTTTAGTGCAACATAAAAGAACTCTTTGTACTTAACAAGCGAACCTACGCTATAATCGGTCCAAGTTTCCCAATCACTTACTTCTGCACTATCGTAGATAAAGCCCGGAATATCCAAACTGCCGTTCCAGTTATCACTCCTGTAACCAGTAACTCGAATTCTTTCTTGTCGGTATCCTGCTTCTAGGTCATAAATTATGTCGCCAAACACCGACGTGTTGTCAAGTAAAATGATGTGCTCTTTTTGCACCAAAGGAAGCCTAATATGGAAGATGCCATCATCAGTGTTCTTGACGCTAACTCCGAAGTCAACCTGGTTACTCCTAGCAATAGAACTAAACTCTTGGTTAAGGTTTTTACCGTCGGCTTTATACAGTGAGTAACCGTAAAAGTTATCAAAAATGTTATCAACAACAGAGAAGTCACGTGCAAACTTGACCTGTTCTGCTGCGGGACTCAGTGTAATAGCACTGCCAGGAGCCCAGTTCTGTGTAGTCCAGAATAAGAACTCTTTAACGCTGAATGTCCAGTTTTCAACTTGACTTATGTCTGAATTAAAGAGGTCAAATATGAAACCTTGTCTAACAAGAAACTCTTCATACCCAAGTAAAAAGTCAACAACGTCTTGAGTTGTAGGTAATAACGTACCGTATGGCAACGAAATTATCTCGTCTTCAAAACGTCGACGCAAGACAGCGTCTTGGCCTCCTTGCTGTGGTAATGAATTAACTTTTCTAAATTTAGAAGGATCGAACGTAGAACCACTAACGTGCGACTCAAGAACCCTGTAAAACTGGTTGCCGTTACGAACATTCTTACCTTTAATATACTGCTTACCTGCTGCCCAAGTTGTGAACGGTTCACTAACTCCTCCTATGTTAATTACAGGATCGTTGGTAGCCGTTACAGGCCGAGCGTACCTAAACACAGGATTCTCACGGTCATAACCTTTAACGATGTAGCCAGCAGTTGTCTTCTCTACAATAACACCGCTATAAGACGCTACGTCAATAGGTGAACTTGTGTTCAAAAAGATCTGGTAATTCTCGAACGGAAGAAAGACATTACCTTCGTTAAACGGTGTACGACTGTCTAATATGAGCCTAAACTTTTCTTTCTCGGTGAAACCTCCTACCTTAATACTTAACTGGTTTCGGACCCTTGTTACCTGGTCTTTGTACGTTTCGTAACTTAGCAAAACACTGGCATTTAAGTAGTCAAAGATATAGTTTACTAGACCACTAGTCGAAGTTCTTTTATTGTCGGTTCTTGCGTTAGGAAACACTAGATCTTTAAGCCTAAGTATCTTACCGGTTTCAGTGTAGATAATCTGTCCGACTTGGTTCCGCTTCAAGCGAGACATGTCGAACCCCGTTGCAAACACGGTGTTTGGTTGATTAAGAATCATTGCTGTTATCAAGCTGAATGGATACTCTGAGCTACGGCGCCAGGCTGTTTCTACAGGTCCGTGGTCGCCAAACTTGAACGGCAATCTACGTGTGCGGTCTACTTGATTTCGCACGTATCCGCTGTCTGCAGGGCTCAGCAAGTTGCCTGCAATGTCAACAGGAATGTGTGATAGCAGTGTAGGCCTTGAGTATTTTGGATCCTTGCGTGTTACGTTGCCGTCTGAATCTCGCATAACACCACCTGCAAGGTCTTCCCATAATACTAAGTTATTTCTTGTATACGGCGCAGGACCGTATACTGACTCCCACCAGACTGGCATTACACTAAAACCCAACATCTCCCAAGGGTGGGTATGAGGACGATCAGTATCGTATGCTTGTATGTACACAGACCTCCAGTACCCATTTAGGCGCACGCCGTTAGGTGAGTTAGTGTTTGTATAGTTGTAAGTAAACGAGTCTGAACTGTCGTACACTGTGTTCGTAGTGTAATCTGGGTTACCTGCAATAGTTACCCACTCAACAAAATCAGTAACTAATACGTTGTTTATAGAGTCTAACGTATACCCAGTTGTACGGAAGTCGCTTGGCACAAAGTTCTTAATATCAAGTAGGTCAGTGTTATACGGCTGCTTGATGTTGTTATAGATCCTTAGTTCCAACTCAAGGATAATATCATCGCGATAGTCGTTGAACGCCAGCGTAATACTACCGTCGTGTCCTTGGATTACCTTTCTCGATTCGAGATAGGTGTCGTCTTCAATTATCTGTGGTATAAATGAAGGGTACAAGCCTAATTTAGTAGGCGTAGATGGCACAAACGACCCATCTGTGCTGTCACACTCAACTATCTCAAGCACATCACCACGGACAATGGCTGTAAGAATCTCGACAAACCCTTCGTTATTAAAGACGTAGTCCCTTCCGTGTACTAACTGCTGTGAATTCAGGTACACAAGAACTGATCTTGCACTTAGTTCGTTAAGAGTAAACGTTTCAGTAAGAGCGTAAAATCTGCTACTTTCAGCAGAAACAATGTGCTCAAATCGGCGGCTTGCTGAGGTACACAACATATCTGTAAAGAAGAACGGCATACTGCTATTCTTGTTGGCATTCACTCTATCTAGCAAAATATCTACTTGCTGCTTCGGAGTCCCGTCAAAACCCAATTCTTCGGCGGCTTGCAAAAAAGTGCGTTTAAACTTAGCATACTCTGCACGGTTAAACCTTAGTGCTTTAATTATATTTGCCGACTTGTCAGTAATATGATAAGATGCAAGGTTAACTGGTCCAGTGTGTTGGACAAACCTCTTGCCGTACTGGTCTAAGTCACCTAAGTCACGTAGGTTACTGTTACCAGGATACTGTCCGTCAAACCCCTTTACGTTCTCGACAATAGTCGACACGTGGTCGTTTACTTCACCTAAAGTAAAGGATTCAATCTTATCGTTTAACGGGTTCCTTTCTAAGTTATGCGCGATCTCATAGTAACCGTTGTTGTTTTTTGGTGCTGTGCTCCTAGTCTTTAATATTACATTAGACCCAACCGGTAGTTCATTTGTAAACACAACTCTAGCGTTTTCGTGAGTTTTATCTAGCACATAGTCTTCTTCTTGAGCCTGTAGAGACTGGTTTAAATAGACTTTTATTCTTAGATCATCTAGTCGACTGCTATTGTCGTAGGTATCTACTTCAACAAAGTTTGTTGTCTCTTCAATGACATACTGTCTAATTACTGCTTGACTACTTTTTTCAAATGCCTTAGCCCATCCGTTCTGAACAACAAAACTTTCACGAGACTCGTACTTTCTCAAATATGCTGCATCTGTAAATTTCGTAATAACCTCGTCAGCGACTTGGTATGTAAACTGCCCTTCAACTAACGCAAAACTAAACTGAATGTCACCAACGTTTTCAATGGTTCTGTAACTTAACGGAAATCCTAACTCAGCGTCGACTGCGCCAACTCCTTCCTTATAAACAAACACAGGGTTTCCAACAAACGTTGACTTATTATATACGTTTGAGTCGTTAAACGAGTTACCAGAGGCGTCGTACAACTGGAACAACGGTTGCTGGTTAGTTTGTGTCTTCTGTTGCGTAGATTGCCACTCTGCACCATCGTACCAATATAGTAAGCCACGGTTTTCTACTCCGTTGGTTACTAATACAACCTCTCCTTCTAACGGGTCTGTGTCGTCTATTTCAATTAACGAAATCTGCCTATTGTTATCAATTGTAATGAAATTAACTTCAAATATTTTACCGTTTACTAATCTGTCAGGATCAGCGGTAAACAAAACGCGCATACCTTGTGCTAACTCAGTGCCGTCCACGTTGTACCCTAGACTGCCTTCTATAGTAGAAAAGACATCGGTAGTAAACGTATCGATTAAGTCAATGTCGTCTTTAGCCACAGTTCCATAATTAAACAAGCGCAATCCTGCTTCGAACTCGATAATAGGTCTAGTAGCACGGGCCGACTGATCTAGCACTACTGGCTGGTTGTTAGCCCGTGCTGCTGCTTCTATAACGCTTGAGTGAAACCATAGGTTATAACGCGACCAAGCATTTCGATCCGGACTGGCTCTGTTAACAACCAGGTAGTCTTTTTGTTCAGCAAAACTACTAGCATCACTAAAAGGTAGTCGGTCAAACGGATTACTATCAAAAGGTACTAACTTTGTATCAGAAAAAGATGCAGGGATAACCAAGTCAGCCTCGTTTATTAATGTTATAGAGGTCCCTACTCCTTCAACATACCATTCGCCGATGGCATATCTCTCTGGGGTTACTGCACCTCCAAAGGTTATCTTCATCCCGTTTGTAAATTCGACACCGTTTGAACTTGTGTAAAATAGCTTTCCGAGTATTTCTTCTTCTACGTTAATAGTAGAACCGACGCCGATGTCAAATACCTTGATGAATCCTCCTGTATTGGCGTCTACTTCACTCAAGTAAAATAAATGGTCAGGTGACTGTAACGGAACTGTAAATTCAATAACGCCGTTTTCGATATATTGCGGAGCAACTTCGTTACCGTCTACATTAAAAAATGTTTGTCCTTCAACGTATTGGCTTGAGATATTTTCACTAGGAGACAGCGGGTCTGGAATTGTAAACTTGCTATCTCGAGTAAATGCAAAAGGAAACCCTGGTGTGTCAATCTCAAAGCGATACGTTTGTCCTCTATACAACGTAATAATAGGGTTAACTGCTAACCTATTCGAAAACTTGTATACTGTAGTACCGTCTTGGGTCTCAGTTGTAACCTTATATGTGCTTTTTATATTCTCCGACTGACCGAGAATCTGAACTGTTTGAGGACCATTAGGAAGCCAGTAATATTCACGAAAGTTAACTAGCTTGTCCCAGTCAACGTTCGGATTCCAAGCATAATATTCTTGAGCATTTAGCAAACTGTGGTCAGACACGTCGCCGTTAAAGGCTGAAATCTGATTCACAAAGTCAGAGTAGTCTTTGTAAAACTCTACATTACCTAGACTATCTTTAACTACAGTAGCCGGTTCTAACTGACGATTCTGACGCTGTTCGTTTACGTCTTCGATGTAAGTGTCACCTGGCTGAAAAGCTCTGGCAGTTTTTCGACCATAGAACCCTGCAATTTTTTCAGCAACTCCTGGCTGGACCATTTGGTCCAATGTACTGCCAAGGATTTTTTCGTTGGCCTGAGTTCTGAAGTACCGAGGCAGTAACTCAGAACTCTTTCTCTTGTTGTTGTCTCCTACTGGTAGTGGAGATTCATTTTGGTCATTGTTAGACATTAGAAGCTAAGTCCTCCAGAAGTATTTAATGTTCCTGCCGAAGCCGCACTTTGGACTCCGCTGTTTGTCGAAGCACTTGATGTTGTCACTACCTTGCCGTTTGAGTTTAACCTAGTTGCTGTAATCTCGTCTATTAGTTCTATGTCAGACACACTTGCTCCGCTAATAAAGATTTCGTCTGGTTGAGAACGTATCTCAAATAAGCTACCGAAACCTTGCCCTAATTGATTAGGAACAATAATAAATGTTACTAAGTCAGGGGCCATCCTATTCATTACAAATGTTGCTAACTCTTGGAAATAAAAGACATCACCGAAATCCCAGTTATCTAACGCAAAATATTGGTTGACTAGGCTAATAATCCTAGTCTTGACTTCATTGTCATTCAGAACGACTTCAGGGTTCTTAACTGCTTTAAATGTAGACTGCAAATCTTCGTTCGCCTTTGGCCCAAATAATACTTTGTACTTAACCGGATGATAGATTACTTCATCGCTTATTGACTTTATCTTGTTTATCTCTGCTCCGAACGACCTAAACAACTCATCTGAGCTAGGAGGCTTTGGTCTCTCTTCTAGTTGGTCGTCTAGGTACAACCTATAGCTTCTGTCGTAGCCTCTAGTAAGCAGGTATGTGTCCATAATGTTGCTAACACTAGGATCGATCCTAGTGTTAGCGTCAGCAGTGTGCACGTAATGGAACTTTAAGTCATCTCGGCCAATAAACGCTCTGTAATCACCAGTTACCGAAAAGGTTAGTGTAGTTGAGTTCCACACTTTAAACAAGTTTATATCTTTAAGATAAAAGACTTCGCCGTCGTTTCGTTGACTAGGCGTCGGAAAATCTTTATCAGATTCTGATTCAAATAATCTTATTCCTGCTTCTTCAGCATTTACATATCGAAAATCTTCGGTGCCTGCTGAAGTGGTATACTTTTCTTGTACAACGGTTTTACGATCTATATTAGGTACAGAAGGAGCAACAATGTGATCAAACAACTCAGGGTCATCTACAACCCCGTCGTTGTCTCTGTCAGAAAATGTTACTTCTACGCGAGAAGTATCTACGTATCCTTCTTTGTCTCTATACTCCTCTAAAATTTCCCAAACAAAATCTGTTGTAAACGGGGCAACGCTATCTGGCTGGTTGTTAATGTTCAACACCGAGATTTTATCTTTAGATAGTTTACCAGTTTTAATATCAAAAACCTTATCAGTAGAGTCGTAAAAGAACCTTATTTCTTTATCACTTTCAAACACATAACGCAGGCCTCTATAAGTAACCTTATACCGCTCGCCTGAAGTCTCAAACTTTAACAACCAACTTGCATCAAGGCCCTGGCCGCTGGTGTCACCGGCGAAACCTGTACTAAACTCTCCGCGAGCATTAAGGTTTGAAGCTGTAATAATTCTCCAACGCTGTAGTTCCACATCAAATCGCAACCCAAAGTTATTAAATGCAAACGTCTGGTCTATCACCTGTCTTTTTACGTCGTCGATTAATGTACTAGCAATGCTCGGACGAATCTCTCCCAGAAGTGCACCTTCTGGGATATCGTCGCTTAGAGAAATACCACCTTGGTTCTCTCCTAACGTTTGGTCAGCACCGTCGCCTGCAACTCTAATTACTTTTGTCCAAATATAAGTCTTGTCACCTAGCTTAGAAGGTGCGCCAGTTTCTATGACGTTATCTTTGTTGAAATGAGACCCGTCAGGAGCAACAAACCTAAGTAGACTATCTGACTTTAAAAATCTGAGACTAGTTGACGTAAAACTACCAACTCTTAAAAACTCGTCTTCTGCGCTAACTAAGTCACTTAAGAAGCCGGTGAACGTGTTTGTATCAGAGGTCTCAGGCACCCAAAATGCGTTCAGACCAATTGTTCCTATTCTTGGGAAACGGTCATAATAAAAGTGTTCGAGTTTTCTGTTACCTAAAATTGGTTCGACAATGTTTATAATCGCACCTTCAATATCTGTTTGTGTATTAAAAGAGAACGTAGTTGTTCTATCAACAAATTCTTTGTAAACAACGCCGTCGTTGCCGTAGAGATTTGTATTACTGTATTTTCCGGTGGCATCAATTAAGTCAAAGAATCTTGAGATACCGCTAGAGGTTCTGTTAACACTCTTAACCTTAACAATTTCTTGACTGATTGCCAACGGAGCAACGTTATAGTCTTCACCAGTAATCATTCTGTTCTGTGTATAATAGGTTGACGGAGCATTAGACTTAATGCTCGCATTTGACTCACTAGGCGAGCTATTACTAACAGTTGTCTGAAGTGCTACTGTAAACGTAATCTCTTCTGGGCGCCCTTGTTTGCTCAAGTAAGGGATAGTAAAGTTTATACCAGACATTGCTGCTGGAGTTATGATCATTCCTCGGTTTTCACTGATTCTATAGTAGCTTCTAAAGCTACCTTTCGGTAACTCTCCAAACACACCGTCAGAGAAGATCAAGTTAATCCGATCATCAACACGAGTCAACACGCTGTATACAGAACGTATGTTTTTACTAATGCTGTTGTAAATGATGTTATTACCTTCAACACTATCGACCTTTGTCCATAGTTCTTGCTCGTTACCGTTTGAGTCTAGCTTATACAACCAAACGTCAGAGTCATTAATGTTAACTGTATCAATAGCCACTGTTTGGTTAGCAGTTGGCTGGGTTATAGAAAACTGACCGTTATCAAGAATGCCCTGGCGGAAATGTGTAAAAAACCCACTATTAGAGCTGCCTGGACCTCGTCCGTCATCTCTATACAAAAAGGCAAAGTTGTTACCTGGCAAAGGAGCTTCTTCTTCGACGTTACCGTCAACAAGGTCCGTCGAAACAATCTGGAACGGGGTTGACTTCCCTTCAATCGTCTTATCGTAGCTGTAAACTGGAACTGTTGTGTTTAACCCGTTTACGCGATATTGCTCGCTAGGAATATCTGCAACAACGTCTCTTTTTGCTGGACGGCCGAACACATTATTAACTGGTAAACAAGTATTCATTATTTTAATAAACTGCTCAAACCAGTTTGCATTGGTACTATCGTTCCATTGAATCGTTTGTCCTTTAAGGTTAACGCCGTTGCTGTCAATTAAGTCTTCGGTAGTCCTAATTGCAGTAAATTTAAGTAAGCCGTTTGCTGCTTGGTTCCTGCTCGGATTGTAGCTGATTAGACGTGCAAGACGCAGAACGCTTTCTCTACGTTCTGCAAGTTCAAGAAAGTTTTCGCGAGCATTTAAGTCAATACGGAACGCCAAGTTCTGTCCTAGGAATGCAATCAAATCAATCAACGCAAGGTACTCTGACGACTCAATGTAATCATTAAAGTCTTCAGGGTAATTCTCACGCAAATATGTGATCATCGTGCGTCTCAGATTGTCAAAGTCATAGCTCTGGAAATCTGCGTTACGGAAGGTCTGGTAAACTCTTTTCCAGTCCTCTGCGACCAGTAAACGGTTCTGTCTATCAGTGGCTGACATGTGCTTTCCTCTATTATATTTGTATTTATTTGTTTGAGATAACTGCGTATATAATTACGCAATCAAGCCGTTTGACTGGTCAAACTGTAGACGCATCTGCTCTGAAATGCTGTAGTCAAGGTAGGTAATTACACACTCTATTTGAATCCCATTAAAAAACGTATCCACAATAACTCGATCAACTAGAACCCTAGGGTCTGCGTTAACAATAGTCTCTACGTTTTCTACTATCGCTTGCTTTAGGTTCTCTGTTAAAGGCTCATAAAGAATGTCCCATATAATAGTTCCAAACTCAGGGTTCTCAAGTTTCTCGCCTTGGCGAATATGGAAGTGATTGATTATGTCTTGCTTAATAATAGAGACATCGTAGAGGCGGAAACCGTCGTTCTCAGGATTAACTGTACTAATCCCACGGTAGATAGTACTTGCAGTCGGCTGCCGGTTCTGTTGTGCTGATTCTGCTTGTACTCGTTTGTAAAGATTCTTTTCTAGTGTGCTCATAGCAGTATTTATCCTAGTCAATTAGCTCGTAGGTAAACCTAACGAGTCGCCGCCGGTTTCACTACTTGCAGCATTATTACCGTTACTGCTATTATCCGAAGACTGCGACACACTCTTTCTAAACGTATCTAGTGTCTTTATAAGTTTTGCATCAGCAATAGCCTCTTCAATTGTAATATCGGTCTTCTCCGGAGTTACGCTCGTTGGTGCTAAATTCTCATGCTGTAACCAAGGTTCGTGGCTAGGCATACGTTTAACTATCGACTCTACCGTAATCGTAGACAAATCACTAG
>Ga0102925_1000787_pt1 | contig 17197 bp, 15 predicted proteins | sample SalPonR1_A_D1_MG_FD_78216 | JGI IMG/M metagenome (GOLD analysis project Ga0102925, IMG submission 78216) | Salt pond soil microbial communities from South San Francisco under conditions of wetland restoration - Salt Pond MetaG R1_A_D1_MG | ecosystem: Environmental > Aquatic > Marine > Intertidal...
CAAATAATGACCTAACTGGAATCTTTGATTTCTTAGTAGGTCAGATGTACCCATGGGCACACAGTCGCCAATCCAAATCTTTGATTTGGTTAATGTAGCCGACTAAGAATAGTAGTATTGATACAATGTAAAGCCCTTGAAATCAAGGGCTTTTTGAGTTTTTGAAGATAAAATATAAAGAAAGTTACCTGCATAATTTAATTGCTATATGCATAAAATAATGGTAAAATTATGCATATAAATCAAAATAGGCAGGTGATAAAGTTGAGAGAATTTAATTATAGAGAAGCAGATAAAGAATTATTTACACCGGAAATCATGAATTTGATTGCAAAGATTCACGAATATAAAGGAAAGCAGGAGTTGTTTGTTGAGGCAAAGCCGGATATTTTAGAAGCAATGCTTGAAGTAGCAAAGGTTCAAAGTACAGGAGCTTCAAATAGAATAGAAGGAATATTTACATCAGATGCCAGGCTTAATGATTTAGTGTCAAAAAAAGCAGAACCTCTTAATAGAGATGAAGAAGAAATTGCAGGATATAGAGAAGTGCTAAATACAATACATGAGAACTATGATTACATTAAATTAAGTTCAAATATAATATTACAGCTGCATAGAGATCTGTACAGCTATCACCCATCTTCTAATGGGGGTAAATATAAAAATCAAGATAACATCATAGAAGAAGTAGATTCAAGAGGCGTAAGAACTATTAGATTTAAACCACTTTCAGCTTTTGAAACACCTTCTGCTGTTGAAAGATTATGTGAAGCATACAATGAAGGAAAAAAAGAAGGTAAAATTGATTCTTTGATTCTAATATCAAAATTTGTATTAGATTTTCTATGTATTCACCCTTTTAATGATGGGAACGGTAGGATGAGTAGGTTATTAACATTGCTTCTTCTTTACCAAGAAGGATATATCGTAGGGAAATACATTAGTATAGAAATGCTCATAGAAAATACCAAGGAAAATTACTATGAAACCCTAAAGGAAAGTTCACAGGGATGGTATGAAGAAAATAATAATCTAAGTCCTTTTGTAAAGTACTATCTAAGCATTTTACTGAAAGCATATAAGGAGTTTTCTGAAAGAGTAGAGACTGTTGAAATTAGAGGTTTAAACAAGTCAGAAAGAGTCAAAGATCTATTTGATAAAAAAGTTGGTAAAATTTCAAAAAATGACATAGGTAAAATTTATCCTGATATTAGCATAACAACTATTGAAAAAGCTCTATCGGATTTATTAAAAGATGGATACATAAAAAAAGTTGGATTAGGAAGAGCAACAGCATATATTAAAAATACAGATTAAAATACTAGAGCCTTTAAAAGGGCTCTTTTCTAAACAAAGATGAAATTATATGCATAAAAAAGACATAAAATTATGCATATAAAACCTTGATATGCAGATAATATCACTGGATATATGTAAATATCTAGCTCGTTTGTTAAAATAAACTTTAAATATCCTATTACAACTTAATAAAATAAATAGTTTCACACTTTTTAGCGATATTCTAAACTTTTTAGCGATAATATATTTAAAGTATTTTTAGATGAATAAAGTTTGCATTTAATGTTGCAATTTAGAATTTTATTTGTTTTCTAACAAAAACTTGACACTTTCAAGTCATGACTTATTTTGACTTTAGTGCTAAAATAGATTATAATATTAGCACGAAAGACAAAACGGAGGTGGGTTTATGACTGGAGTAGAAGAGTTAAAAAAAGTTGTTAAAAAACATGATGGAGTTGTAACAACTAAGTTGGTAGAAAAATATGGAATTCATCGTGAATATTTAAGAAAAATGGTTGAAAAAGGTGAATTAGAGCGAGTTTCTCACGGAGTATATATAGCTCCAGAGATTTGGGAAGATCAAATGATGATACTTCAATTGAAAAAAAGAAAAATAATCTATTCTCATGAAACAGCACTATTTTTACATGACTTGACTGATAGAGATCCTATTCAATATGTTGTTACTGTACCCTACGGATATAATACTAGCAGACTTAAAGATGAAGGTCTAATTGTTCATTCAGTTAAAAAAGAATTGTACCTTTTAGGTAAAATTACAAAAAAAACAAGTTTTAACCATGAAGTAATAACATATGATGTTGAAAGAACAATTTGTGATATTCTCCGTGATAGAAATAATCAAGATCCTTATGTTGTTAATGAAGCAATTAAAAGATATCTACACAGAAAAGAAAAAAATCTTAATAAATTAATGAAATATGCTAAGTTATTAAGGATTGAGAAAGTTCTACGCCCTTATCTGGAGGTGATAATATGAAAACATCGACTCAATTAAAAGCTTTGATTAGAAATTTATCAAGAGAAAAAAATGTAAAAGCAGAAATTTTGCTTAGAAATTTTATGCTTGAAAAATTTCTTGAAAGGATTTCACTATCGAAATATAAGGAGCAATTCGTTCTAAAAGGTGGAATGCTAATTGCAGCAATTATAGGTGTTGATGCTAGATCAACAATGGATATGGATACTACTATTAGCGGGTTTAACCTTAATGAAGAAGAACTCGAAATAGTCATTAAAAATATATTAGCTATACCTTTAGATGATGGCGTTACTATGGAACTTAGAAAGCTTGAAAGTATTCGTGATGAAGCTGAGTATCCTGGAATTAGAGTTTCTATAAATGCTTCACTTGATAAAACTAAGCAAACTATGAAAATAGATATTACTACTGGCGATCAAATTACCCCTAGAGCTATAGAATTTTCATATAAACTGATGCTTGAGGATAGAAGTATTTCTATATTGTCATATAATCTTGAAACTGTTATCGCTGAAAAAATGGAAACAATTTTATCAAGAGGTACAACAACTACAAGGATGCGTGATTATTATGATATCCATATATTAATGATTTTACATGAAAAAGAAATTGATAAAAATATTTTAAGAGATGCTTTTAATAAAATATCTCGGCATAGAAATAGTTTTGAAAATATTAAAAGTAACGGAACTGAGTATATTCAGATTATAGAAGAATCAAAAAGTTTATCTAAATTATGGGATCAATATAAATCAAAAAATAATTATGCAGCTGATGTTAAGTGGGATGATGCAATAAAAAGTGTAAAAAAAACTTTTCAAATTATAAAATAATTTGGCAATTGTGCTAAATTTAAATATATGTTTAGCATGAAAGACAAATATAATTTTAAAATGTAACTTTTTATACTCTCAATGCAACAATAACGATGTTATATTGTAATTTTTTAGCGATATTCTAAACAATTTAGCGTTTATAGAATATCGCTAAATTGTATTAAAGTTGTAGTTATTAGACATAAGAGTTACACCGTTAACTTTTTAACAAAAAAATTAACGAATGAGAAGTACCCCAGTACTACGTGGAAAACAGCCACGAAGCCATCATAGAGCCTGAAACTTATGAATTAGTCCAAGCAGAATTTAAAAGAAGAAAAAAAGCAGGGAATTGTACAAGTGCAATAAACTGTTTTGCAAGTCGCATAACCTGCGGTGACTGTGGAGGGTTTTACGGAAGAAAGGTTTGGCACTCAAACACTAAATATGCCCAGACCATATGGCAGTGCAATAATAAATTCATAAGAAAAGCTAAGTGCACAACACCCCACCTAAAGGAAGAATTGATAAAAAAAGCTTTTGTAGATGTCTTTAACAGTTTAATTGATAATAAGGAAGAGATAATAAATAGCTACGATGACTTAATTAAAAAAATTACAGACTACTCTAAAGAAGAAAAAGAAATAGAAAAAATAGAAATAGAATCTGAAGTTTTACAAACATCAATAGAAAGACTCATATCAGAAAATGCAAGAACTACAATAGATCAAGCTGAATATGCTAAGAAATATAATGCTTTGGCCCAAAAGCACAACAACCTTCAAAAAATAATGCAGACTCTAATACGTGACATAGATAAGAAAAAAGCCAAGAGAACATTGATGAAGGCCTTCCTTAAAACATTAAAGCAACAGAGACACATACTAAAGGAATTTGATGAAAAGATATGGTCGGCAACACTTAACTACTTAGAGGTTAAAAGTAATGAGATGCTAGTGTTTCACTTCAAAGACGGAAGAGAGCTTCCTGGAGCATAGAAGATGAAGGTTAGAAATATTAATATAGTAAATACTAAAGAAAAATTATAGAGCCTTTAAAAAAGATAAGGGTATGTGGATACGTAAGGGTATCTACAGATGCAGCCTTACAAATTAATTCCCTTGAAAATCAAGTAGACTATTACAAGAATAAACTACAAAAGAATCCTGACTATGAGTTTTGCGGTGTATTTAAAGATGCAGGTATATCTGGAAATAGAGAAAACAGACCAGGGTTTCAAGAGATGATAAAAAAAGCAAATGAAAATCAAATAGATCTAATCATAACAAAATCCATATCCAGGTTTGCTAGAAATACCGTTTTACTCCTTTAATATATTAGGCTCTTAAAAGAAATCAATGTAGGAGTTATTTTTGAAGAACAAAGCATAAACACCCTATCTTCTGAAGGAGAGCTGATTCTTACCGTTCTTGGAGCCTTTGCAGAAGAAGAAAGAAAAGCACAAAGTGAAATAGTAAAGCTATCCAAAAGAAATCGATTTAAAACAGGAAAGCATGCAATCAATACTAACAACCTTCTGGGTTATACAAAAAATGAAAAGGATGGATAAGATTAAGATACTGATTAAACATAGTTAAAAGGAGATCAAATATGAAAGTAATAGGTATAAGCGGAAGCGGAAGAAAAAATGGATATTCTACGAAAATAGTAAAAGATATGTTAGGTGAAATAACTTGTGAGACTGAGTTCTTTAGTTTAGCTGGAAAATCAATTAATGGTTGTATAGGCTGCTTGCAATGTACTAAAGATAATATTTGTGTTCAAAAAGATGATTTTCAAGAGATTATTAATAAGGTGATTGAAGTAGATGCTGTAATTTTTGCTGGACCGAACTATTATGGTATAGTCAATGCGATATCTGTAGCTTTTTGGGAAAGAACATTTTGTCTGAGACATCAAGAAAAATTTTTATTGGCAGGAAAGTTAGCAGTGGCAGTAGGACTAGACCGGGAAGTAAATGGTCCGGCATTACAACATATCAAGAAAATGATGAACAGCAATAAGATGGCTATTGTGGATACTTTTACCAACGTTGGAAATTATCAATGCTTTGATTGTACATATGGCCATGATTGCAAGGTAGGTAATGTTTATCCAATACTTGGTAAATGTACTCCGGAGCAGGCTGAACAAAATAGACCGAAAGAGTATTCCGAGGATATAACTGCTAAAAAAGGTGCTAAAGATATAGGTAGATTATTAGATTCAATATTAAGTGGCAGAGAAAATAACGAAGTATAATAATAATTATAGTATGAGTAATAGAAATGTTTCTAATATTTTTATTGGGACGCAAAGATGTTTTTTTATATTGGTACGCTGGTTTAAAAAGGTCTATAAAGCGGTTGTATAAAATGAAAGAGATACAAATCAACTACCGATGACAAAGAGATAGTTAACAGATAACATCACTGGATGAGATTTTTACTGACAAAAGATAAACGGTTTGGGTATAATAACTAAACTCGATAATGATACTATTTATAATGATTTGTAGAAAGGAGCTTCTATGGAAAAAGAATTAAAGGAATATGGGTGGATTTTGACGAAAATTTATTCTATAATGATGAAATTCTCAAAAGACACATTTGTAATAGATGAATTTAAATCAAGAATTAGCAATGAGAAAAAGATATTAGAAATTGGAAGTGGAACAGGTAAAGATTATCAAATTCTTAAAGAAATTTATGAAATAACGGGTAGTGATTACTCGGATGAGTTTCTGAAAATGTTGCATAAAAAATTTAAAGGTGATGAATTTTTGAAAGTCAATGCTTTGACGATGGATGTTGGTGGTAAATATGATGTTATTTATTCTAATAAGGTATTGCATCATCTATTGCCTAAGCAGTTAGAGATATCATTTGGAAAACAGTATGAAATACTGAATGATGGTGGGATATTGTTTCATACTATGTGGTTGGGGAATAATAAAATATCAAAACCAAATAGAATTCCAGATACTAGGTATAATGAAGCTGATATTTTAAGGCTGAAGGGCAAGTTTAAAATAGTTGACTTTATAATTTATACAGAGCTAGTGGATGAAGACTCATTTTTAGTTATTTTGAAAAAAGAGGAATTGTAAATATTTAAGTTATTCATATAAAAAGTTCATTAAATAGCTGTTATAACTTTTTACATAAGTCAAATGAATCGAGATTAGAATGCATGAACTTTAATCTCGATTTTTTATATAACATGATAATCAGCAGTAACAAATAATTTCACACTTTTTAGAGATAAGAATCTTTATTTTTTAAAATAAAGCGTTTATTTAATGTTGAAATTTAAATTATTAGACAGACTTTACCATAGCGTAAAAATAGTGTAGAAAAAAAATAAATTTGTTTTTGGAAAGTAAAAAATATTTTACGAAAGGAAATCTTTCTTATTTGCAGTATTATATATTAAGTCTTTTAAAGTAGTTATACCATTGTGAAATGAAGTTTTTTATATATTTATTTAATTTGGCAGGTAATTTGCATATACAATTATAAGAATATAAAAATGTTTAAATAAAATAATAAAGGAGTCTATAATGAATGATAAAAATTTAAAGTTGGCAATTAAACTACGTCACGAACTTCATGAAAATCCTGAAGTTTCAAATGAAGAAAAATGGACTAAGAATCATCTTTTAGAATTTTTAAAAGAAAATACAAAACTGGAAATAGTAGATAAAGGCAAGTGGTTTTATGCAGTTTACAAATCTAAGGTCGGAAAAAGAAATATAGCTTTTAGAGCTGATTTTGATGCTGTTGCCATGGATGAAGGTATTGACCTTCCTTATGCTTCGAAAAAAGATGGGGTAGCTCATAAATGTGGGCATGACGGTCACTCAGCAACTTTGGCAGCATTTGCAATGGAAATTGATGAAGATGGATCAGATAACAATATATTTTTTTTGTTTCAACATGCGGAAGAATCTGGAGATGGAGCCTACGAAGCCAAAGAGTTAATTCTTGAAGAAAAAATAGATGAAATATTTGCATACCACAATATGAGCGGTATGGAATACAAATCAGTAAATATAATTGACTATTCTGCTCAGTATGCATCTAAGGGAATGAACATATTTCTCGAAGGAATACCAAGCCATGCAAGCGAACCAGAGAAAGGTATAAATCCATCCTATGCAGTTGCTGAAATTATAAATAAAATTCCCGAGTTTACTCTAGGAGAGAATAACGAAGGAAATGTACTTTGCACTATTATACATGTGAATTTAGGGAAGAAGGCTTATGGGATATCAGCAAGCAAAGGAGTGCTTAGACTTACAATAAGAGCTGAACTTGAAAAAGAATTAGATAAACTGCAGAAAAAAATGGAAAAATTTTCGATTAAAACAGCAGAGGACTACGGTTTAAAAATTGATTTTACATACAATGATATATTCCCTGAAACCTATAATCACAAAGAAAGTAACGATAAAATAAAAGAGGTTTGTAGAGAAAAAAGAATTAAGTTAAATGAAATGAAAGAAGCGTTTAGAGGTTCTGAAGATTTCGGTTATTACACAAAGCTAACAAAGGGTGCTATATTTTATTTAGGTAATGGTGAAAAATATCCAAACTTACATTCTTATAACTACGATTTCAATGATGAACTTATTGAATTAGGAGTAGAATTATTTAAAGGTCTATCGAAAAAGTAGATTAAAGGGTCATATCATATGCCCCTTTTTTAATAGATATTTAAGTTGTATTTTTTTATCTTATAGTTAAGATTTTGTCTTGATATACCTAAATTTTTAGCAAGACTTGCTAAACTAGAAGTGTTTTTTGATTCAGATAAAATAAAATTAATTTCAAATTGCTTTAGAGCTGTATTCAAATTATAACCACCTGAATGGTAGTAATTTTCCTTTATTTTGTATTCTCTTATATTTTCCGGTAGATCTTTTGGTTGAATAATTCTAGAAGAACAAAATATGCATGATGCTTTTATAATATTAATAAATTCTCTTATATTTCCCGGCCAAGGATAATTCAGGAAAATTTTCAACACTTCCTCTGATGCACCTTCGATTTTTTTGTTCATTACTTTATTGTTTAAAGCAATAAAGTATTCCATAAGATTTAGTATATCTTTACCCCTGCTTCTTAAAGGAGGCACTTCTATTTGGACACTTGACAACCTGTAGTATAAATCGGCTCTCATAATATCTTTTTCCATACACTTTACAGGAGATTCGTTTAAGGCTGCAAGGATTCTTACATCGACTTTTTTGTATCTTTCTCCACCTATTCTTGTTATCTTTTTTTCCTCGATAGCCTTTAAAAGTTTTGCCTGCATATTTAAATCCATTGAATTTAATTCGTCTAAAAATATAGTCCCTCCGTCTGCTATTTCAAAAATTCCAGGTTTAGATAAGGCTCCTGTATAACTACCTTTTTCAGTACCAAAAAAAATACTTTCCAAGAGGTTTTCCGGTATAGCGGCGCAGTTTTGAGAAATAAAAATCTTATCTTTTCTATTAGAATTGCTGTGAATTGCCTGTGCTACCATTTCTTTGCCAACTCCTGTTTCGCCGTGTATTAAAACACCTACTTCTTCATTGGCAATTTTATGGATTTTATATTTAAGCATTTTAATTGATTCGGAATCACCAATAATATCATTTATTGTGTATAAATCATCACTTTTGGAAGTAGTCATATTTGATAAATCTATATAGTTTCTGTCTTTTGCATTTGATAAAAATCTAGTTGTGCTGACGGCTCCTATTATTCTTTCCTTTTCATATATGGGAAATGTTGTATCCAAAGTGTCTAATTCATCTCCGTTAGAAAGTTTTAATATTTGTGATTTATTTTTTGTTGTTTCACCATATCTAAGGGCTCTATAGCATGTAGAACTTTCTTGAGATAAATTTGTCCATACTTCCCAAGGTTTTTTACCGATAGAATTTTTTTCATCAAAGTCTGATAAAAATTCTGAAAAGTTTTTGTTATAAATAATATCTCCTTTTTCGTCCACTATCATCAATCCATCTACGAAATTCTCAATCTTTGTAATAATATTGTAAAAATCTTCAATCATTATCTCACCTCTTAAGAATAGTTTATCATCACTGTAAGATATAGTAAATAAATTTGTAAAAAAACATAATATATAGTAAAAAAATATTTACGGAGCAATATATTCCAGATAGCAACTTATATATACATAAATAATTTAAAAAACATATATCCTTCTAATAGCAGTATATAAAAGATTTATATAAAAAAATAAATATGTATTGTTTTAATTGGCATATTTTTTGCTTTATAAAGATATATGAAGTAAAACAATATAAATATTTAGAGAGGAGAGAATTTAATGGATATTGAAAAGCTAGAAAAAAAAATTTTAAATAAAGTAGATTTGGAAAAAGAGAAAGCCTATAATTTAAACGAATATATCTACCGTAACCCAGAAACAGCTTATAAAGAGTATAAGGCTTACGAGAAGTATCTAAAAATGTTGAAAGATGAAAAGATTAAGGTTGAAGAGAAGTATTTAGGTATAAAAACAGCTTTTAAAGCTACAATTAATGAAGACAATAATTCTGACATTAAAATTGGTATATTAGCGGAATATGATGCCCTGCCAAAAATAGGGCATGCCTGTGGACATAGTGCTAGCGGAGCATTGAGTTTTTTAGCGGCCTTAAGTTTATTTAAAAATAAAAATAAACTAAAAGGAAATATATATTTAATTGGAACACCAGCAGAGGAATTTAATGGTGCAAAAACAGATCTTGCTAATTCTGGTGAATTTGATGATTTTAGTTTTGTAGTTATGATTCATATGTTAGATAAAAACAATACTCATTCAAAATTTCAAGCATTGGATGGCTATACTTTTGAATTTAAAGGAAAACCATCTCACGCTGCTGCTTCGCCTTGGAATGGAAGAAATGCTGTTAACGGAATGACTTTGTTTATGAATGCCCTTGATATGATGAGACAGCAGATAAAAGATGGAACTAGAATCCACGGTATGATAACTGAAGGAGGAAGTTCAGCAAATACAATCCCAGATTATGCTTCATGTATGTATATGTTTAGATACAGGGAAATGCCATATTTAGAAGAAGTAGTAAACTGGTCTAAAGAAGCAGCAGAAGGATGTGCTAAAGCTACACAAACACAAGTTAAGATAACTTCACCAGGAAGACCTTTAGCGGATCTTAAACCAACACCAAGTACAGATAAATTAATAAAAGAAATTTATGAAGAGCTAGATGTTGAGGTAAACAAAGAAGAAATAGTACCATTAGGTTCATCTGACATAGGAAACTTAAGTTATAAGTGTCCTGCTTTTCATCCAACAATCTCAATTTCAGATGAAGAAGTTTCACCTCATACAGAAGAATTTGCTAAGTGTATGCTTACATACAAAACAAAATGGGCAATTGAAAAGGGCGCAAAAACTATAAGTGCTTTGATAGTAAGATCTTTATTTAATGAATCAATAATAAAAAATATGAAAAAAGACTTTAAAGAGTCTAAATAAAAAGGAGGAATAAAAATGGGAAAATCAATAAAAAAGGAAGAATCAAATAAAAAGAAAAAAGAAGGTTTTAAACTACCTCACGTGTATATAATTTTCATGGTTGTTATGTTAATAGTAGTTTTGCTTTCATGGATTGTACCTTCAGGAGAATTTGCTAGGGTACAGGATCCTAATACCGGTGCAATGATGGTAGACCCTAATAATTTCACATACGATGTAGAATCAAAACCAATAAGCTTTTTAGACTATTTCACAGCTTTGCATACAGGAGTGGTTGAATCAGCAGGAATAATAGGTCTATTATTATTGGCATCTGGGTCTATTGCAATTGTAAATAAATCAGGGGCTATGGGAGCCGGGATACAGGCATTATTAAAAGTAGCTAAAGGTAAAGAAACTCTTATATTAATTTTACTTGCAGCAGTATTTGCTGTTTTAGGAACTATGGGATTAGGTGAAGGAGGATTACCTTTCATACCTTTAATTGTAGCTGTAACAACTGCTATGGGGTACGATAGGGTAACAGGATATGCAGTATTTGGGACTGGTATGTTAGCAGGATTTACTACTGGATTAGTTAATTTTTATTCTACAGGTGTAAGTCAGCTTACAGTAGGGTTACCTCTTTATTCTGGTATAGGATTTAGAGCGGTTTCTCTAGTAGTATTCTTTGTAATAACATGTTCTTATTTAGTAAGATATGCTAAAAAAATAAAAGAAGATCCCTCGAAAAGTGTTATGGCTGATGAATATATAAAGCAGCTTGGAGATAAAGAAAGTATTGATATAAAAACTGATGAAGATTTAGAATTTACTACGAGAAGAAAAATTGCCTTGTTTGGACTTATATTTACATTCTTCTTTACTGCATTCGGTGCATTGCAGTGGGGATGGATGATGGGAGAGATGGCAGGTGGCTTTGTAGTATATGGAGTAGCTCTTGTATTTATTTTAAAATTAAATCCAGATAAAGCTGCCCTTACTTTTGGGCAAGGTGCAGGTCAGATTTTGCCAGCTGGATTAGCTATAGGGTTCGCAAGATCAGTTATGGTACTCATGTCTCAGGCTAAAATAGTAGATACAGCTGTATATGGACTATCGAATTTCTTGGTAGGAAAAAGCGTAATTGTTACTTTATTAGGAGTATTTTTATCAATAGTATTTTTTAACTTCTTTGTTGTATCAGCTAGTGGAAAAGCACTTATACTTATGCCTATTTTAGGACCTCTTGCTCAATTATTAGGAATAAATCAGCAGGTTATGGTTGTCTTGTATCAATTTGGTGATGGTATAACAAACCAAGTTTGGCCTTCTTCAGGAGCTTTAATGGCCGGATTAGCAATGGTTGCTATAAGTTATAAAGCTTGGATAAAGTATGTAGGTAAATTAGCTATTATTCTCCATATTGTAGCTTTTGGATTGATATACATAGCTCACACAATAGGTCTTGGTCCATTCTAATTTATAAAAAGTGATATGTATCACAGATGTAAACAACCGAACTACTTTTACCTCAAATCACCTAAAAGTTAGGACAACCTTAATATAAAAAAGAAGATATCATAATTATTGGATAAGGTTCTTTTATATTTTACCGATTAATCTCTTTCATAATTTAAGGAGCTTAAGAGAAAATAACTAATACAATTTAGTAAAAAATAATTAAATTCCTCGAGATTAAAGATTAATAACTTTTATATCGATTTTTCATTGGTATTTTTTAAAATAAAAACCATACTCCAGTTAATATTTATATAATAATTTGCTTAGCACCAATAATTAAAAAAATAGTTTCATACTTTTTAGCGATAATATATTTAAAGTATTTTTAACCGAATAAAGTGCGCATTTAATGTTGTAATTTAGAATTTTATTTGTTTTCTAACAAAAACTTGACACTATCCGAATATCGCTTACTATTGTTATATACATATAAATAGTGTATAATAATAACATATAGTGAACATATACTCGCAATATTATAAATTTAATAATACCTATAATATCTTACAAAAGAATAGGAGACTATGATGTGTAGATGGATTGAGGACACTTAATCTACACGGAGTCAGTAGTGTAACCGGCCTTGGATTAAGGTTGGTTTTTTTTATTTAAAATTCAATAAAAAGAGGTGATAAAATTGATAGGAAGGACGATGAATGTGAAAACAAGGCTTATACTATTGCTACTGCTAGGGACTTGCTTTTTATTAGTATTGACAGGTTGCGGAAGCCAAAAAACAGAAGACATGGTTGAAGACACTATTGAAGGACTCATGGATGAGCAAAATGAGGCTATCAAGGAAGAAGCGCATGCTCATAGAACGTTTAGCAATGACGATGATAGCGTTAAAATCATATCATCTAAATGGCCTAAAAAAGAGGTGCCAGGTGAATATGTTGAGTTTGACTACGGGACTCATCTACAAACGGTTTTGCATAAAGAAGATGGTAATTGGACGATTATATATACAGCAACTTTTGATGAAATAAAAGACTATGAAGAAGATCTGACAAATGCTGGTTGGTTAAATGATGATAGTTTTAATGATTCTTCTAATGTTCTATCTTATGACTTAGGTGGACTTAATACATTTATTCATATTGGTGATGAAGTACCAGCTGAAAATAACACACACTACATAAGTATCTTTTTAGACGTTGGAGATGATATGAACGATGACCAAGATACGAAAGAAGAGGAATTTGTATTTGGAACAGATGATGCGAGTCATACTGTAGGAGCTGAGATTCCCGATGGTTACCCTGAGGATGTGTGTCCAATTTACGAGCCCTCCGAGGTTAGTATGGGCATGAGGAGTGAGGATGATGAATTCATAGGTTATACAGTGGGATTATTAACTATAGATAAGATAGAAGATGTAAAAAATTTTTATTTGGATTTAAATCCTGAGAGTAGTAGTGATATGGGTATGATGGCGGTTTATGTATTTGAATCAGAAAACGGCATTGATTATGCGAGTGTAACGGTGATCAAAAATCAAGATGAACAGGATAAAGAATTTGAAACATCTGTAACCATTTCTATAAGTTTGAGTAAATAAGTATAAAAAGACGCAAAAGATGCTATGAAAATTTTTATACAAGCTTATGAATACCAAAAATGCGGCATGAAAGCAATGTAAATTGAATTAACACCTATTGAAGGTAGTAATGCTACTTCTAAAAAATTAGGTGTGCCGATAATAAATATTGCAGCTGGTGGTGCTTGTGATGGAAGTGAGATGGATGATGCTGATTTATTTGGACTTATTCTAAAACTTGCTTTCCATGCTAAAATATATTCCTAAATAAAAATATTTGTTTTTTGAAAGGAACACAAATCATAAAAAAAGAAGTCATTTGGAATTTAAGATGGCTTCTTTATCACTAAGTCATTCTTTCGATACTATTTTTATACTTTTCTATTTTTAATATAAATAAACATCTTGCTCTTACTATACAAGAAAAAAAGATAAAGTTATAGTCATATTACTATTATTAAATTATTATTTTAGACTTACATTATGATATAATATAGGAAAATATGTAAATAATTTATTAGATATGATGGGAAGTGGTTAATATTGATTACAGAAAAGATAGAGTAGGTTATTCAAAAAAAATAACGGATCCTGCCTTTACAAGATATATAAAACAAAGTAAGAGTTGGTCATTGATATTTTCTTTAATACTATCAGTAGTTGCTGTATCAGGTTTTTTTATCTATGGCGAACACAGTGTTGATATGGAAAATCCTCAGGCCCTTTATATTGGATTAGCAATTGGGGGAATGTTTGTATTAATTGCATTATTACAAAATTTAAGTAGAAAAAGAAGTAAAACCTGGGATGGGGTAGTCGCAGATAAAAAAATCGAAAATAAAAATAGAAGAAAACAATTAGCTGGTAGTGAAAATATAAAAGATTATTATTGGGAAGATTATACCTTGTTCACTATAGTTATTAGAAGGAACAGCGGTAAAAACCATGAGATTATTGCTGAAAATGATGATACTATGTACAATTACTACCAAATAGGAGATAAAGTACGACATCATGCAGGTTTAAATACTTTTGAAAAATATGATAAATCAAAAGATAGTATTATTTTTTGTAATGCATGTGCATATTTAAATGATATAGAAGACGATTATTGTTATAAGTGTAAATGTCCTTTACTAAAGTGAGGCAAAAATGGAAAAAATACAGTGGGAAATATACATTAAGATTTTTAAAAATAGTTTTATTTTAAAAGGTTTATTTTTTGCTATAGGTGTACCCTTTGGAGTACTTGTTATAGTTATTATATTTTTGGCTGGTGGAGATATTGTAGGTACAGATGCAAAATATGCTATTTTCTCATATTCCTAATATTTATAATAACATATATTATAATCATGATTATTTATGGTGAAAAATATGCTCCAGGATCTGGGGTGATAGCACAAAGCAGACAAGTCATAAAGATTAAATGGAAAGAAATAAGAAAAGTCAAATATTATCCAAGAGAGTATACTATTATAGTTCGAGGTAATCTGAATAATAAGCTGGCGGTTTTTTGCACAAAAGAAAATTATGGAGAAGTTGAAAATATGATTAAAGAAAAATAAAAAAGAGGTGAATCAAATGAAGAAGGTATTGGTAATATTAATAATTACTGTTTTAATAACCACATCAATAGCTCATATTAGAGTTAATGCAACCGAAAGTGAAGATTATGGCTGGGTATTAGTGGAAGTAGTAGATATTGATAACAAAAAAGCCTTTGAAGATTATAATGAAGGATATAAGGATATTTACAATATCGAAGGAAGTTACGGACGTAATAATTTTAGTATCAAGTGGACATATGTAGGTAAATCAGACTCAAATTCTGAGCCTAATAAAGTTAATGGTGAATCAATTACTTTTGATGCATCATTTAGCCAACCACCTGAACAAATAAAACCTGATAGTGAAATTTCCATAAATTTCTCCTTATCTTCAGGAGGAAACAGTCTTTCTTATTTTAGTCCAAGTGCCAGTGCAAGGGGACAAATAGGTAAAAATAGTTCAGGATGGGGTTATTTCATAAGCAGTGATCAAAAAACCAGCTTTAAAACCGACATTAATAACAATTATGATACTTTTAATGAAGAGATATCTGCTACTTCACCCCAGGGAAAAGAAGGTGACACTCTTGAATTACGATTTCATCTATACTCTACACAAAAACTCGAAACTAGATATCTATATGAGTATAAAAAAATAGATGAGACACCAACAGAAATAGAAGAATATAAACCTTCAGAAACAGAAGATGTTTCTTCCGATCAAACAAAAAGTGATGAAGAAGATTCTTCAGAAGAAAGTGATTCGGAAAGTTCTCCTTATAAAACACCAAAAACTCCTGAGGGTAAATACATTGATTCAGGTGTTAGAATAAGTGATATGTATGGAGAAGTTCTAGTTAGACGGGGAGATGATTTATTAGGATGGGATGCAGTTGAAATTGATACAATCATTTATGCGGGAGATCACATAAAAACCAGTTATGATAGCCGTGTGGTCTTAAGTTTATCAGATATGACAACCTTTCATATAGAAGAAGAATCACATATTGTTATGGATACTATGTCAGAAAAAGAGAATAAGTTAGCTTTATTGGCAGGGAAAATTATTTCAAATGTCAAAAAAATGATTAAAGATGGTTCTATGAATATAGAGATGTCTCAAGCAGTCGCAGGAATTAAAGGAACCACCTTTATGTTAGAGGAAGATGGTAATACGTCTACTCTTAAGGTGTTTGAAGGAACTATAGAGTTTACACCATACGGTAAGGAAGCTATAATTGTGACCGATGAAGAAACTGTATCAATAGCAGATGGTATACCAAGCCAAGTAGAGAAATTTTCAATTTCTAAAGAATTGAGTTCTTTAGAAAAGGATACCCAGGAAGAATATATAAAAATCCTTGGAGAAAAAGGAATTACTTTTGAAGATACGGATAGTAATATAGAAGAAAATACAGTAGTTGAAAGTGAAGACACTACAAATAAAAATGATAGTGAAACAGACGGAAACGAAGAAGTAGATTATAATTTTGAAGAAAAAATAGATGAATATGAAAAACATGTTGAAAGACAATCAATCCTTAAATACCTTGTAGGGGCTGTTGTAATAGGTGGGGCGATAGGAGTCTTATTTTTAGTTAATAAAAGGAAATAATTGTGTTGAGAAAACTGTAAATTTTTTATTCTTTTAGAAAATAAAAAAATAAAAACTAGACGTGGGGACGTTTCATCTGTCTTTAATAGACACGGGGACGTTTCAACTGTCTTTCAATCAAAAGCTCATGCCTGAACAGTTATCTTTTAATTTCTAAGAAAGTGAATATATCCCTTTATCCCTTACCTTGATTAAAATAGCAGGACATTTTTTTTGTTTAATATGGTACAATTATATAATGTGATAAATACTATTGGGTTTTGTTGTTGAACCTTATAGTTACTTCCTATGTTATGAAATCAAAGATATAGAACAAGCCAAATATATCCTTCCAGAAGGATATAA
>Ga0102925_1000789_pt1 | contig 17178 bp, 13 predicted proteins | sample SalPonR1_A_D1_MG_FD_78216 | JGI IMG/M metagenome (GOLD analysis project Ga0102925, IMG submission 78216) | Salt pond soil microbial communities from South San Francisco under conditions of wetland restoration - Salt Pond MetaG R1_A_D1_MG | ecosystem: Environmental > Aquatic > Marine > Intertidal...
AAGAAAAGCAGTTCAAAATCCGGCTCGCACAGAGACGGGGAGACGCCGAGGAAAGCTTTCAAGGACGAGCGATGCAGGCCTGACGGTGCGTTTCGCTGCGCTCAACAACACCCTACGCGGGCTTTGGGGTTATTTCTCCCATTTACCCGTTTACCCGTTTACCCGTTTACCCATTTACCCATTTACCCGTTTTCCCTTTTTCCCTTTCGCCGGCGCCGGCGCCGTCTTCAGGAATCCGGCTCGAAGCCGTCGCCGAACAGCAGTTCCGGCAGTTCAGGGCCGAGTATGGTCACGCCCAGCGGCGGACCCACCGGGTCTGTATAAAGGCGGAAGGTTACCGGCCCCGGTGCACGGTCGGCGACCAGCGAGAAGCGGAAGGCGCTGCCCCAATCCAGCGGCGTATCGCCCGGGTTTTCCCAGCGAACGGCGTCGGGCTCAATGGCGGCCGTCCAGTCCTGGCCGCGGGTACGGTCGGCCCGGGCAAAGGCGGTTTCCGTTACGGTCGCAGCCGCTGCCCGCGGCACTTCGATCGCGTTCAAGCCGACGTTCGTCACCAGCTCCAGGTCCGGCTCGGCGCCGGCGGTGTCGGCCTGCATGAAATCGTGATTCATTACCGCGTAGTCGTAGCGCCAGGTGCCGTCCGGCAAGTCGGTGACGGCCACCGAGATGCGAACCCGTCCCGCGGGGGTTTCCAGCAGAGCGCTGTCCTCGCCGCTGGCCAGAGCGGCCGGATCCACCCAGGCATCCAGCGCAGGGCCTTCGCTGAAATCGCCGGCGACCGGGAATTCCCATGTGGCGCCGTTCCATGTCGGCGTCACCTCGCGCCAGCCCATGGTATTGAAAATGTCGACGTCGCCGCGCACCACGTACCAGGACTCCACGAAGTAGCGCGCCCCCGGGTTCGCCGACGGGTCCAGATCCTGCTCCATCACGCGCAGTCGATTGTCGAATGGATCGGTGGTAACGCTGCCTTCCTGGCTGGCGTCGCAGTCGGGATCGAAGAGGGAACCGCAGCGGCCCCATAGCCCGTGGGCGGGGACGATTTCGCCACGCGGCGCCAGAAACTCGCCGAGGTCGTTGTTGCCAGCGCTGTAGGTGTCTTCGCACCCGGTCCAGAGGATGTTCCCGCCGGCGCACGGGCAGTTGGTGTTGACGGTAAAGAACGCGTGCTTGACCCCCGACACGCCGATCTGCTCGAAACGTCCGTCGCCACCGAGCCGGTAAAGGTTCCAGACCAGAAACGGGTGCTGGTCGTTGTCATAGGGCGGCTGCGGCGGCGTGAACTGTCTCCACCACGGCACGTCCGCGCTGCCGACGTTGCGCAGCTTTGCGTTCGGCGCGATCACGACCGGGCCTCCGTTCGCGCCGTCGCAGCCTTGACAGCGAAGGAAGTGGACCGGGTTGAAGCCGCCCCCGGCGTTCATCGCGGTCAGCGCCACGTCAGCCTCGAAGCCCGCGTCGGTCGGCCAGTTCGGACCGCTGCACTGGCTGCCGCGAATCGGCTGCAGCGAGCCGGCCGAGACCACCGGTGCGCGCAGATGGACCACGCCGATGACCTGGCCGGCAAGCGTCGGCTGGCCGATCAGTGCGGCCATTTTCGCAGTCATGCTGAGGTTGGCGTGACGCAGTTCCAGCGCTTCGCCTTCGTCGACCAGCTCGTAATGGCCGTGATCGAGCGTTGCCCACGGGGTGCCGGCGCGGTCCAGCACCTGGAAAATGCCTTGTTGGCCAGGGTGCGGCGCCACGCGAAAGTCGGTCAGATCGAGTACGGAATCGCCAGCTCGAATCGATAATCCGCCGTGATAGTGAAGGAAGCCGTCGAAGAACTCTTCCACCGCCCCGCCGGGGGCGCTGAACCGGATCTGCTGGATCGACAGCCCTTCGAAACGCAACCTGCGATAGCCCAGCGGATGTTCGGGCCGGATGTCGGCCAACGGCTTTATCGCCACTGCCTCGATGCCGAGCGGAGAAAGCACGCCCTGATTGAGTTCGATCACGATTTCACCACCGGCAACGGTCCAGGTGCCGTGCGAATCCGGATCTGCCGCCGGCGCTCCGCCGGACAACGCAAGGACGATCAGCAGTGCCGCAATCAGTACGACATTACGGTTTCCCGCGGGCACTCCGTCTTTATTTCTCATCTTCCTCTGCATGCATGATCCGTCGATCTTCCTCGAACAATTCAACCAGTTGCTCACGGCTGCGGCGGTCTATCTTGACCAGCTCTTCCTCGTCATCCTTGTGCGCCACCTGCTCTTCCAGCGCGTGCTCGTCGTGCACGCGGAACATGTCCACGTAGCGCGCGGCCTTTCTCACGCCAACGGCTGACAGCGACTCGCGCGCCAGTTCGAGGCTTGATAACCAGGCCTCGCGAATCACGTAATCCACGCCCAGCGCCTTGAGCTCGAATGCGTGGCTACGATTTCGCGCACGGGCGTGGATGCGAAGATTCGGAAAATGACGCCGGACCATCTGGGCGGTCTGGATGGAAATGTCGATATCCGAGATGGTCAGCACGAACAGGGTCGCCTCCTCGGCGCCGGCGGCGCGTAAAACCTCGAGGTTGGTCGCATTGCCGTAAAACACCCGGTGACCGAACTTCCGGACGAAGTCGATCTGTTTCTGATCGTAATCCAGCGCCGTGAAGTGAATATCCAGCATCGACATGTTGCGCGCCACGATCTGCCCGACGCGCCCCAGCCCGGCAATGATTACGCGCGGCTCGCCGTGGTCGTCGGGGATACCTTCGAATTCTTTGCCGTCGTCGCTCCTGACGGCTATACGCGGCTGAATCCAGCGCTCGTTGATGAAGTACATCAGCGGCGTCAGCGCCATCGAGATCGAGATGGCGGCAATCAGCGGATCCACTACCCCGGCGCCCAGGACGCCCTGGTTCAGCGCCACGGTAAACAGAACGAAACCGAATTCACCGGCCTGGGGCAGCGCGAACGCCAGCGATACTGCGGAACGCGAATCCAGCCCGGAATACCGACCGACCGCGAGCAGCACCGCAAACTTGAGCGTCATCATCAAAGCGACAATGGCAAAAATCAGGCCCGGCTCGGAAACCAGACGACCGAAATCGATGGACATGCCGACCGCAATGAAGAACAAGCCCAGCAGCAGGCCCTTGAACGGATCGACGCTGGCTTCCAGCTCGTGCCGGAACTCGGAATCGGAGAGCAGCACCCCTGCCAGGAATGCGCCCAGCGCCATGCTCAGGCCGGCCCACTCGGCCAGCAGCGCGGTACCGAGGGCAACCAGCAGCACTGCCGCCAGGAACACCTCGCGCACGTTCGCCACCACGATCACCCGGAATATCGGCCGAAGGAAGTAGCGACCGCCGAAGATGATTGCTGCGATGATCAGCGCGGTCCTCAGCACCTGGTAGGCAATTTCGACAGGCTGCTGCGGAATGTCGCCGGAGGAGGCGAACAGGGGAATCAACGCCAACAGCGGGATCACCGCGATGTCCTGCAGCAACAGGATGCCGAAGGCGGCGCGCCCGTACGGGGCGGTCAGCTGCTTCTTCTCGGCCAGCATCTGCAGGCCGATCGCGGTGGACGAAAGCGACAGCACCACGGAAACCAGCAGGCCGAGCTTGATGCTTTCCAGCCACCATGCCGCCAACGGCCACAGCAGCAGTGTGGACAGCAGCATCTGCAGCGTGCCGTTGACGAAAATCAGCCGCCGCAGCACGCGCAGGCGATTCGGTCTGAGTTCCAGCCCGATGACGAACAACAGCAGAACAATGCCAAGCTCGGAGAAGTGGAGGATGGTTTCCACGTCCTCGACCAGGCCCAGCACCCAGGGTCCGACCATCACGCCGGCAGCCAGGTAACCCAGCACCGCACCCAGGCCGAAACGTCGCGCCAGCGGCACCATGATGACGGCGCTGGCCAGCAGTACGATCGACTGTCCCAGAAAATCCATTACGCCGGACCCGTTACGAATACGGTCTTATCATCACCCGGCGCCGGCACCCGTGCAACATCTTTGGCGGTCGCGTCGCACACCGCCGCTCAGCGTGACAGGGCTCGGCGGCCGGCGTAGCCCGCGCCACTTCCCAGCCGGTCGGCGATGCGCAGCAGCTGGTTGTATTTGGCCACCCGATCCGAGCGGCAAAGCGAACCGGTCTTGATCTGCCCGGCGTTGGTTGCCACGGCCAGGTCGGCGATGGTCACGTCTTCGGTCTCGCCCGAGCGATGAGAGATGATGGTGCCGAAGCCGGCCTCGCGTGCCATGTCGATGGCCTGCAGGGTTTCGGTCAGCGTCCCGATCTGGTTGGGCTTGATCAGGATGGCATTGGCGATTCCTTCGTCTATGCCGCGCTCGAGAATAGCCGTGTTGGTGACGAACAAGTCGTCCCCGACCAGCTGAACCGCGCCACCGATAGCATCGGTCAGCAGCTTCCAGCCTTCCCAGTCGTTCTCGTCCATGCCGTCTTCGATAGACAGGATGGGGAAGCGGGAGACCAGCCCCGACAGGTATTCGACGAAATCTTCGCGGCCGAACGTCTTGCCTTCGGAATCCAGCGAGTAGCGACCGTCGGTGCAGAATTCACTGGAGGCGACATCCAGCGCCAGGGCCACCTCTTCGCCTGGCTTGTATCCGGCCTCGACGATGGCCGTCATCAGAAGCTCGAGCGCGGCCTCGTTGGAGTCGAGATCGGGCGCAAATCCGCCTTCATCGCCAACCGCCGTGTTCAGGCCACGTTGTTTAAGGGTGGACTTCAGCGCATGAAAGATCTCGGCGCCGCACTGCAGAGCCGAAGCGAAATCCGGGACGCCGACCGGCATCACCATGAATTCCTGGATATCTACGCGATTGTCGGCGTGCGCACCGCCGTTGAGGATGTTCATCATCGGCACCGGGAGGCTGGCGGGCTGGCCCGAGGTTTCGAGCAGGTATTCATATAACCACTGGCCCCGGGCATGCGCGACCGCGTGAGCGGCCGCGAGTGAAACCCCCAGTAACGCGTTCGCACCCAGCACCGACTTGTTGGCGGTGCCGTCGAGCTCGATCAGCCGCGCATCCAGCGCCGACTGGTCCGCAGCGTCAATACCCTTCAGTGCATCCGCAATCCGGTCATTGACGTTCGCAACGGCCTTTTGCACACCCTTGCCGCCGTAACGGGATTGGTCGCCGTCGCGAAGTTCAACGGCTTCTCGCTCGCCGGTAGAAGCACCCGAAGGCACCGCGGCGCGTCCCGAGACATCGTTGTCCAGAACGACTTCGGCTTCAAGCGTCGGATTACCGCGCGAATCGAGAATTTCTCGGGCAATGATTCTTTTTATTTTCATTAGGTTACCTATGATTTTTAAACTGTGTTCTTGGATTTCGACAGGAGAAAGAATCAGGCGTTTTCGGTTGCAGGTTTTCAGCAGACCCGGCAATCAACTGCGTGCGGCGCCTCGATTACTGAAAACTTAAAACTAACTACTGAAACCTATACTCGCTTGGCCACCCGGTCAATGGCGACAAGCATCTCCAGCAAGCCTTCCATTTCCGACAGCCGCATCGAATTGGGGCCGTCGCACAAGGCCTTTTCAGGCTCGGGGTGGGTCTCCATGAAAATGCCCGCCACGCCGACCGCGGCCGCGGCTCGGGCGAGAACCGGTATGAACTCGCGCGCGCCCCCTGAGCTGTCGCCCTGCCCGCCGGGGAGTTGAACCGAGTGGGTGGCGTCGAACACGACCGGGCATCCGGTCTCGCGCATGATCGCCAGCGAGCGCATGTCGGCCACCAGATTGTTGTAGCCGAACGAGAAACCGCGCTCGCACACCATCAGCTGGTCGTTGCCGGCCGCGCGCGCTTTCTCTACCACGGTGCGCATCTCCCAGGGCGACAGGAACTGGCCCTTCTTGATGTTCATCGGCTTGGCCTGACGCGCGACGTTCTGAATGAAATTGGTCTGGCGGCAGAGAAATGCCGGCGTCTGCAGCACGTCGACCACCGAGGCCACTTCGTCAAGCGGGGTGTCCTCGTGCACGTCCGTCAGCACCGGCACGCCCACCTGGTCGCGAATGGCTTGGAGCATCTTCAGGCCCTCTTCCATGCCTGGACCCCGGTAAGACTTTACTGAGGTGCGGTTGGCCTTGTCGAACGAGCCCTTGAATACGTAGGTGATACCCAGCCTGGCGGTGACTTCCGCCAAGTGCCCGGCCACTTCCAGGCACATGTCCAGCGATTCGAGGGTATCGGGCCCCGCAATCAGAAAAAGCGGGTGCTCAAGGCCGACTTCGAAGTCTGCGATTTTCAAGATGCGGCTGCCTCTTTCTTTCTGGGCTGCGCCCGGGCATGTTCCAGCGCGGCGCGGATGAACCCGGTAAACAGCGGGTGGCCGTCGCGCGGCGTGGACGTGAACTCCGGATGGAACTGGCAGCTGACGAACCAGGGGTGATCCGGCAACTCTATGATCTCGACCAGCATGTCGTCGGCCGAGACGCCCGCGATCTTCATGCCGTGTTCTTCCAGCGTTTCGCGGTAGGTGTTGTTGAACTCGTAGCGGTGGCGGTGGCGCTCCAGGATCTCGTCCTTGCCGTAGAGCTTGCGCACCCGGGTGTCCGGTATCAGTCGGCAGCGCTGGGCGCCCAGTCGCATCGTGCCGCCCAGGTCGCATCCCTCGTCGCGCAGCTGGCGCTGACCCTTTTCGTCAAGCCACTCGGTGATCAGCCCGATCACCGGGTGCGGCGTATCGATATCGATCTCCGTGGAATTGGCCTTTTCCAGGCCGCAGACGTTGCGCGCGAATTCGACGACGGCGGTCTGCAATCCCAGGCAGATGCCGAGATAGGGAATCCCGTTCTCCCGGGCATGGCGAATCGCTGCAATCTTGCCTTCGAATCCGCGCTCGCCGAAGCCGCCGGGCACCAGGATTGCATCGGCATCCTTGAGCGCGTCCAGGCCCCGCTGTTCGATCTGCTCGGAATCGATCGGGCGGATCTTGACCCGCACACGATCGGCCAGGCCACCGGAAAGCAACGCTTCGTTTAGCGACTTGTAGGCATCGGCGTGCTCGACGTACTTGCCCACCATCGCCACGGTGACATCGGCTTCGGGCCGCGCCCGGCGCTCGACCACGTCTTCCCAGTCGCTCAGGTCGGCGGCACCGGCCTTGAGGCCGAGGCGGTCGAGCACGATACGGTCAAGCCCCTGGCGCTGATAGAACAGCGGAATCTTGTAGATGTTGTCGACATCGACGGCCGAGATCACGGCTTCCTGGGCAACGTTGGTGAACAGCGCGATCTTCTTGCGCTCGGATTCCGACAGCATGCGCTCGCAGCGGCAGAGCAGTACGTCGGGCTGGATGCCGATGGAGCGCAATTCCTTGACCGAGTGCTGCGTCGGCTTGGTCTTGATTTCCTCGGCGGCTCGCAGGTACGGGACCAGCGTCAAATGCATGAACATCGCATTGCGGCCGTATTCGCTGCCCAGCTGTCGGATGGCCTCGAGAAACGGCAGGGATTCGATGTCGCCAACGGTGCCGCCGATCTCGATCAGCGCCACGTCGTAGCCTTCGGCGGCCTGCTCGATGGAATCCTTGATTTCGTCGGTGATGTGGGGGATGACCTGAACCGTAGATCCAAGATAGTCGCCGCGACGCTCCTTGGCGATCACGTTGGCGTAGATCTTGCCGGTCGTGAAATTGTTGCCCTGCGACATCCGGGTGCGCACGAAGCGCTCGTAATGACCGAGGTCGAGATCGGTTTCGGCGCCGTCCTCGGTCACGAAGACCTCGCCGTGCTGGAACGGGCTCATGGTGCCGGGATCGACGTTGATATAGGGATCCAGCTTCAGCAGGGTCACCCGCAGCCCCCGAGCCTCGAGAATAGACGCAAGCGAAGCCGCGGCTATACCCTTGCCGAGCGACGACACGACGCCGCCGGTGACGAAAATGAGAGAAGCCATGTTTTTTGCAGTTCCCGGGGTAGGTCAAGTCCGGGATCACATTCTACCCTAGTGCAGATAGATGGGGAACGCCCTGCCGCCCAGTCAACCGTGGCCGGCGCCGGCGCCACACGTGCCCAGGTGCATTACGCGAAAGGCATTGCTATACTCGCTCGACAGCTCCTGCGGCAGCAGACCGAGGTAAACATGAAAGGCGAGCGCGTACACTCGAAAAAGGACGCCGGTCGAGCCGGCCCACAAGGAACGCAGGTTTTCTCGCGGGACCAGATCTCGGATATTCTCGACGAAAGCGCGCCGGTCAACAGCGAGCGTGAGCTTGCAAGCCTTGTACTCCTGACCAGCCACCCGGACGGCCAGCAGGCCGGCACGGTCTTCAAGCTCTCGAGCGATCGCCTCACCATAGGCCGGTCCGGCGTCTGCGACCTCAGCATCGAAGAACCCAGCATGTCGTCGGAGCACGCACGGCTGGTCTTTTCGGACGACGCCTGGCGCGTCATCAACCTGCTCTCGACCAACGGTGTGTTCGTCAACGACGAAAAGGTCTTCTCGCATCGATTGCACGACGGCGACGAAATTCGCCTGGGCCGGGTGCGGTTGCGCTATCGGGAACCGGCGAGCGGGAAACGTCGCCGCTCCGATTCGAAATCATCAGCCGTGCTCCGCTGGGCGCCATGGGTTGCCCTGGCCGTCATTGCGTGTGCGGCGGCATTATGGTCGTTGCAGTGAAACGTTTGCGCCCTTCCCTGGTCGGCATTCGGATCGAAGCGGCCTGATGGAGCGTGTCGGCCGCTACGAGATCGTTCGCGAGCTCGGGCGCGGCTCGATGTCCATCGTCTACGAAGGCTTCGACGGGCGCATAGATCGCCATCTGGCGATCAAGGTCCTGCGTCAGAAATACGCCAGAGACGTTGCCGCGCGTCAGCGCTTCCTGCGCGAAGCGCGCGCTGCCGGAGGGCTTGCGCACCCCAATATCGTGACGGTGTTCGACGTTGGCCAGGCTGAAGCGACACCGTACCTGGTCATGGAACTGCTGAAGGGCGGTACGCTGGACGACTGGCTGGAGCGCGACCGCCTGGCCGAACTCGACACCGGCATGCTGATCGAGCTTGCCATCCAGCTCGCGCGCGGCCTGGCCTATGCCCATCAACACGGCGTGATCCACCGCGACATCAAGCCGGCAAATATCCATTACGACCCGAAGACCAATGTCGCAAAGATGATGGATTTCGGCATCGCGGCAATTGCTCCCGACACTGAGGACGACAACGCAGATGCCGGGAGCCGCATCGCCGGGACCATGACCCACATGGCGCCCGAATTGCTTGCCGGGCAGCGCGCCGACGCCCAATCGGATCTTTATTCCCTCGGCATCGTCCTCTATCAGCTGCTGTCAGGCAGGCTTCCTTTCGACGCACAGGACCTCGAGACGCTGATCCAGCAGATTGCACGCCACGAAACCCAACCGCTGAACGCTCTTCGTCCCGATACGCCCAGGGAGTTGATCGATCTCACCTACCGTCTTATGGCGCTGGAACCCCAATCCCGGCCGGGCAGCGCCACTCAGGTGGCGGACGAGCTCAATGAAATTCGCGACGGCATTCAGAGCGGGATCGTCCAGGCCGTGAAGCGGAAATCGGCCCCGTGGCGCTGGCCCCTGATTACGGGCATGGGCGTGGCTCTGGTGCTGATCATGGGCTTGACCTACCTGTATCGGACCCAGAACCAGGCCATGGCGGAAATCACCTTCGGCTTCGGTGAGGCGCTGGCCAGCCTCATTGCCCAGGAAACCGCCGAGGCTCTTATCCTGGAAGACACCACGGCGCTGTCGGTACTCGTATCGGACTTCGCAGCCAATCCGGAGATACGTTTCCTGCACATCAGCGACACATCCGGCACGGTCCGCGCGAGTACCAATCCCTACATGCGCGGGGAACAGGCCCCGGTCCTGGCCGGCACCCGGATTCAGCGCGATTCGGGCAGCGTCAATCTCACCCGCGCCGAAGAGAGCGGCTTGCTGGAGTTCCGGGTACCGATACGGTTTCAGGCGCGTCGGGTCGGGCAGGTTCAACTCGGGCTGGACGGCAGCGGGCTGGACGAAACCGCCAATGCCACGCTTTCGATGCTGGTTGTGGTTTTCTTTGCCTCGCTGCTCGCCCTGGCGCTCGGGCTGAGCTGGATGACGCGGCGCCAGCAGCTTGGACTCAAGCGACTGGGCTGGGGGCTGAAACGATTGCAGCGCGGCCAGTTCGAGTTTCGCCTGGAGACCCATCGGCGCGACGAATTTGCATCCGTGTTCAGCCAGTTCAACCGGCTCGCGGTTCGTCTCGACGAACTCAGTCGAAGAACCAGCCGACGCAGCGATTCAGAAGACGGCCCGACCGGACCTGCGCTTCGGCTTCCGTCTGACGCCATGGTCGACGAGACCCTGGACCTGGAGACCGCCGACGAAGAGGCATCCGGCCCCGATCAGGATGCCAGTGTCGATGAACCGACCAAGGTCACGCCACTGCGTCGGCGATGAAACGCGCTGGCCAATGAGCGACCCAAGACCAACCCGAGACCCCGTGAAGGTGCGACCCGCAAGGATTCCGCCTCAGGGTTCGTCGAGCTTCTCGCGCAAAAGCCTCGCCCGTTCCAGGTAGACCTGCGCCGGCTCGAAATCGGGCACCGCCTCAAGAAGCGATTCCCACGATCGAATTGCGAGGTCGACATTTCGGTCTCGCCATGCAATCAACGCTTCGTTGTGCAGGTAATCGATTAGCTCCACCCGCAGATCGCCGGCCAGCAAAACCGCGCTGTCCGAGGCCTTGTCCAGACTTGCCGCCCTCTGCGCCGCCTGGTAAGCCTCGGTCAGCGCGCCCTGTTCTCGCAGGCGAAGCGCCTTCTCTCGCAACATCTCGGACCGGATCTCCCGGCGCGTCGCGGTAAGGGCCGCGCGCTGAACGGAAGCGCCAACAACCTCGAGCGCCTCTTCGATGACCTCCAGCGCACGAATCAGCGAACCCTCTGCACGCATTTCCGTCACCTGCTCCAGCGTCAGATTCGTCAAGAGCTCGCGTGTGGATTCGGCGCCGGCACCGGCGCTCTCGCCCAGCCTGGCGATCAGCATGGCGCGCGCCTCGTCCTTCTGGCCACTGCGCGCCAGGTATTGAGCAACCGATTCGATTTCCGGAGCGGTGACCCGTGACGGCACCTCGGAAGCGTCGAGAGAGGGCTGGGCGGTAATGCCTGCGCTTCTGGAGGTCTCCGGCACCTTCAGCACGGTCCCCACCGGCACCTGTGCGGGAACTGCGATTCCGTTCAGCCGGGCCAGTGCATAAAACATCAGCGGATCATCCAGTTCGCGCGCCGCAATCAATGACAGCGACTCACCCGCGCCGACTTCCACCCGGCGATAAGGTCCCGGGAGAAGGTCTTCGATCGGCGCGTCTATCTGTCGCATCAGGCTGGCCAGAACCGTGGAGCCCGGCGCTTCTTCCGCCAATTCTGCAAGCATGGCCCTGGCCGCGTCGCCTCTTCCGGCTTCCAGGTACTCCATGGCAGTTGCGATATCCGCTTCCGGGACCGGTTCGGTGGCCGGTTCGGCAGGCGCAGGCGCCGGCAACGGGTCGGCCTCACGCGTCTCCAACAACTCGCATCCGCTGGTCCCGAACATCGAGACCAGCAGAACGACAACAGCGAGCAATCGACCGGCGCGGACGGTGGCAGACCGGCCAGCCCGGCACGCCGCATCGTCCCGGTGCCCGGGCCGGAAACCGACTGCGCCCGGCACCGGGGATACGGCCGCAACAAGCCAACGAATCGGCAAGCCGACCGCTTCAGAGATTTCGCATCTGTTCAAATCGTCTCTCTTTTTCGCCGAAAATCTGACTGCATCAGTGCCGTTTCGGCCTCGATCCGGCCCAGGATCATCAGGAATAATATCATCGCTATCGATGCGCCTTCCCGAAGATACCAATCACCTCGTCAGTAAGCGGGTCCAATCAACCCTCCATCCAGATTACCGTGGCCATGCGCCCCGTGCGTTGATCGCGCCGGTAGCTGAAAAACCGGTGGCCTTCCGCGGTGCAGGCACTGCTGTCGTTGAACTCACCAACCCCGGCGTCGCGTAATTGCCGACCCGCGATAGCGGGCAGGTCGGCCAGCCAATGCCCCTCGCGACTCTCCCTGAATGCTTCTTCCGCCGCCGGGAAAGCGCCATGCACGTCTTCTCCTACCTCGTAGTGTTCGCGGCAGATCCGTGGACCGATCCACGCGACCAGGGTCGCCGGCGGTACCGGCAAGGCGTCAATGCATTCGGCGATGACGCCGGCGGCAAGTCCGCGCCAGCCTGCATGAATGGCTGCCACGCATGTGCCTTCGCGGTCCGCAACCAGCAACGGCAGGCAGTCGGCCGCCAGTACAACCGCGACCTGGCCGGGTCTGTCGGTCCATGCCGCGTCGGCCTGCGTGCCCGCGTACCAGTCGTCCAGGTGAATCACACGATTGCCGTGCACTTGCTTGAGCCAGCACGGCTCTGCAGGAAGCGTCTTGCGCAACAGGCGCCGATTCTCGGTCACTTGGCTCGAATCGTCTCCGCATGCCGCACCGAGATTGAATGAATCGAACGGCGGAGCGCTTGCGCCACCGAACCGTGTCGTGCAGAAACCCCGAACAGGTCGCTGGAAAGGCGCCCCAATGAAGCAGTCTTCCGGGTTCATCGAACCTCGCGGTCGTCCGGGCGCTGGAGAGTCTCGACCAGCCCGGCCATGTCATCCGGCATCGGCGAGACGACATCGATGTCGGCCCCGCTCACCGGATGTTTCAGCACCAGTCGGACCGCGTGCAGGGCCTGGCGCGGAAACGTCCGCCATGCCGCGCGCTGGGCATCCGTGAGGCCCGAAGGACTGCCCTTTCGACCGTACATCGGGTCGCCGACAAGCGGAAATCCGGCGTGTTGCATGTGGACGCGGATCTGGTGAGTTCTGCCCGTCTCGAGCTTCAGATCCAGCAGCGTCGCGCCGGCCAGGTGTCGGTTGACTCGATAATGGGTCACCGCGCGACGACCATCGTCGCGCACGATCTGGCGCCTTCTGTCAACCGGATGACGGCCCAGGGGCGCGTCGACGTGACCGCCTGCGATCATGTGGCCCCATACCAGAGCCTGGTAATGCCTCTGGATCTCGCGCCGCTTCAAGGCCTGCACGAGGTAGGTGTGCGCCCGCGCCGTCCGAGCCACGACCAGGCAGCCGGAGGTGTCTTTGTCGAGACGATGCACCAGTCCCGCGCGCGGCAGCGTCGCAAGCTCCGGGTCGAAATGAAGCAGTCCGTTGACCAGCGTGCCGTCTGTATTTCCCGAACCCGGATGGACCACCAGGCCCGCTGGTTTGTCGATGACAAGCAGGTCCGGATCCTCGAACAGAACCGCCAGGCGCATGGCTTCGGGCTCCGGATTGCTATCGTGGCGCTCCAGCACCGCAGTCAGTTGCAGCTCTTGGCCGGGCGTGACCCGAAAATTGGGTTTCACGGTCCGGCCGTCGACGCGCAGTTCACCCGAGCGGATCCAGCCAGCCAGTCGGCTGCGGGAATAATCCGGCCAGATCGCGGCCGCCGCCTGGTCCACGCGCTGATCTGCACGGGCCGGATCGACCGTCCACGAATGGCGCACTTCGAGGTTCCGGCTCACGATCGCCACCTGCGGCCGTCGACAGAATGCAGTTTTAACCGCTCAGCGTTTATCATTGCGTGTCTCACACGTCGGATTCTACTGCGATGCGAACAATTTCGATGATTCTTTTGCTGCTCATGCTGGGACTACAGGGCTGCGGCGGCAACGACAAGCGCGATGAAGACGGGCCCAGCGCGGAAGAGCTCTACGACCGGGCCAGCCGGGCCCTGAACGCGCAGAACTACCCCCAGGCCGTGCGGCTGTATCGCGACCTGACGATCCGATACCCATTCGGTCGCCATGCAGAACAGGCCATGCTGGACATGGCATTCGCCCAGTACAAGGGCGGTGCGAACGACGCGGCCATCGAGTCGCTGAACCGTTTCCTGCGCACCTACCCGACCCACCCGAATGTCGACTACGCCTGGTATCTGAAGGGGCTTGTCAACTACGACGAGACCATGGGCTTCCTGCGCAGGATGCTTCCGGGCCGTGCATCCGATCGCGATCAGCAAGCGGCGCACCAGTCATTCCGCGACTTTCAGGAACTGATCCGGCGCCACCCGGAAAGCCGATACGTGGCCGACGCCAGACAGCGCATGGTATTTCTTCGCAACATCATGGCCGAGTACGAGGTGCAGGTGGGCGAATATTACGAACGGCGCAAGGCCTGGGTCGCCGCGCTGAACCGGGCTCGCTACGTGATCGAGAACTATCCCGGTGCTCCGGCCACCATCGACGCCCTGAAGCTGATGGCGCGGGCGTACGAGAAGCTGAATATGCCGGAACTCGCCGTGGACACGCGCGACGTACTTGAAAACAGCTACGCCGATCTGATGGACGACGACAAGCGCGAGGGGCTGCTCAGCCGGCTGTGGCCTTTTGATTGAATCGACACGTGACTGAAACCGCCGGGCCCGAAGCCGTCGTACTGCTGTCCGGCGGCCTGGATTCGGCCACCACGCTGGCTGTGGCCGTCGAACGCGGGCTGAAATGTCACACTCTGGCGCTTGATTACGGCCAGCGCCATCGAGCCGAACTGGACGCCGCGGAAGCCGTTTCGACTGCCATGGGCGCGGTTTCCCACCGCAGTGTTTCGAGCGACCTGCGCGCAATCGGTGGCTCTGCCTTGACCGACGACATCGAAGTGCCCGAGGCAGGCGCCGCGGGCATTCCGGTCACCTACGTGCCGGCGCGCAATACCGTGATGCTGTCGATCGCGCTCGGGCTGGCAGAGACGCTGGACGCCGACGAGATCCACATCGGCGTCAACGCCGTCGATTATTCCGGGTATCCCGACTGTCGGCCGCAGTTCATCGCCGCCTTCCAGGATCTGGCCCGTGTTGCGACCAAGCGCGGCGTCGAGGGCAAATCGGTTGAAATCATCACGCCCCTGATTCACCTGACCAAGGCCGAAATCATTGGGTTGGGTACCGAACTGGGTGTGGATTACGGGATGACCGTATCCTGCTACCGGGCCGATGCGCAGGGCCGCGCATGCGGCCGCTGCGATTCCTGCGCCATTCGGCGCGCGGGCTTCAGCGATGCCGGCCTGCCCGATCCAACCCGCTACGCCTGAAATCCGCCGGACGCTGTCAGGCACCCGCGCAGCTGGTTTGCAGGGCTTCCCGGCTAGACGACGATCGTGACCGGGCTGTGCGCGTGCCTTACGACCTTCTCGGAAACGCTGCCCAGCAGCAGGCTCTGGATTCTCGACAGTCCTCGCCTTCCCAGAATCACCAGCAGTTCGTGATCATCTTCAGTGCAGCGGATGATTTCCTCGGCAGGGTCACCGATGGACGTTTCATCGACGAGCTTGACCTCGGTTTCACCGATATCGGCGTGCAGTTGGTCGAAGACCCGCTGGGCCGCGGCCTGGGCCGCGTGTTCGATGTCGTCGCGGCTCATGCCGGCCATGCCGATGATTTCCACGGACGAAACCGGAAACACGTAGAACAGGCGAATGCGGGCACCGAGCGCGCCGGCAAGCCCAAGCGCGTAACGCACTGCGCGCAGAGAATTTTCCGATCCATCGACCGGTACCAGGATTTCCTTGGCTATTGACATTTCATTCTCCTCAAGGCTGCCGCGGGTCTCCATCCCGATTCTAACGCCGACCCCGATCCCGATTTCTGATCGGGATCAATCGGCAGGTAACCGGAATCATCCGAAACGCCCGGATGGTGAACACGGAAAATCCCGCGTCGATTGCGATTTCAATCGTCGCCGGACGCCAAGAGCGCCGCCAGTCCGGCTTCGTCGAGTACGGCAACGTCAGCTTCCCGTGCCTTGTCCAGCTTCGAACCCGGATCGCTGCCGGCAATGACTGCAGTGGTGCTTTTCGAAACGCTGCCGGTGACCCGGGCGCCCAGTTTTTCGAGCCGGGACTTCGCTTCTGACCGGGTCAGTTTCTCGAGCGAGCCGGTAAGCACGTAGGTACAGCCCTTCAGAGGCTGTTCTTCGGGCTCCGGCGCCTGCTCGACATGCCATTCGACGCCGTTTTCCAGCAGGTCGGCAATCACTTCGCGGTTACGCTGTTCGTCGAAGAACTCGCGGATGTGCCTGGCGACCACGGGCCCGACATCCCGGATCGCCTCGAGCGACTCGACATCGGCGTCCATCAGCGCATCGAGATCGCGGAAGTGGCGCGCGAGCGCGCCGGCGCTGACTTCTCCAACCTCTCGGATCCCGAGCGCGAACAGCAGGCGTCCCAGAGACACTTTCCTGCTGGCGTCGATGGCCGACACGAGGTTGGTCGCGGATTTCTCACCCATGCGCTCGAGGCCGGCCAGCGTTTCGGCGTCGAGTCGGTAAAGGTCGGCGGGATCCCTCACCAGGTCGTTTTCCACCAGCTGATCGATGATCCGGCTGCCGAGACCGTCGATATCCATGGCGTTTCTCGACGCGAAATGCTCCAGCGCGCGCTTGCTCTGGGCCGGACAGACCAGGCCGCCGGAGCAGCGCGCATCGGCCTGCCCCTCTACCAGCTCCACGTGCGAGCCGCATACTGGACAGCGCTCGGGCAACTGCCATTCTTGCAGATCGTCTTCCCGCTTCTCTATGATCGGTCGCACGACCTCCGGAATCACGTCGCCGGCGCGCCGAACGATCACGTAGTCGCCTTCCCGAACGTCCTTGCGGCGAATCTCGTCGAGGTTGTGCAATGTCGCGTTGGTCACCGTGACCCCGCCCACGAATACCGGTTCCAGCCTCGCGACAGGCGTCAGCTTGCCGGTGCGACCGACCTGCACGTCGATACGCTCGAGGCGGGTCATTTCCTCCTCGGCGGGAAACTTGTGCGCCAGCGCCCAGCGGGGCGAGCGGCTGACGTATCCGAGTTCGCGCTGCTGGTCGAAGTCGTCGACCTTGTAGACGACGCCGTCGATATCGAAATCCAGATCCGCGCGCTTGTCCTGAACCGCCTGGTAGAACGACAGCAACGCCTCGACGCCCGGCGCCTGCCGCGCCATGGCACTGACCGGGAAACCGAGCTCGGCGAGCCGCTCCAGCGCGGCCTGCTGGCCATCGCCCAGCCCGGCGTCGACGCTGTCGGGATCGACGATGGCGGAATAGGCGAAAAAACGCAGCGGGCGACGGGCCGTGATTTTGGGGTCGAGCTG
>Ga0102925_1000792_pt1 | contig 17135 bp, 15 predicted proteins | sample SalPonR1_A_D1_MG_FD_78216 | JGI IMG/M metagenome (GOLD analysis project Ga0102925, IMG submission 78216) | Salt pond soil microbial communities from South San Francisco under conditions of wetland restoration - Salt Pond MetaG R1_A_D1_MG | ecosystem: Environmental > Aquatic > Marine > Intertidal...
GCCGTTCTCCGCCGGAATGTAGTCCGGGTTGTGCGGTTCGTAGAGCGTGTCGTAGTCGTCTTCCGCGCCGAGCGTCCAGTTCTCCAGCAGTCCTCGATCCCGATGGACGAACGCCACCCGATCCTGGTTGCGCAGGTTGACCATGTACAGGTCCTCGGACAGGACCTCGACGTCGTTCAGGTGCGTCCAGTCACCCGACTTCCCGCCCGAGGACGGGTCGAACGCCGAGGACGCGTTCCACGTCCACTCGATAGTGTCCGTTCGGACGTTCACCACGAATATCCGATCGAACTTGATGTCGCCGACGAGGTATTTCGTGTCGGAGATCCGGTCCACGTCGTGGGTCTGTGACGAACCGCTGTAATTGAGAAACCGACCGTACAGCCGTTCGGTCTCGCCCGTCGAGTAGTTGACTCGTTCGATGACGTTGTGAGTGCACGGGGTTTTCAGTCGGTCCGGGCAGACGGCTTCGCCCCGAACGTCACTCGCGACGTACATGAGGGTCGTTTCGCCCGCAGGCGACGGATCGGCGTCGTGGTAGAGTTCGTGCTCGGTCGTTTTGAAGACCGTTTCCCCCGTTGTTCGGTTGACGACCGTCAGTTGTCCCGGTCCTGCCGCGTCGACCACGTACGCGAGATGTCCCGGCGACTGACCGGGATTTCGGGGGGCGTCGGTTCGATTGACAGGACCCGAAGTGTCAGTCGGGTCGTGGTGGGTGACGAACCCGCTGGCGAGTGGGAGCACCAGTACGACGACCGTTACGAGCAGCGCAATACGGAGGGTTCGAGTATCGACGTTCAATATCGTCGGAAATTCTCGGGGCGGGACACTATCAAAGCATCGGTGCGCCGTCCGTCCGTTTTCGGCCCTCGGCGTTCCGTTCCCGGAAGTGCACTGGCCCCGGGGGCGAGCGACCCACGACCGTCCACCGTGCGAGGAAATATCACGATGTTGTAACTTGTGCTGGCATTGAAATCTAACGCGGTGGCGCGACGGAGGGATGGCCGAGTTTCTCATCGGGGGTCATCGAGAATTGCCCAATAAACCAATTTCTGCCCCGTAGACACCGATTTTGTACATTGGGGTTTCGACCCCGTCCGACAGCGATCCGGCCACCGCGCCTGCAGACCGTGGATCTAGCCAGACGTTTCTATCAATCAAGATGAGTAGATTAATGTGGGGAAAGCGGGTATTCCTACGGTGAAATGTCCTCTGAACCCGAGACTGACTACGAGATCGCACAATCGGTAGAGAAGCAACCCATCTGGGAGATCACCGAACCGTTCGGCGTCGACAAGGACGACCTCGAACTGTACGGCGATTACAAGGCCAAACTGAGCCAGGAGAAGATCGACGAACTCGTCGAGGGTGACGAGGAGGACGGCAACCTCGTCCTCGTCACGGGGATGACCCCGACGCCGCTGGGCGAGGGGAAGACGGTTACGACCGTCGGCCTGGGCCAGGCGTTCAACCGGATCGGCAAGGACACGATGATCGCCGTCCGGGAACCCTCGCTGGGCCCGGTCTTCGGCATCAAGGGCGGCGCGGCCGGCGGTGGCTGGTCGCAGGTCCTGCCGATGGAGGACATCAATCTCCACTTCACGGGCGACATTCACGCCCTGACGGCCGCCCACAACCTCATCTCCGCGATGCTCGACGCCCACATCTCGAAGGGCAACGAACTGAACATCGACACGAAGAACGTCCAGTGGCAGCGCGCCGTCGACATGAACGACCGCGCGCTCCGGAACACCATCGTCGGCGTCGGCGAGTCCAGCGGGACCACTCGCGAGGACGGCCACCTGCTCACGGCCGCCTCCGAACTGATGGCCATTCTCTGTCTGGCCGACAGCCTCGAGGACCTCAAGGAGCGCATCGGTCGCATCATCGTCGCCTACGACGAGGACGGCGACCCGGTCACGGTCGGCGACATCGAGGCCGATGGCCCGACCGCCATCCTGCTCCGTGACGCGCTCCGCCCGAACCTCGTCCAGACCATCGAGGGCACGCCCGCGCTCGTCCACGGCGGTCCCTTCGCGAACATCGCCCACGGCACCAACTCCCTCATCGCCGACAAGGTCGGCCTGAAGATGGGCGACTACCTCATCACCGAGGCCGGCTTCGGTTCGGACCTCGGCGGCGAGAAGTTCTACGACGTCGTCTGCCAGCTGGGCGACATCAGCCCCGACGCGACGGTCATCGTCGGCTCCATCCGGGCGCTCAAGTACCACGGCAAGGACATGTGGCCCTTCGACAAGGAGGAACTCGAGGGCGAGGACGTCGAGGCCGTGAAGGCCGGCCTGGCGAACCTCGACCAGCACGTCAAGAACCTCCAGCAGTTCGGCGTCCCCGTCGTCGTCGCGATCAACAAGTTCCCGGAGGACACCGAGGCCGAACTCGATGCCGTCCTCGAGCACTACGAGGACGAGATGGGCGTCCGCGCCGCCGTCTCCCGCGTCTTCGAGGACGGCAGCGAGGGTGGCGTCGAACTCGCGGAGAAGGTCGTCGACGCCGTCGAGAACGACGAGGCCGACTTCGAGCCCCTCTACGACCTCGAGGACTCGCTCAAGGACAAGATGGAGACGGTCGCGAAGAACATCTACGGCGCCGACGGCGTCAACTACGTCGGCAGCGCCGAGGAGGACATCGCGCAACTCGAGGAGATGGGGCTGGACGACGTTCCGGTCGTCATGTCCAAGACCTTCCACTCGCTGTCCGACGACGCCTCGAAGAAGGGCGTGCCCGAGGGCTGGGAACTCGACGTGCGCGAACTCTACCCCTCGGCCGGCGCCGGCTTCGTCGTCGCGCTCACGGGTGACGTCATGACGATGCCCGGCCTCCCGGCCCGCCCCGCCGCGGCCGACATGGACATCGACGCCGACGGCAACATCTCGGGTCTGTTCTAGGGCCGCTCTCGCTGTTCGACCCTTTTCGTTCTCTCGCGGCTTCGTTTTCTGGCAGGCCGTACAGGACCGGACGATGCCGCCGGTGCACGAACCCCTTTGGTGGCACGACCGCGTAGCCTTCACATGGCAACTCCCGTCACCGACCGCGTGGCGTCGGTGGACCGATCGAAGATTCGCGTGATGTTCGACATGGCCGAAGCGAGCGACGACGAGGACCTCGTCCGCCTGGAAGTCGGCGAACCAGACTTTGACACGCCCGAACACATTACGGAGGCGGCGTTCGAGGCGGCCCGGGGCGGCGCGACCCACTACACCTCGAACGCGGGGCTGCCGGAACTCCGGCAGGCCATTTCGGACCGTCTACAGAAAGACCGCGGCGTCGACGTCGACCCGGACGCGATCACGGTGACCGCCGGCGGGATGGAGGCGCTCCACCTGGCGATGCTGGCCGTCGTCGGACCCGACGAGGAAGTCGTCATTCCGTCGCCCTCCTGGCCGAATTACGTCCAGCAGGCCCGCCTCGCGGACGCCCGCCCGGTCGAGGTTCCGATGCCCGAGGCCGAGGGGTTCGACCTCGACCCCGAGCGCGTGATCGAGGCGCTTTCGGCGGACACGGCGCTGGTAATGCTGAACTCGCCCTCGAACCCGACCGGACGGGTGTTCGACGACGACGCCGTCCGCGAGGTAGTCGACGCGGCGACCCGTCACGACGCCTACGTCATCGCCGACGAGTCCTACGCCGCGCTCACCTACGAGGGCGAGTACCGCGGCATCGCCGGCCTGGTCGAGCACCCGGAACGAGTCCTGACGGTCGGGACCTGCTCGAAGGAGTACGCGATGACCGGCTGGCGACTGGGCTGGCTGGCCGGCCCCGAGACGGTCATCGACCACGTGACGAAGATCCACGAGTCGACGACCGCCTGTGCCTCAAGCGTCGCCCAGCACGCCGCCATCGCCGCGCTGACCGGCCCCCGGGAACCGATCGAGGAGATGCGCGAGGCGTTCCACCGGCGGCGCGACCTGGTCATGGATCGGATCGACGAGATGCCCGGGCTGTCCTGTCCGCGCCCGGAGGGCGCGTTCTACGCGTTCGTGGACGTGAGCCCCCTGGAGGGCACCTCGATGGACGTCGCCGAGCGCCTCCTGAAGGAGTACGGCGTCGTGGTCGCCCCAGGCGACGGGTTCGGCGACGCCGGGCAGGGCCGGATCCGGATCAGTTTCGCCAACAGCGTGGAGCGCCTGGAGACGGGCCTCGATCGGATCGAGGCGATGGCTCGCGACGAACTCGGCGAGTGAGGCCCGGAATCCAGCGCCCCCGGATTCTTCCGCCGGCAAGAGTTAACCGCACGAATCCCTCTCGCGGGGGTATGGAGCCAGTCGACGAGTCCGACCTCGAATGGAGCGAACGCGACCACGGGGAGACCAGATTCAGGCGAAAGCAACTGGGCGAGGCCGCGGGAAGCGAGGCCCTCGGATGCAGCCTATACGAGTTGCCGGCCGGTGCCCGATCCTGGCCGTACCACTACCACACCGCGAACGAGGAGGCCATTTTCGTGCTGTCGGGGACCGGGACGATCCGCCTCGACGGGGACGAGTACGACCTCGGGGAGGGCGATTACGTCCCACTGCCCGCGAACGAGACCGGCGGTCATCGGGTGATCAACGACGGCGAGGAAACGCTGCGCTATCTCGCGATTTCGACCATGAACGAACCCGACGTGACGGTCTACCCGGATTCGGAAAAGCTCGGCGTGTTCGTCGGCGCGCCGCCGGGGAGTCGGGACGATCGATCGCTGTACGGCTACTACCGGATCGACGACGACGTCTCGTACTGGGAGGACGAGGACTGAGCGCTGGAACCGATGGCCTACTCGCCGTTCGCCATCCCCTCGATCACCGTCACTAGCCGATCGACCAGATGCTCGTGGAGCCGTCGCCCCACGTCCTCGGAGGACTCGGAGGGGTTACCCTTCGTCCCGCCCGATTTCTCGACGAGTTCGCGCATCTCCTCGACGGTGCCGGGGACGTACGCGAGGGTATCCCGGTCGTCGCTCGGATCGACGTGGTGCAGCTCTCCCTCGTCCGGTTCGTAGTCGACGGCGGCGTCCAGATCGACCGCGTCGGGCATGAGGTACATGAGGTGGGACGTTTCGAGGGGGTCGCCGTGGCCGATCGTGCCGACGTCGAGTTCGTCGAGGACCTCCTGTTGCATGTAGGCGGGGTCGAAAATCTCGACGCTGACGTCGAGTTCGCGCTGGCAGCGCTCCGCGGCGATCTGGAGCCACGGGACGTTCACGACCCGGTGGCCGTTGACGAAGACGACGTTGCGAAAGCCGTGCTCGGCCAGGGACTCGACCACCTCGAACGCCAGGTCCTGCAGCACGTCGCTGTCGACGGTGACGGTGCCGCCCCGGGCCATGTGGTGGGGGGACCAGCCGTACCACAGTTGCGAGGCGACCAGCACGTCGAGGTCCTCGGCGGCCGACAGCGCGAGTTCACGGGCGACGAAGGAGTCGGTGCCCAGCGGCAGGTGATCGCCGTGTTGCTCGACGCTTCCGACCGGGATCAGGATTCGATCGTCGGTTTCGAGGTAGTTTTCGACCTCGCCGGCAGTGTTGTGTTCGAGTCTGACGTCGGACGTGGCAGTCATGGTGAGCTAGAGGAAGGATGGCGCAATAGAAGTCCGGTCGTCGGAAGTCGGTGCCGGGATCGGACAGTTGAGAGCACCGGCGATTGCGATCCGGACCCGATCAGTCGTCGTCGGCAGTGGGAACCGGCGTGCCGACCGGCACACGGGACTCGAAGGACACGTCGGTCGGACCGAAGTGGCGCGTCCAGACCGCCAGCAGGCTGGGCAACAACAGCATGGTGCTGACGAAGGCGTACACCAGCGCGAGGGCGATCAGCATGCCGAACTGCTGGAGGCCGGGCGAGGTCGCCAGTGAGAGGGTCGCGAAGGCAGCCACCGTGGTGGCGAACCCGCCGACGAGCGCGCCGCCGGTGCCGGTCGTGGTGGTCTCCATGGCGTCCCAGACCGAACCGTGGCGGGCCAGTTCCTGCTTGTAGCGCTCGCTGAGGTGGATGCTGTAGTCGACGCCCAGACCGACCGTGATCGAGGCGATGACGCTGGTTAGCAGGTTCAGATCGATCCCCAGGACCCAGAGCGTCCCGAAGAACCACGCCACGCCGAACGCGACCGGGAGCAGGGTGACGAACCCGAGCGTCGCGCTCCCCTCGGCGATCCGGTAGCCGACGGTCAACAGGAGGATGACGACGCCCAGGGTGACGAACAGCGTCACGAGCACGCTGTTCATCAGGCTCGCGATGGTGATCGAGAGGATGACCCTGGCACCGGTCGGCGTCGCCGTGATGGCCGCGGAATCGGCGTCGATCGCGTCGGCGACGTCGCGGATCGCGGCCGTGGCGACGCGCGTGTCGACGTCGCCGCGGGTCGGGACGCTCATCAGGAGCGAGGCGTACTCGCCGTCCTCAGTTCGCTCGATGACGCCGCTTGCGGCCTCGGGCGCGACGGCGAACAGGCGATCGTACAGGGCCGCGACGTCGCGGTCGGGCACGCCGTTCCCGTCGGTGTCGGCAGCCCGATAGGCAGCGCCGAGTTCGGGGTCGACGGCGGCGACCGAGCGGAGCAGCGACAGCGGGCTGGTGACCGGGGTTCGACCGTCGTCGCTCTTGAGGACGGCGTCGCTGTCGGCGGCGACGGCCTCGCCAGCGGCCAGTCGTTCGAGGACGTCGTCGTCGGTCACCGCGCCTTCGACCAGGACGAACAGCGTGGTGTCGTCGCCGCGAGTGAACCGGTCGTCGACGAACGCCAGTTTCTCCCTGGCGGTGTACTCGCCGGGCTTGAACGGTTCCGGAAGATTGTGCATCCAGGCCGGCGGGTCGTCGGCGAAAGTCTCCTGGTCGACACTGGCTTCGAGCTGGAGGCCGCCGTACGCGCCGACGGCCGTGGTCAGGAGGGCGAGCGTGATGACCAGCGTCGGCGCACGTCGGGCGGCGACGGTGCCGAAAGAGAGGACCCGACCGAAAGCCCCACCGGCCGTCCCGAAGGCTTTCTTCGGACTGGCCCGGCGGGAGAACCGCGAGAACACGCCGTCGAGTTCGATCTTGAGGGCGGGGATCAGCGTCGTGAAGACGGCCAGCGCCGAGACGAGACCGAGCGACGTCGCGATGCCGAAGTTGCGGAGGGTCTGGAAGTCGCTGGTGAGGTTCGAGAGGAACCCGACGCCGGCGGTAACGGTGACCCACACGAGCGCCAGTCCGACGCCAGCGAGGGAGAAGCGCATGGCTTCCCGACTGGAGCGACCCGAACCGGTCCCGTCACCGTTCTGGACTCGCTCCTCGCGGTGGCGCATGAAGGTGTGAATGCCGTAGTCGATCGACAGCCCGATCAACAGGACGGGGACGACGATCGAGGTGAACTCGTCGGCCGGGATACCCACCCACCCCATCAGCCCGAACGTCCAGACGAGGGCGACCCCGGTGCCGGCGAGGCCCAGGGTGATGTCCAGCACGTCGCGGTAGGCGATCGTGAGCGCCAGCAGGATCAGCAGGAGCGCCAGGGGAACCACGAGCACGAGGCTGTCGTTGACCGCCACGGCGTCCTCCTCGAAGAGGACCGTGTTGGTCGTGAGGAAGTACTGGTCGCCAACCGCGGACTGCTCGTCGGCGAGCGCGGCCATCCGGCGTTCCCCGTCGAAGACGGCGTCGGGGAACGGTGCGCCGAGTTCGATCTCGCCGACGTCCCGGGAGACGAGCATGGCTCGCGCAGTGGCGTCGGTATCGCCGGGCGCGAAGTCCACCGGAAGCAAGCCGATCGCCTCGCCACCGGCCGGGGCGTCGGGTCGGCCACTGAGGACCGTCGCGACGACGGCGTCGACCTCGGCTTCGCTCATCGATTCGAGCGCGGCGATCTGGTCGGCCAGGGACACGTCGTCGACCTGGGCAGCGAGGGTCGGTTCGGAGCGACCCATCGCGGCCGTCGCGACGACGTTCGCGACGCCGACGACCGGCGTGCGATCGGTCACGAGGGTTTCCGTGACAGTATCGTCGGCGTACAGCGCCTCCTGGTATCGCAAGGACGCCAGGAGGGAGTCCTTGCCCAGGACGTCACCGCGGTCGGTCGATCGGACGTACACCCGGATCGTCGAGACGGTCTCGTCCTCGGTCGCGTACCGGTCGAGGACGTACTCGACGGCCGTGAGTTCGGGCGTCTCGTCGATCAGTTCGGTCGCGTCCTCCTGGGGCGTCGGCGGGACCATCGTGACGCCGTATCCGACGACGACCGTCAACACGAGCATGACCGCGATGACGGCCTTCGTGTGGCCGGTGACGAACGCGGCAAACCGGTCTACGCCGCGCATGCGGAGCCTCCGGTGGCGATCGTGGAGACGTTCGGAGAAACGGGAAATCGATTCCGTGGAGACATGGCGTATTCGACGCTCCCGGAGTATTTATACGTGCACTGATACGAACTCGCCTGTCACCACGTGTCAGTCTCGCGTCGCGGTCGTTCCGGACCCGACTCTCCTCACGGACGGTCGCTATCGGTCACGGTCGGTACGTCCCGGAAGGCCGCCTCCATCACCTTGTTCAGCGTCGGGTGCGCGTGGATCGCCCCGGCGACGTCCTCGACCCGTCCCTCCCCGCTCTGCATGGCGACGACCGCCTCGTGAACGAGCGTCGAGGCCTCGTGGCCGATGACGTGACAGCCAAACAGCTCGCCGCCGGGGGTCGCCAGGACCTTCGCGAACCCCTCGTCGAGTTTCTTCGCGCGACCCATCGCGGTGTCGGCGTAGGCGGCCCTGCCGACGACGTAATCCCGGCCCTCCTCGTCGAGTTCGGCTTCGGTCGCCCCCACGCCGCCGATCTGGGGGTCGGTGAACACGGCGTGGGGGACCGCCGTGAAGTCCACGGGACGGCGCTCGCCGTGGACGACGTTGTCGATGGCGTGTCGCGCCTCGTAGTCGCCGGAATGCTTGAACAAGAAGTTACCCGCGACGTCGCCCATCGCCCAGACGTTTTCGGCGGTGGTTTCGAGGTACTCGTTCGTTTCGACGAACCCCCGTTCGTCGGTCTCGATTCCAGCCCGATCGAGGTCGAGGGTGTCGCTGTTCGGACGGCGACCGACCGCCAGCAGGAGGCGTTCGCCAGCGACTTCGACCTCGTCACCGTCCTCGGCGGTCGCGGTCACCACGACGCCCTCGCCGTCGCTGGGAGAACCCGAGACGGCTGTGCCCCGGCGCCCAGTGTACACCTCGTGGCGGTCCCGAGCGATCTCGGTGAACGTCGCCGCGACCTCCGGATCTTCTCGCGGCAGGAGCGTTTCGTGGCTCTGGACGATCCGGACGTCCGTGCCCATCGCCTCGAAGAAGTAGCCCAGTTCGGCCGCGATGTACCCGCCGCCGACGATCACCAGACTCTCAGGACGCTCGTCGAGGTAGAGGGCGTCGTCGCTCGTCAGGTAGTCGACGTCGTCGAGGCCGTCGATGGGCGGCACGACCGGACGACTGCCGACCGCCACCACGATCCGGTCCCCGGTGATCGTCTCGTCGCCGACCGCGAGGGTGCGCTCGTCGACGAATTTCGCGTTCTCTCGGTAGAGCGTGAGGCCATCCGTCTCGCGATAGCGCGCCGCCATGTCCTCGGCGATCCCCGAGAGAACGGACTCGGTTTCCTCGACGAAGCCCTCGAAATCGATCCCGTCGATCGTGGCGTCGATCCCGAACCGGCCGCCGTTTCGGACGGTCTCGGCCACGTTCGCGCGCTGGATGAGCATCTTCGACGGGTTGCAGCCCCGGTTCAGGCAGGTCCCGCCCAGCGGGCCGGGTTCGACGAGTGCGGTTTCCTGTCCCGCTTCTGCGGCGGCCGCTGCGACGCTGTTTCCGGTCCCGCCGCCGATCACGATCACGTCGAAGTCGGTCATCCGGTTTCGACCTCCCACCCCGTCCTTTCGGACAATTCGTTGGGTAACGGCTGGTCGAACGCGATCATGGCCGATACCCTGGGGAGCGACCGCCTTTAACCTCCGCCTCGCGTGCATCCGCGTCGACCAACTACCCACCGAACGAGAGACGAGATCACTGAGCCCCCTCGTCGTCCTCGAGATTGCCGGCGTCCGTAACAAGAAGCGTCACCGTTCAAGGAATTCGTCTACGGCGTTGGTCGCCAAATCGTCCCGGTCGCGGACCGGCGGCGACCGGTGGCCGTTCGCGAGACGGCAGCCTCACCTCAGGCCGAACCGGACCAGTCGTCGCCCACTCGGTCGTACCCCATCATCTGGGCCCCGTCGTGTTCGGTGAAGACGACCTTCTGGTTCGAGTGGGGCACGTCGAACCACTCGGTGACCGTCTCGATCGCTGCCAGGGCGAACGCCCGCTTCGTCTCGGTGGGTCTACCCTCGCGGACGTCCGCCTGCAGGATCGCCGTCCGCCCGTCGGTCGCCCGTCCGAGGTGAATCGTTCGGACCTCCCGGAGGGTAACGGCCGTATAGTCCGTGCTGGCGTCCATTCGTTCCGCGTACAAATCGGCAACGTCGGTGGCGAACCCGTCGGCGTCCGATTCCTCGATCTCGAAGTCGACGTCGAACTGTAAATGTGGCATCGCGTGTTCCTCCCTCGGTGTAGTCGGTCGTCGGTACAAGAACGTTCGCCAGGACGGTCGGTCGCACGCCCCGCACCGTCCGAGCGTTCCGTCGTTCGTGTGACCGACCCCGTCGTCCGATCCGGATTGCTACCGGGTCACAGCGGAATGACCATCACGAGCAACTTCGCGTAGATGACCATGGCGATGAGCGCGAACGGGTACGTGTTCCCGTACCCGGCGGCCACCTCGTCGGAGTCCGTGGCGTCGATCGCGGCCGCGAGACCCTTAGTGTCGGTGTGCCCGCCGGTGATCCCGCCGGCGGCGTGGATCCAGTCCATCTTCCAGACGAACCGGGTGATCGCGAGGCCGACGGCGATGGCGATGATGCTGTTGAGGCCGGAGGCGGCGACGACCTGGATCCCGTACTCGGCGATGGTCTCGACGAAGCCGGAACCGGCGTCGATGCCGGTGACGGCCAGGAACATCGCCAGAGTGAACGCCCGGATTTCAGAGAGGACAGTCGTGTCCATCCGCGTCGAAACCGGACCGATCTTCCCCACGTATCCGAGCACGAGCGCGGAGATCAGCACGCCACCGGTGGTCCCGAGCGAGGCCGCCCCGATCGGACCCATCGGGATCTCGATCGCGCCGATGAAGCCACCGACGACGAGCACGAGTGCGAACCCGAGGACGCTGAAGGTGACCTCGGGGACCGACGGGCCGCTTCCGTCGGCCACACCGCGCACCTTGTCGGCGAACCGTTCCTTCTCCGCGGTGATGTCAAGCTTCCCCAGCACGGGGTAGAGCTGCTGGAACATGACGATGACGAGGACGCCGGTGACGTATCCGACCGAGTGGCCGATCTGGTAGTCGGCCCGGGCGGCCTCAGGCAGTGCCTCGACTGCGGATCCGAGGCCGGGGCTGCTCGTCAAGGAGCCGGAGAACGAGCCCATGATCAGCGGAGTCGATGCCCCACTGAAGACGAACTGGGTCCAGATGTACGTGAATATCAGCGCGATGGTCGGCATGAGCACCGCGATGAAGACGAAGTTGAACCCGTACGTTTTGACGGTCCCTTCGATCTCGTGTGCCGCGATGAGGCCGACCGCCGCGACGAACAGGGCGAGCGTCAGCCCGCTGTACGATCCGGGTACTGTGAACCCGAAGTGCCCGAGCAGGAGTCCCGCGAACAGCGGTCCCGCGACCCCGAACTTGATGCCGCGGCCGAAGTTGATCCGGCCGAACCCCATCCCGATCAGCACGGCCAGGAACATGACGAAGACGCCGTTCCCGAGGAGCGCGTCGACGAACTCCATCCCTACGGCCCCCTCCAGACGGATCGGCCGCGGTCGTCCGTGTCAATACTCCCGCTCAGTGGCGAATCTCGAGTCGCCTCGTGACGTGCAAATGTCATCGTTGGTCGTTTGTATTCGTCCCCGCCACACAATCGATAGATTCGTAATATAAAACGGAACTGACGGGACGGGATAGATACAACAACGTTCGATATATTTGCTCCAGAAGTTAATAAATATCTCGATAGCCAATTGGCCGAGAGTCCAAAATACAAGGGTTAAAGGCCCTATAAGCGCCAAAATAGGGAGTGGTTATTCATGATAATCCTCCGCAGATATTTGTAGTATGAATAGTTATGAATGCGCCCACAGTTCTCCCAGATGAACATATCATATAATAAGATATCGCATGGTCAACACACTCCTCGATCGCTTTCGAGACCGAATCGGCACGGAACAGGGGGTGGTGGCCACGCTTCCGGAAACGCTCCTACACGACGGTACGGACGCGACGCTTTGCCCGTCGTCGAGGTGAACCTGTCCCCGGCGGTGGGGGCGAACGACCCCCTGGGCCGAGCGACCTCGACCCTCCGCCGTTAGCCGAGATCAGCACCCGATTCCTCGCCGTCGAACGACCGGAGCTGTTCGGCCTCCGTGAAGGCGTACTCCGGGATGAGGAAGCTGCTGGTGAGGCTGGCCAGGCCGCCGGCGGCGAAGATCATGGCCATGATGACGAACTGGTACTCGGCAGCGTAGATCGGGTTCTCTCCGGCGAGGACCATCCCGGACATCAGTCCGGGGATCCACACCCACCCGAGGCTCTTCAGGGAGTCGACGACCGGAATCAGGGAGGCCTGGACGCCCCGTTCGACGTACCGGTCGACGGCTTTGGTGGGCGGCACGCCCAGCGCGAGGACGGCCTCGATCTCCTCGCGGTTGTTCTCGAGTTCGCCGACGAAGCGCTCGAACGCCAGCGACGCCGTCTTCATCGCGTTCGCGATGATCATACTCCCGACCGGGAGCAGGTTCCTGACCGTGGGTTCGATGACCCCGGTCGCGGTCATCGTGACGATGACGGTCCCGGCACCAAGAAGAAGACTCACTCCAGCCACGCGGAAGGCAGCAGGGAAGCCGCTGACCCGATCGTGAGCGATCCATGCGCCACCGCAGATCATGAACAGGAGGACGAGGCCGCTCCAAGCCACGCGAACGGTGAAGAGAACACCGACGATCATCCCCATGGCAACGATCTGAGGAACCCCCGGGTCAGGGCGACGCCGAACTCCTTCTCCAGGGACACGTCGAACCCGCGGACGTACGTCGCGACGAGCACGGGGACTGCGAGGACCGTCGCGATCCCGACCTGCCAGAGCCCTTTGGCGACCACGGGGTCGACCAGTCGATCCGCGATCTGAGCCATCACGCCCGATCACCCGCCGACTCGCCACCCTCGACCGGACCGGCGTCCTCGACCCGGTACGAATCGACCACCCGCCCGTCCTCGAATTCGACGATGCGCTCGCCCAGCCGCCGGGCCTGGGCGCGCTGATGGGTCACGAAAACGGTCGTCATTTCGACGTCCTCGATGACGTCGACGAGGAGGCCCTCCACCCGCGCTCGCGTGTCGTCGTCGAGGTTCGCCGTCGGTTCGTCCAGCAGGAGAACGTCGGAATCGTTGACGAGCGTCCGGGCGATGGCCACGCGCTGGGCTTCACCCCCCGACAGCGTCTCCGCGTCACGATCGGCATATCCCGATAGGTCCAGCCGATCGAGAAGAGCCTCGACCCGGGAGCGAGGAACCGATTCGTCACGGAGACATGGTCCAACAGTAACGTTCTCGGCGACTGTTCCCTCTCGAAGCGCCGGACTCTAGGGCACGAGTCCAACTCGTTGCCGTAGCTCTTGCGGTTGCAGCTCCCGGTAATCCGTTCCGTCGATGAGGACCGTTCCATCCGTCGGTTCCGCCAGCCGATCCAGCAACCGGAGGAAGGTCGACTTGCCAGTACCGGACGAACCGACGATAGCGACCGTTGCTCCCGCATCGATGGACAGCGAAACGTCGTCGACGATCGACTGCGAGTCGACAGCGTAGACCAGATTGCGGATTTCGAGCGTCGCAGGCATTTTCCGTCCGAACCGACCTGGTCGACGATCTTAGTTTCAGGGTATCCGGTGTCGACCCGCCGTAGTCGTGCGACAGAAAGGTATCCGCGGCTCTCGGGACCACCCACCAAATGAACCGGCCCCGGGAGAGTCCGGCGACGATCCGTCCACGAGAGGCGTCCCCTCAGGATCCGAACGGCATCCCGACCGAAGCAGCGACATCATGAAATATCGTTATATTAGATACCAGATATTTAGGGCTATCTTGGGCCATGGTACCGTGGATAAAACGGCCGGTTCGACGGTCCATTCCCCTGTTAACGGCCAATAAATTGAGGGCCAGATATTTTATCAAAGGCCCGAGTAGTATAGGGTTGGAGCCACCCGGCGGGATCGTCTGGAACGGGCCACGTCCCCGGCGAACCCGTCCGGGCTCTGAGACAAACGAGGTGATACCTGTGGATCAAATTAGAATACACGGACGGGGTGGACAGGGATCGGTTACGCTGGCACAGCTACTCGCCCAGGCGGCCCACGAAGAGGGCATCTGGGCGCAGGCGTTCCCCTCATTCGGCGTCGAGCGCCGAGGAGCGCCGATCGAAGCGTTCGCGCGCTTCGACGACGAGAAGATCACGGACCGGAGCCAGGTCGACGAACCGGACTACGTCATCGTCCAGGACGTCAGCCTGCTGGAGTACGTCGACGTCACCGACGGCCTCGACGAGGACGGGGTGGTGTTGATCAACACCGGCGCCGATCCCGAAGAGGTCGACGTCGAAACCGAGGCCGAGGTGGTCACGGTCGACGCGACCGAGATCGCGCTGGATCACCTGGGCAAGCCGATCATGAACACGGCGCTTTTGGGCGCGTTCGCCGGCGCGACCGGCCTGATCGAGCAGGAGAGCGTCGAGGAAGTCATCGAGCGGGAGTGGGGCGGCGAGATCGGCCAGCAGAACGTCGCCGCCTCGACCGACGCGTTCGCGGAGGTGCAAGCATGAGTTTCGAGGATCCCTACGAGAACCTGAAGATCACGACCGGCGCGGTCGCCGAACCGAGCACGTCGCAGGTGAACAAGACCGGATCGTGGCGGCAGTTCCGTCCGGTCATCGACCCGGACGCCTGCATCGGTTGCGGGCAGTGTGACACCTTCTGTCCCGACCAGGCCGCCAAGCCGGTCGGCGACGGCGACACCTACGGCATCGATCTGGACTACTGCAAGGGGTGTGGCATCTGCGCCAAGGAGTGCCCCGTGGACGCCATCGAAATGGTCAGGGAGGAGGCCTAAACCATGGCGAAAGCAGAGGAAACCGAGGACGAGACCGAGATCCTGAAGGGAACGTCCGCCGTCGCGAAGGGCGTGATGTCCGTCGATCCCGACGTCGTCTCGGCGTACCCGATCACGCCCCAGACGGGGGTCGTCGAAAAGCTCTCCGAACTGTTCGCCGACGGCAAGATGGACGGCGAGTTCATCAAGGTCGACAGCGAGTTCAACGCGGCCTCGACCTGCATCGGGGCGAGCGCCGCCGGGGCCCGCGTGTTCAGCGCGACGTCCTCGCAGGGCCTGAAGCTGATGAGCGAACCGCTGTTCACCGCATCGGGCATGCGCCTCCCGATCGTCATGGCCGTCGCGAACCGCTCGCTCTCGGCCCCGCTATCGATCTGGGCGGACCACACCGACTCCTTCGCCGAGCGCGACGGCGGGATGATCCAGTTCTACGCCGAGGACGTCCAGGAGGCGGTCGATCACGTCCTGCTGGGATACAAGGTTGCCGAGACGGTCAACCTGCCCGTCATCTCGACGTTCGACGGGTTCATCCTGACCCACGTGCAGGAACCCGTCAACCTGCCCGACGAGGAAAAGACCTCGGAGTTCCTGCCGCCGCGCGAGCCCAAGTACACGCTCGATCCGTCGGACCCCAAGACGATGGGTGCCTACGCGCGGCCGGAACACTGGATGGAGACCCGCTACGAGGTCCACCGCGCGCTCAACGAGTCCCGCGACGTCATCCAGGCGGCCGTCGAGGAGTTCGCCGACGTCTTCGGCCGGGACTACACCGAGTACGGCGGCATGATCGACACCTACCGCGCCGAGGACGCCGACTACGTCCTCCTCGCGCTCGGGTCGATCGCCGGGACGATCCGCGAGGTCGTCGACGACTACCGCGCCCGCGGCGAGAAGGTCGGGATGGTCCGTCCCCGGATCTTCCGACCCTTCCCGGCCGAGGCGCTCCGTGATGCCCTGGCCGGCAAGGAAGCCGTCGGCATCCTGACGAAGGAGGTCTCGCCGGGCTACGAGAGCGCCCTCGCCGGCGAGGTCAAGGCCGCGCTGTACAGCGCCGACGACCGCCCGGCGATCCAGGACTTCATCATCGGGCTGGCCGGTCGCGACGTGACCAAAGACGAGATCGGCGACATGGTCGAGGAAACCAAGACGACGGACCGCGAGATGGACTTCGCCGACGAGGAGTCCTGGCCGCAGCTCCGTGCGGAAATCATCGAAGAGGAGGTGGACTTCAAATGAGCTCCGAACACCAGGACCACACCGACGAGATCGACCACGAGGACGACCTGTGGAACCCCGGCCACCGCGCGTGTGCCGGGTGTGGCCCCGCGCTGGCGATGAAGTACGTCACCGAGGTCGCCGGCGAGGACACCATCGTCGCCAACGCGACCGGGTGTATGGAAGTCGTCTCCACGCCGTACCCCGAGAGCGCGTGGGGGACCAGCTACATCCACAACATCTTCGAGAACGCCGCCAGCGTCGCCGCGGGGGTCGAGGCTGCCTACCAGTCCTTCGACCGCCGCAAGCCCGACGAGTTCACGAGTACCGACGATCTGAACCTCATCGCCATCGGCGGCGACGGGGCGACCTCCGACATCGGCTTCCGCGCCCTGTCGGGCATGCTCGAGCGCGGTCACGACGTCCTGTACATCATGTACGACAACGAGGCGTACATGAACACGGGCATCCAGCGCTCCAGCCAGACGCCCTATGGGGCCGAGACGACGACCTCCCCGCCGGGCGAGGTCAGCATCGGCAACGACACGCACAAGAAGGACGTGGCCTCGATCGTCGCCGACCACGGCGTCGAGTACGTCGCGACGTCCTCGATCGCCTACCCGCAGGACTACAAGAACAAGATCGAGACGGCCCTCGAAGTCGACGGGCCGAAGTTCATCCACGTCTACGCGCCGTGTCCCGTCGGCTGGAACTTCGAGGCCGACATGA
>Ga0102925_1000793_pt1 | contig 17135 bp, 16 predicted proteins | sample SalPonR1_A_D1_MG_FD_78216 | JGI IMG/M metagenome (GOLD analysis project Ga0102925, IMG submission 78216) | Salt pond soil microbial communities from South San Francisco under conditions of wetland restoration - Salt Pond MetaG R1_A_D1_MG | ecosystem: Environmental > Aquatic > Marine > Intertidal...
GAGGTCCTGCAAATTTACTTAATAAAATGAAGGTAGCGATACACCCCAGCTGGAAAAAAGAACTGGCTGATGAATTTGAAAAGGATTATTTCAAAAATCTCACAGAATTTGTAAAAGCAGAATACAACGAAAACACCTGCTATCCAAAGGGGAATGATATATTTTCAGCCTTTGATCATTCTATATTTTCTAATACTAAGGTAGTGATCTTAGGGCAGGATCCTTACCACGGGATAGGGCAGGCGAACGGACTTTCCTTTTCTGTCAATGATGGAATTCAAACGCCTCCCTCGTTGCAAAATATCTTTAAGGAAATAGAAAACGACCTCGGAAAACCTGTTCCAAACTCCGGAAACCTTGAGCGCTGGGCGAACCAGGGCGTATTATTGCTAAATGCTACGCTTACTGTTAGGGCTCACCAGGCAGGATCACACCAAAAGAAAGGCTGGGAGCAATTTACCGATAGGGTTATTGAGATTATTTCTGCAGAAAAAAAACACGTGGTTTTCTTGCTTTGGGGTGGTTATGCCAAAAAGAAAGGAGCCAAAATTGACTCCTCCAAACATCTTGTTTTAACTAGTGGCCATCCTTCTCCTTTAAGTGCGAACCGTGGATATTGGTTTGGTAATAAACATTTTAGCAAAGCAAATTCCTACTTAATAGCAAATGGAAAAGAACCTATAGACTGGTAATCTTAGAATCTGAATCCAAGATTTACGTTAAACTGGCCAACTATGGTAGGAGAGTTTTCACTGAAAAGATTTCTACCTATTCCTGCGCCTAAATCTAAAAAGAAACCACCCTTAGAAACAAATTTCCCACCTAGACCAAAACCAAGAGCGAAATCGGTATAATTTTCATATTCGTAATAACCATAACCATCTGGGCCAACAACATAATTATTGTCATATTCACCAGTGGAAAGCATTCCGAATCCATTAACATAAAATCCACGGGCAAAACTGTCTCCAAAAAAATACTTGTATTTCCCTGTTAATGAAAAATCTTTATAAAAGGCGTCGCCTATATTCTCGTTATCGCGATCCAGGGCTTTTATAAAACCTTCTACAGACCAACTGGAATTTTTATCTATAATACGCTCATAAGTAAGATCTAAAGCGCCAAAAGCAACCAGATTAAGTGCTCCTATACTTAATTCATTTTGAGAGACATCTCTTTTGTCTGGAGTTTCGTTTTGAACTGTTGTGTTGTCTTGTGCAAAAGTTAAAGTAGAAATAAATAGACACAGGGGCAAAAATAATTTTTTCATTAAATGTAATTTGATTGATGAATAATGGCTACAAATTATGAATAAATTCGGTATTTGGCTGTTTTTTTGAAATTAAATTAAGCTCTAGTAATTTATCCTGTATTCTTTCTATCTCGTCCTCAGATATTTGCTCCTGATTCCATGATGTAATTTCGAGCCATTTTTGAATATCATCTAGACGCTGATCATATTTTTCAGCTAATTTTTCAGCAATTTTTGGGAGATCTTTAAAATGCCTGGTTTCTTTATTTAAAACCTCAAGCATGGTTTTTAGGCGATCTGGTTCATTTTTTATACTTTCTTCCCGGGCAGCAATGACAAAACAAGGCCAGGGTGTTGGGCAGTCGGCTAACCTTCTAAAAACACGTTTATCTACCAATGGCTTTGTGGTAAAGTGCTCCCACATAAAATACTGAGCATCATCTTCACTTAATGCTTTTACAGCACCGTCCAGATCTTTTACTATTTCAAATTGAAGATCATCAGTATCCCACTCGTGGTTTTGAGCATTTACGTAAGCCATAAGATGAGAACCACTACCTTTTCGACTAATTGCTGCCTTTGTATTTTTAAGTTCCTCAACCGATTTGTACTTTGATCCGGCCGCAACATGAATTCCCCAAACTAATGGCGTGCCAATATAAGTTTGGATGATCTTGCTTTCATTACCTGAAATTATATCTTTTAAAATTCCTTCAGTTAAAATTACAGCAACGTCAATTTCGCCTGAACGCAAAGCCTTGTTCATTGCGCCTGTGCCACCGGGAAAATCTTTCCAGATTACGTTTAGCCCTCTGTCTTCAAAGAGTTTTTCTTCAATACATAAATGCCATGGAAGGTTAAAGTGTTCTGGTACGCCACCTACTTTAATTGTTTTCATAAACTATGTTTTTTCTTTAAATAATTATAAATCTCGTATTGTGAACGCACCGATTCTTCATTTTTTTCTTTTTGCACATATTCATTTCTTTCCTCGGCATCCTGAATTCTTGCTTTTACGTTATCCTTCAACTGAATATCAAGAATTTCTTTAAATTCCTGTGCAACATCTTCATCTAAAATAGGGGAGAGCACCTCTATACGCCGGGATAGATTACGGGACATCCAATCTGCGCTCCCATAATAAATTTTTTCTTCGCCACCATTTTCAAAAAGGTAAATTCTTCCGTGCTCCAAGAAGCGATCAACAATACTTGTAATATAGATATTTTCACTTAAACCTTCAATTCCGGGAATTAAACATGTAAATCCACGAATCAATAATCTAATTTCGACTCCTGCATTACTTGCCTTGTAAAGAAGGTCTATAATTTCAGGATCTTCAAGACTGTTCATCTTGGCGATAATCTTCGCTTTTTTTCCTTTCCGGGCGTTATCAATTTCGTTATAGATCAGCTTTATAAATTCCTGACGGGTTGAGAAAGGAGAAATCAATAATTCTTTTTCCCGAGGAATAATTAATTCTCCTTCCAACACTTTAAATAACCGGGATAATTCTTTCGATATCTGTTTATTGGCGGTGAATATTGCATGATCACAATATATCTTTGAAGTCTCACTATTAAAATTACCTGTGCCTATATATGAATAATTAACTAGATCTTTACCTTCCAGGCGCTGTACTAACATAATTTTGGAATGCACTTTAATTTTTGGATAAGAGTAAATTACATTCGCCCCTTTTTCTTCAAATTTGCGACCCCAAATAATATTATTTTCCTCGTCAAACCTCGCTTTAGCTTCAACAAAAACCGTAACCTGTTTACCGTTCTCTAAGGCTTTCAAAAGCAAGCTGGTTAATCTAGACTCATCGGCAACGCGATACAGGGATATTTTGATTGCTGTAACTTCTTTATCATTCACAGCTTGTTCCAGGAAATTCTCTACATAGGCAAAAGACATATAAGGAAAGTGAACCGCTTGATCCTTTTCTGAAATTGTCTCGAAGTAATTCTTTGATTTAGATAAAACTTTGTGAGCTATGTCTGGCATTTCTTTATAATGAAGCGCAGTGTTGTTAGTAGGATCTGGAAATGAGAAAAAATCATTAAAGTTGTGGTATTTCCCACCAGGCATCATATCAATTTTGCCAAGTTTCAGAAGTTTCCTAATCTTCTTTTTGAGAAAATCTGGCATTTTAGCGTCATAGAGCAAACGAGTAGGCTGGCCATCGGTTCTTTGGGCCAGGGAATCATAAATTTTTTCAGCTAAAACTCCTTCATAGATATCTTCGATATAAAGCTCTGCATCCCGGGATAGCTTAATTTCATAAACACCTTCTATACTGTGATCCTTAAAAATAGAACTAACCTGACTTCTAATAATTTCATCTAAATAAGTAATTGAATTTTCTTCGCCGACCCCTTCCAGTTTAACAAATCTGCCGCATATATCCACGGGAATATTCACAATACCAAGTTTTTCTTTATTGGTAAAGCTTACCACAAAATATAGTTCAGCATTTTGCAAAAAGAGTTCATTTCTCTCCTCAATATCTATTATTTCAGGTTTTATATGATCTTTTACTCTTGTCTGAAAATAGCTTGCTGCAAATTCTTTCTGAACACTATTAAAATGTTCTGCATCAATTAAATAAACACCATTTTCGGCGAGTTCAGGTAAAATTTGTTTATGATAAATTTCCCCAAACCTATATTGCTGAAGTTTCACTTCCTCCAGGATCTCCTTAGTGGTTTTAGAAGGTTTTAAAGCAAGTTTTTTTCGGATACTTTTTTCTACACGCTTCATTTGACGAAGCTGTGCCACTCTAACCCTAAAGTATTCATCTAAATTAGATGAAAAAATGGCCAAAAAACGAATCCGCTCATAAAGCGGATTCATTTTATCTTCGGCCTCCTGTAAAACTCTTGCGTTAAAACTCAACCAATTAAGGTCTCTGTGCCTTAATGGAATGTCTTGTGATTCCTGCATTATTGATTAGTGGTTTAATCAAAAATACAAATTAGGGAAGAGGTTTGCTTCTAATTTTGTGTTAAATCAACAATGGCCACAACCTTCATAGTAGCTATTGGAAACTGGATTTATTATTAAACAATTAGCATTTTGTATCTAAAAAGATCTAGAGCAATTTTCAAATCTCAAAAATGGTGGGTTTTCCTCCATATTAAAAGTTAAAGCTTATCTCTAATTTTATTTCTACCGATAAAATATTTTCGGTAACCCTTTGATACTATCCCTATAAGTAGCCCTACTCAATATTAAAAATCCAGAGAGTTCTGGACAAATATTTTAATCAATTTATTAACCAAAAATTTAAATTATGAAAAGATTAAACCATTATTTAATGTACATGGCCGTATTATCTTTAGTTGTGGTTTCTTGTAGTAAAGACGAGAATCCAGCTATAGCAGATAGCAATGATGAAGTCGCTACTCTTTCTTTTGGAGCAGTTGTTAATGACTTAATGAGAAGTCCGACTACAAAACAAGCACTAGAAGATTTACCGGAATGTTCTGAAGAAGCACCAGCTTATGTACATGTTGTTCTGACAGGACCTGAAGATGTTGGAAGTATGGAAGACCCACTTATGGTGGAGGTGAATCCTACACCCGGTGATTATGATGGAGATGGAGAAGAAGAATATTTTACAGAATATTCATCTGATCTTGAACTTATGCCTGGAACCTATGACCTCGAATATTTCGCGGTTTATGATGAAGATGATAATTTAATTTGGGTAGCTCCATCAGCCACTAGTCCTATGGGAGATTGGGTTGATATGGCATTACCTATGGAAATTGAATTGATAGCAGGATCTAAAAATTATGCTGACGTAAATGTGCTTTGTTTTGATGATAGGATTGTTAACCTGTATGGATATCAATTCTTTGATATTATAGGCACCGAAGCTATTGAGTTTTGTGTTTTTGGAAACTGGTGTGACGAAAATGGAAGACATTATGTAGCCGAATATTCTGTAAATATTTATTCAGGTACAGACAACACAGGCGATGTATTATATGCCGGTGAGCAAAATGATGTACAGACCGATAATTCGGGGGATGAGTATTCTGATCCTTTGTGTTTCTTTTTACCCGATGGGGAAGGACAGGATGATTACTACATTGAGATTTCCATAGATGGCGAAATTGTACGCGAAGGAACCTTTACCGATACCGACGTAAAAGAACTTTTTGATGGAGATGAGAATGTAGATTATTACCATTTCTTAGCAGGAAGCTGTAGTACAGGAGATACTCCCGATATTTTTGGAGAAGGCACTGTAGGATCACCACCTGTTATCGATCAGGATACAGAAATTTATATTTATTTCGATTCTTCAGGATCTATGAACAGTACTTTATCTCCATTACAAGAGATGAGAAATACTTTGCTTAAAGATGCTTTGTTGCCCTTATATGGTAATGATGAGGATGAATATGATGCTAAGGTACGTGTAATTACGGATGGATCTGAGCGTACATTTAATATGCTTAATATTGGAGGTGATTCTCCTCAGGGTAATGTTATTTCTTTAGTTTTCCAGGATGAGGCAGAAACTATTTACCATAGTGGTGTTGCATCTTGGGATGAAACATCTAGCAGAACAGCAACTTTCGATAGTGACATGTCCACACTTCGTGGAAGATTAGCATCTTTTCCAACAAATTATTATCGTGGTGTGATTTTCCAAGTAGATACTCAAGGTGTCCCGGCTTTTGATAATTTTAAAGAATTAATTGAAGCCGTAGAAAACGGGATAGGAAATTACAGCGGAACTAACGGATTATCAGACAGAAATGAAGTTGCATTTATTTATGACGTAAACGGTGGTGATACAGCTCAATATTATGCAGATTTGATAGTACAGACTCTGCAAGACCTAGGCTATAATTTATAGTCAATAGAGATTAAAAAAACTCAACCGTTTCATTTTTAGAAATGAAACGGTTTTTTATATAATATCACCTGCTTTTTACTTTTATATATTCTATGGAATTACTTTTCTGCCAATTGCTCTAAACAATATTTAATTAGATTGTCCACGGCTTTTTTAGAATCTTTAGAGAAAGTACCAGCAGCACGATTGGCAATAATTGCATTCATTGAAAGTGCATTATGACCTAACAATTTGGATAAACCGTAAATAGCTGAAGTTTCCATTTCCAGGTTTGTTACCTTTCTATTCTCAAAAGAGAATGAAGCCAGCTTGTCGTTCATTTTATCATCTTGCAGTCCTAATCGTAAAATTCTACCTTGAGGACCATAGAATCCGATATTAGTACCTGTCACGCCCTTATGGAGGCCAGGACCTTTCAACCTATTGATTAGATCTTCACTACCATCTACAACGTAAGGTGCAGCTTTTTGCTCAAACCAGTCTAAGTGCTTGATGAAAGCATCGGCAAATTCTTTATTCTGAATTTGTTCGCTTTCATAAAAATGTAAAAGACCATCAAATCCAATAGCACTTTCACTGATTAAAAAAGAGTCTACGGGAATTTCCTCCTGAATAGAACCGCTAGTACCAATTCTTATAATATCAAGACTCGTAATCTCTTTCTTAATTTCCCGGGTTTCAAAATCTATGTTTACAAGCGCATCTAATTCGTTTAATACAATATCAATATTATCAGGCCCAATTCCTGTAGATAGTACACTAATATGTTTGCCTTTATAGTATCCAGTTTGGGTATGAAATTCTCGTTTTCTTGTTTTGAATTCAATCTTATCAAAATGCCTGGTAATCCTTTCTACTCGATCTGGATCTCCTACAACAATTACTGTTTTTGCAAGATTTTCTGGTAATAAATTTAAATGGTAAACACTACCATCACTATTTTGAATGAATTCTGAAGCTTTTATTGGCATATTATAGTTTTAAAACCTTGTGTGAAATTGAGTCGTATAAAAAATCATAAATTTTTGCTCCCCCATAATATTCATCGTTCATAAGTTCGCGGTAAAAATTCTTTTTTTTGTCTAGAACATCCCGTCCCTCTTGCGTTAAATTGAGTTGTTCATTTTCCATGGTATAGAAAATGTTTAATTTTTCAATTACTCTTTCCATTTGGGAATCGCTATATCCATAATAGCCCTGGTATTGTAAAGCATATCCCATTAATTGATTAAAAGAGGTTATATGCTGATTATCAACTAATTTAAGAACATTTTTTTCTAAAGAATTTATTCCGGTTCTGCTATTAGGAAATCGCTCAATATGTGCCCTTATACAACTTGAAAGATATTCAAAATTAGAACTCTTCTTTATTTGATTCTTGAGTTTCATAGGATCGTTACCACAATAAAGTTCCCAAACTAATTTCGCAATCTCCAGGTCGTCTTCATTCAGTTCTATCTTATGTTTGAAATGATTCATTAAATGTTTTTCTGAAAGTCTGGAAAGTGGTAAAAATTCATCCTCTCCTTTCTGCCGTTTACTGCAAACCAGATAGAAGGGAACATCCAGCTTATTTTCCAGGCAAAAACTTATGGTTGCGAGCATGTTAATATGACAAAAAAGATCAAACTCAAACCATAGAACCACGTGATCGTAATCCTTAGCATTTTTTAAATTATTAAGCTCGGAAACAAATCGATCATTATAATCTTCTACAGAAATATCATAAGCCTCTTTTAAAAATTTTTGGCGTTGTTCAAAGAATTTAGAAGATCCAACTTCTTTATCGGTGGGGCCTTCGCATAACAACTCCCGCCATATAATAATTTCACCGGGTAGGTTAAGTTCTTCAACCTGCTCAGCTAAGCTATCACCATTTACAATATGTAAGGCCTTATTATTCATAGAAGAAATTTAAAGTGGATTGGTGTTAACCACCTACTCGTTTTACATTATATCCATCTTTTCTAAGGAGTTCCATAATTTTTTCACGATCATCTCCCTGAATAATTATCTCCCCATCTTTAGCAGAACCACCAACGCCACATTTTTTCTTCAGTTTCTTTCCAAGAACAACTAAATCATCATTAGTCCCCTGGAAACCTTTAATTATGGTTACCGTTTTACCGCCGCGGCCCTTACTGCTAAAATGTGCTTCTAAGTATTGGTCTTCGGGAGCTAAGCTTACTTCTGTTTCTTCATGTTCGTTTCCGTCAAAATCATCGTTCGTAGAAAAAACAAAATCACCTAAATCTTCAAGTCCAAGCTTTTTCTTAGCCATAACTTACTTTTTTAGAAGTCCGATTTCCACCAAACGTTGATGTAAAAAATCCCCAGCGGTAATATCTTCATATTGCTTTGGGTTCTCCTCATCTATGCATTCCTCTAAACAATCTAAACGCATTTCACTTCTTGGATGCATAAAGAAAGGTATAGAATATCTTGGTTTACTCCATTGTTCTTTTGGTGGGTTTATCACACGGTGAATTGTAGAACGTAATTTGTTATTGGTATGCCTTTCTAACATGTCTCCAACATTTATTACCAACTCATCTTCCTGTGGTACAGCATCAATCCACTCGCCATCTTTCCTCAACACCTGTAAACCTCCGGTAGAAGCTCCCATAAGTAAAGTAATAAGATTTATATCTCCATGAGCACCTGCTCTAACAGCCCCTTTAGGTTCTTCGGTAATAGGAGGGTAGTGGATAGGTCTTAATATACTATTTCCATTGCTAGCCCAATGATCAAAATAATGTTCTTCCAGTCCAATATATAAAGCTAAAGCTCTTAAAACGTAAATTCCGGTTTTTTCCAGATTTCGATAAGCTTCCATTCCAACTTTATTGAAATCTTTAAGTTCTTCCACCTGTACGTTTTCAGGATATTCTTCAGTAAGGTTGGCATCTTCAGCAGGTTCCTGGCCAAAATGCCAAAATTCTTTGAGATCACCTTCTTTTTTTCCTTTCGCGTGTTCCTTACCAAAGGAAATATATCCACGTTGCCCGGCTAAGCCTTCAATTTCATATTTTTTCTTAACTTCTAAAGGAAGGTCGAAAAAAGATTTCACTTCTTTATATAAATTTTCTTCAAGCTCATTATCTAAAAAATGATTTTTTAAAGCTACAAAACCAATTTCTTCGTAAGCCTTCCCAATTTCATCAACGAACTTTTGTTTTCGTTTAGGATCTCCAGAAATAAAATCGGCAAGATCTACGCTGGGAATATTATTCATCGCCATAATATGCTTTGTTTTTTGATAAATTAACACACAAAGTTAAATAAAAATACGGGAGCTGCCGAGGCTTTTTATATTTCTTAGCATTTATATTTTTGGTTACATTTGATAAACAAACTTTGTTATGCAGCCAAATTCTCCAGTACAGTTACCTATAAAATTTGATCGAGAAAAGTTTTCTTCCGTTCAATTACTAGATCTATATAAAGCACTTTTAAAACCTCGACTAATTGAGGAGAAAATGCTTATTCTCCTTAGACAGGGAAAAATATCTAAATGGTTTAGTGGAATAGGCCAGGAAGCTATTTCTGTAGGCGTTACCAAAGCATTAAATGCCGATGAGTATATTTTACCTATGCACCGAAACCTGGGTGTGTTTACAACGCGAAATGTTCCTTTAAACCGACTTTTCTCACAATGGCAGGGTAAGCAAAACGGCTTTACCAAAGGTAGGGACCGCAGTTTTCACTTTGGAACCCAGGAGTATAAAATTATCGGGATGATCTCCCATTTGGGCCCACAACTTGGTGTAGCCGATGGTATCGCTTTAGCACACAAATTAAAAAAAGAAAATAAACTTACGGCAGTATTTACCGGGGAAGGAGGAACTAGTGAAGGCGATTTTCACGAAGCGCTTAATATTGCTTCTGTTTGGGATTTGCCCGTTATGTTTTGCATAGAAAATAACGGCTACGGGCTTTCTACGCCTACAAATGAACAATATCGCTGTAAAGATCTGGCCGACCGGGCTAAAGGTTATGGAATGGAATCCCATATCATAGACGGAAATAATATCATAGAAGTTTACTCTAAGGTTTCTGAGATTGCTGAAAGTATAAGAGAGAATCAACATCCCGTTTTGCTGGAGTTTAAGACCTTTAGAATGCGTGGTCATGAAGAAGCAAGTGGCACTAAGTACGTTCCTGAAGAATTAATGCAATTCTGGGAACAAAAAGATCCAGTTGAAAATTTTAGGCAGTTTTTAAAGGATGAGAACATTTTAAACGAGGAGAAGGAAATTCATTTTAAAAAAGAGATCAAAACCGAAATAGATATCAATTTAAAGGAAGCAAATGAAGAAAATCCTACCGAATTCGATAAAGACAAGGAGTTAAATGATGTTTATAAAGATTTCGTATACCAGGAAATTAAACCGAACGGCGACACTGAAAATATTCGGTTTATAGATGCCATTGCACAAGCTGTAAAGCAATCTATGCATCGACATAATTCCCTTGTTTTAATGGGTCAGGATATCGCGGAATACGGTGGCGTATTTAAAATTACAGAAGGACTTTTAGAAGAATTTGGTAAAGATCGGGTAAGAAATACCCCTATTTGCGAATCGGCCATAGTTGGTACCGCGATGGGACTTTCTATTAATGGTATGAAGGCTATGGTAGAAATGCAATTTGGCGATTTTGTAAGTTCCGGTTTTAATCCCATTGTAAATTACCTGGCAAAAAGCAATTATAGATGGAACCAAAATGCTGATGTAGTTATAAGAATGCCTTGCGGTGCCGGTGTGGGCGCAGGACCCTTTCATAGTCAAACAAATGAAGCCTGGTTTACTAAAGTTCCAGGTTTGAAAGTTGTTTACCCGGCCTTTCCATACGACGCTAAAGGTCTTTTAAACACTGCTTTTAATGATCCTAATCCAATCCTGTTTTTCGAGCATAAGGCATTGTATAGAAGTATTCGCCAGGAAGTACCGGCAGACTATTATATCTTGCCGCTAGGGAAAGCTTCAGTATTAAAAAAAGGAGAAAAGCTTACAATTATCACCTATGGTGCCGGAGTTCACTGGGCTTTAGATACTATAAATGAAATGGAGCTAGAAAATATAGAGCTTATAGACCTTCGCAGCCTACAGCCACTAGATAAAGAAGCCATTACGGTATCGGTTAAAAAAACAGGAAAAGCCCTGGTGCTCACTGAAGATTCAATATTTGGAAGTTTAGCTTCAGAAATTTCAGCAATTATTTCAGAGGAATGTTTTGAATATTTAGATGCGCCGGTTATGCGCCTGGGCAGTGCGGAAACTCCTATTCCTTTTGCTGCAGCACTTGAAGAAGGCTACCTTCCAAAGAAAAAATTAAAAGATAAAATTCAGCAATTAATAGACTATTAATAATAAACAGGAGAAAAATTAATGATTTTAAGATTCCTTAACAGTCACGCTGTTAAAGTATTAATAATCTTTTGTCTCGGTTCTACACCTAATGTAATTTAGTTTGTAACTAATCAATAAAACTCTAATATTATGATACGTTTAATCGTTATTTTCCTGATCATTGCTTTAGTAGCAGCCATCTTTGGCTTTGGTGGAATTGCAGAAGGTTTTGCAGATATTGCTAAAATAATTTTCTACATCTTCCTTGTATTATTGGTGATTTCTTTAATAAGCCGATTGTTCAGAAGGTAAAAACAAAATATATTATAAAATAAAATCCAATGTATTGCGCCAGATAAAAATCGGCAAACATTGGGTTTTTATGTATAACCCAAATAACTAAAAATGAAAAAAATCTTTATACTTGGTTTTATAGCTACACTATTAATGGCGTGTGGTCCCAGTAAAACTGCAAAAGAAGCCAGGAAAACCTTTAATGGAAACTGGACCCTTACCAGTGTAACCTATCCAAATAGTTCTGGTGAATTTGATGTCACACTTTTAAATGATGCTAATGCATCATGTTTTGAAAATAGCAGTTGGAATTTTGTTTCCAACAATAATAAAGGTGCTTATTCTGTTCAGGGACCAAACTGTGACCAGGGTCAGCGTTATTTTAAATGGTCTATAGATGAAGAAAATACTCCTGAAGGAATTTATGATTTCTTATTGAAACCTACGGATGAAGATTATAACTCGACTACTGGAAATCAGGGTTTCCGTATGAATTTAAAATCACTTTCAGAAACCCAAATGGTTTGGGAGCAGTCGGTTATGTTAGAAGGCTCTCCATTTGTGATTAGAATGAACTTTTCTAAACTTTAATTAAATTAATAAATTATGAAAACTACTATAAATAGAATATTTGCTATTCTTTTTGCTTCTACCTTACTTTTTAGTTGCGAAGCCACTAAGAATGCAAACAATAAACAAAAAGGAGCCGTAATTGGATCAACAGGTGGTGCCGTAATTGGTGGTGTTATTGGAAACAATACCGGTGATGGTAATACCGCACTTGGCGCCATTATCGGCGGAGTTGTAGGTGGAGCTGCCGGGGCAATTATTGGTGACAGGATGGATGAACAGGCTAAGGAAATTGAACAGGAAATTCCCGGTGCTGAAGTTGAACGAGTAGGAGAAGGGATCAATGTTACCTTCGATGAGAGTAGTGGTGTATATTTTGATACTGAAAAATATAATATCAACTCCAAATCTCAAGCAACATTGAATAAACTTGCCGATATTTTTGAAGAGTATCCAGACTCTAATATCCTTGTAGAGGGGCATACCGATAATACAGGTAGTGAAACCTACAATCTCACTCTTTCAAAAAACAGAGCACAAGCAGTGACCAACTATTTAGTGAACCAGGGATTAAGCAGTGGCAGGTTCAACACAAAATGGTATGGAGAATCGCAACCTAAATATGATAATTCAACTGCAGAAGGTCGTGCTAAAAATAGAAGAGTAGAATTAGCTATTGTAGCCAACGAAGAGCTTAAAGAAGAAGCGAGAAGAAAGGCCGAACAGCAGAATTAATATTTTTGAAACTCAAACAATTATTAAATCCCGAATATTTTCGGGATTTTTTTATGCTTTTTTTTATCTTCCACCAATGGTAGATTTCGAAGTAATTATTGTGGGTGCAGGTCTCTCGGGATTAACTGCAGCCATTCACCTTTCCAGGAAAGGGAAAAAGGTTTTGCTTATAGAAAAAAAAGCTTATCCAAGACATAAAGTTTGTGGTGAATACCTGTCTAACGAAGTGTTACCTTATTTTAATTCACTTGAAATTGATATTGAAAAAGATTTACAGCCTGTAAAAATTAATAAACTGCTATACAGTACTCAGAATGCAAAATCTATAGAAACACCACTAAATTTGGGTGGTATGGGCTTGAGTCGCTATGCTTTAGATCATTATCTCTTCAAAAGAGCTGAGGAAAACGGTGCTGAAATTTTGCTGGATTCGGTGGAAAATATAAATTTTGGAAACGATCAATTCAAAGTAAATTTATCTTCCGGAAAAGAAATATCCGCAAAAATTGTGCTGGGTGCTTTTGGAAAAAGAGCGAATCTGGATAAAAGTCTGAAGCGTGATTTTATTCAGGAGAAGTCTTCCTGGCTAGCGGTTAAAGGACATTATAAAACACCAAATTTTTCAGACAATTTAGTCGCACTTCACAATTTCGATGGAGGCTATTGCGGATTATCAAAAACCGAAACAGGCGTAGTAAATGTTTGTTATTTGGTTTCCTACAAAAGTTTCAAAAAGTACAAAAGCACAGCTGACTTTCAAGAAAAAGTATTATTTCAGAATGCATATCTGAAAGATTTCTTTAAAAATGCAAAACCAGTATTTGAAAGAGACCTGAGTATTGCGCAAATTTCATTTCAGGAAAAATCATCGATTAATAATCATATTTTAATGCTAGGCGATGCTGCCGGATTAATTCATCCATTATGTGGCAATGGTATGGCCATGGCAATACATAGCGGTAAAATCGCAGCTGAAGCTATCCTGGGAAATTTTAAAAAAAATCATTTAGACCGAATAAATCTTGAAAATCAGTATAGAGAGAACTGGAATTCCAATTTCAATAAAAGGATGAAAACCGGCCGAATACTTCAAAGAATACTAATAAATCCAATTTTAGCTTCAACTTCACAAAATCTGGTGAAAAATTTCCCGTACTTGTTAGAGAAAATTATAAAAAATACCCACGGTAAACCCATAGCATGAGTATAGACACTTCAAAAAGAACCAACCAGGTTGAAATTATGGACGATTTTGACCTAAAAGGAGAAGAACTGGATAAGACTTTGAAAGATCTTGATAATATCAATAAATGGTTAGGCGGTAATAAAATTACTTTAGACGCAGTAAAAGCTATAATTAAAAATCAACCTAAAGACAGGGATATATATATTGCCGATGTGGGCTGTGGTAACGGAGCAGTATTAAGGGAAATTGCAAAATGGGGAAGAAAAAATGACTATAAAATTAAATTAACCGGAATTGATGCTAATACTCACGCCATTGAAATTGGAAGAAAAAAATCTAAAAATTATCCGGAAATAGATTTTTTAGCTATAGATATTTTTAGTGATGAGTTCAAGGATTTTTACTGTGACATTATCTTATGTACTTTAACACTGCATCATTTTAAAAATAAGGAGATTCTAAAACTATTAAGAATATTTAATCAGCAAGCCAGAATTGGCGTGGTTATAAACGATTTACATCGTTCTAAAGCAGCTTACAGGTTGTTTCAGGCGTTTTGTGCCGTGTTTATCAATAATGAGATCGCTCGTAAAGATGGGCTTATCTCAATTCTGCGTGGATTTAAAAAAGAAGAATTAAAAAGTTTTGCAGAAAAACTTCCTCAAACCAATCATCAAATTAACTGGAAGTGGGCATTTCGCTACCAGTGGATTATTCAGAAAGAAAAAATATGAATATAAAAATTGTAGGCGTTGAAAAAGAATTGCCAGAATATTCCCGGGAAACCAAAGATATTCTTCCATTAGTAGATAGTTGGCTGGAAGGCCAGGAAGATCGATATCGTAGAAAGGTGCTAAAAATCTTTGAGGGTGCTGCTGTAGATAAACGTTACTCTATTATGAAGCCCGAAGAAGTGTTTACCGCAACCTCCTTTGAAGATAAGAATAATATTTATATGAGGGAGGTTAAAAAATTAGGTAAAAATGTGCTAGAAAAAGCTTTACAGAATAACGGCTGGAAGGCGAATTCAGTAGATTTTATTATCACCGTAAGCTGTACCGGGATTATGATTCCTTCTTTAGATGCTTATCTTATTAACTCTTTAGAAATGAGACGGGATATTACCCGACTTCCGGTTACAGAAATGGGCTGTGCCGCCGGAATTTCGGGAATAATCTATGCCACGAATTTTCTAAAAGCTAATCCCGGAAAACGCGCCGCGGTTATTGCGGTAGAAAGTCCAACCGCTACCTTTCAGCTCGACGATTACTCAATGGCTAATATGGTGAGTGCTGCTATTTTTGGTGATGGCGCAGCCTGTGTTTTATTATCTTCGGAAGAAGAAGCCAGAGGACCTAAAATCCTTGGCGAAGAAATGTATCATTTTTATGAAGCTACACATCTAATGGGCTTCGATCTTACCAACCACGGTCTTAAAATGATCCTGGATGAAAAGGTACCGCAAACCATAGCATCCCATTTCCCTGAAATTGTGCATCCATTTCTACAAAAATTGGATTCTAATATCGAAAAGGTAGATCATCTTATATTTCACCCAGGTGGAAAAAAAATCGTTCAAACAGTTGAAGATCTTTTTGGTAACTTAGGGAAGAATATAGATGAAACCCGAGAAGTGCTTCGGCAATATGGAAACATGAGTAGCGCAACAGTGTTGTATGTTTTACAGGAGTTTATGAAAAAACAGCCAAAAGCCGGGGAACAGGGCTTAATGTTAAGTTTTGGACCGGGATTTTCGGCACAAAGAATTTTACTGGAATGGTAACAGAATTTAAAGATCACAATTATTGGGCACTAATTTTAGGCGGAAGTACAGGTCTTGGTTATGCAACTGCCCGAAAACTGGCGCACCACGGGATGAACATTATAATTATCCATAGAGACAGGCGTGCCGATCTAGCTGAAATAGAAGAAGCTTTTGAAGATATAAAAGAACAGGATGTAAAATTTGAAAGTTTTAATATTGACGCTACTAATGCTGAAAAACGGCAAAATCTCATTAAAGAAATTTCCGGAATAATTGGCAAAGAAGGTAAAATAAGAACTGTAGTTCATAGTATATCAAAAGGAAATCTGAAACCAATGACGGGTGATGAACCTACTCTGGAAAATATAGATTTTCAAATTACTATAGATGCTATGGCCATTAGTCTTTACGATTGGACTAAAGCTATATTCAAGTCTGGACTTTTTGCAAAAGATGCCAGAATTATTTCGTTTACCAGTGAAGGAAATAAAAAAGCCTGGGCCAATTACGCGGCCGTTTCAGCGGCAAAAGTTGCATTGGAAGCTATAACCAGGAGCATTGCTCTTGAATTTGCATCTCACGGAATTAGGGCAAACTGTATTCAGGCGGGAGTTACCGTGACCCGATCTTTCCAAATGATTCCAGGTAATGAAACCTTGCGTGTTCACGCATTAAAACATAATCCTTTTAAAAGACTTACAGTCCCTAACGATGTTGCAAATGTTGTCTATTTACTTAGTAAAGACGAAGCCAATTGGATTACGGGAAGTATAATTCCTGTAAATGGCGGTGAACATTTAAAATAAATAATAAGTGGATAAAAAAACTATAGTAGAACAACTTCCATATTCATCTCCCTTTTTATTTGTGGATGAATTATTAAAAATTGACCATAAATCTGCTGAAGGACTTTATACATTTCCAAGAGATTCTTTTTTTTACCAGGGTCATTTCAAGAACAACCCGGTAACACCCGGAGTGATACTAACCGAATGTATGGCACAAATTGGAGTGGTATGCCTTGGAATTTTTCTTCTTCAAGATCAGGAAAACGAAACAAAAGAAATTGAACTCGCCCTAAGTTCATCAGAAATAGATTTTTA
>Ga0102925_1000794_pt1 | contig 17132 bp, 17 predicted proteins | sample SalPonR1_A_D1_MG_FD_78216 | JGI IMG/M metagenome (GOLD analysis project Ga0102925, IMG submission 78216) | Salt pond soil microbial communities from South San Francisco under conditions of wetland restoration - Salt Pond MetaG R1_A_D1_MG | ecosystem: Environmental > Aquatic > Marine > Intertidal...
CAGTACGTTCTCTTTAAAAACATTCTTCATGCCGGTAGCCAACCAATCTGCACCATCATTGGTTTTAGAATAATCCCAGCATTTTAATGTAATTCTAATCAATCGATAAAATGGCGGATACTTATAATTGTAACGCTCCTCTAACTGATCTTTGTACATTCCGGCATAATCTCCCATAGAAACCTGTTGAATGATCTGGTGATGTGGATTGTAACTTTGAATCAACACCTTTCCCCGTTTCTTTGTTCTCCCTGCCCTACCGGCCACCTGGAGCATTAATTGAAAACTGCGTTCGTGAGCTCTAAAATCAGGAAAATTCAATAAGTTATCGGCATTCATTATTCCTACCAGGTTCACTTTTCTAAAATCAAGTCCTTTAGTTAGCATTTGCGTACCGATTAAAATATCTATTTCCTGTTGTTCAAATGCAGTAATTAATTTTTCGTAAGCATATTTTCCCCGAGTAGTATCCTGATCCATTCTGGCCGTTTTATAATCGGGAAAAATAGCTTTTAACTCGGTTTCAATTTGCTCAGTTCCAAAACCTTTAGTTGTAATTTCCGGACTGTCACAAGCCATACATTTTTTTTGCATCGCGATATGATAACCACAATAATGACAACGCAACTGGTTGTTATGGCTATGATAAGTTAAACTTACATCGCAATTAGGGCATTGTGGAGAATGCCCGCAAGTATTACATTCCAATACCGGCGAAAATCCTCTACGGTTTTGAAATAAGATCACCTGTTCTCCAACATCCAGTGTATCTTTAATTTCAGCGAGCATTCTGTCAGAAAAATGCCCTTTCATCTCCTTCTTCTTGTATTTAGTTTTTATATCTACAATTTCAATTTCGGGCTCTAAAACATTGCCATATCTTCGGTTCAATTCTACAAATGCATATTTATGATGCTGGGCATTAAAATAAGATTCTAATGAAGGAGTCGCCGAACCTAAAATGGTTTTAGCTTTGAATAAATTCGCCAGAACTACCGCAGCATCTCGCGCATGATAGCGCGGTGCGGGATCAAATTGTTTAAACGAAGTTTCATGCTCCTCATCTACCACCACCAGGCCTAAATTAGCAAATGGCAAAAATATTGAAGAACGTGCACCTATCACTATCCGGGCTTTTTCTGAATCTTCTAGAATATGCCGGTACACCTCTACCCTTTCATTTACAGAGTATTTACTGTGATAAACTAAAACTTTATCACCAAAATAAGCTCTAAGTCTTTCTATTAATTGAGTGGTTAAAGCAATCTCAGGCAAAACATAAAGTGCTTGCCGACCGCTTTCTATAACCTTTTCTATTAGTTTTATATAAATTTCGGTTTTCCCTGACGAGGTTATACCGTGAAATAAACAAACATCCTGTTCTTTTAAACCGTTTTCTATTTCTGAGAAAGCTTTCTGTTGAATCTCACTTAGCTGAATTCCCTTTTGAGAAGATTCACCTGAGAATGTAACCCTATCGGTCTTTTCGTAAAATTCCTCGAGAATTTCCTTTTTGATAAGGCTTTTAATAATTCCCGCTGAAACTCCCGAGCTATCACTTAGGTCTTTCACTTTTAAAGGTTTCTTATGCTGCGCCTTTATGCTGAAAAAACTTAATAAAGCTTCTTTTTGTTTTGGTGCTTTTTCTAACTCATCTAGAAGCTGATGCATTTTGGCTTCATTATCATAAACAGGGTTTAATCTTACATAGCGTATTTTTTTCGGTTTATATAGCTCATATATCTCCTGGTTAAGTACTACCAACCCTTTCTTTACCAAAGCATTGATAACAGGTAATACAGTTTTTTTATCCAGAATTTTCATAACCTCCTGGATCTTTATTGAAGATTGCCTTTGTAGAGCCTCTATCACCAAATATTCTTCATCTCCCAGCTCAGTTTCTTCAACACTTGCATTTTTGGTGAGCTGCACAATACTTTCGCTTTCTAAAAGAAAAGCACCGGGTAATGCTGCCTTTAGCACATCACCTTCAGCACACATATAATAGGATGATATCCAGGACCAAAATTTTAATTGATAACTAGTGACTAAAGGAGTTTTATCTAAAATCTGGTTTATGGGTTTTGCTTCGTAAACCTGTGGTGGATTTTGATGAATTGCAGCCGTAATTGCGGTATAAACTTTAGATTTACCAAATGGTACTGCTACGCGCATTCCTTCTTTTAAAAAACTAGCTTCTGCTTCAGAAATAGCATAGGTAAAACGCTTTTGCAGTGGTAATGGTAAAATAACATCTATAAAATTCGGCATATTGGTGAAGTGAACTACCCCTGGACCAGCCAGAGGGGATAAATTTGAAAAATTTAAACAATCTTACCTTGGCCTCAGGTTAATCAAATCGGTCAAGGAGTAACTATATTCAAAAATAAAAACCATCCTTAAAAAAGAATGGTTTTTAAACTATTTATTTTTTTGAGAAATTATTCGTGCCGTTCCCAAACTTTCGTCTTATAAAAAAAAGCGATATAACCGCGAACATTAAGCTTGTCGGGGTTCTTTTCATCAACCCAAATTTTCCCTTTATACTTTTTTCCAGATTTTGGATCAATCAAAGTACCATCTACATATTCGTTACCATCTTTTTTGAAATCACGAATAACATTTAGACCTTCTATTGGCTTGTTTTTAAGTTTTCCCGGGCACTCAGTACATTTACGATCACGATGTTCTTCTTTCGTAATTCTTATTACTTTACCATGAACGGAATTATCTTCTTCATAGATTTCTACGATAGAATTTACTTTACCAGCATCATTAACTACTTTCCATTTACCAAAAACTTCCTGGGCCTCAAGACCGGAAGATAACAGTAGAGTGCTAAATACTAATAAGCTAAATAGGTTAAATTTCATTTGCATTATTTCTAAAGTTATTGTTTACCCAACATGCCCTCTTTAAGGTCATCATCTGCTGGATCATCAGAAAGCCATATTCCAAATAGAGCTTTTTTAAATTCCATTCCCTGAATAGCGCCACTTTCTTTACCATTCTTATAGATTACCGAACCTTTATTAGGTAAGTAAACGAGATCAAAAATATCTCCTTTATTGATTTCATCCTCAAAGAAGCTGATAAACTTCTTAATTTCGGCCGAAATTGGAGCTGTATTACCATCGGTTGCATTTTCGAAACCTTCGTTTACCGCATCCATCATTCGTTCACTGGTAATCATTTTTGAAACTATGTGCAATTTAAGTGCCATGGCTTCATCCTTATTCATTATTTCTGAGGCATTCTCAGATTTATTCTTAAGGTAAAGTCCGCCTGCATACATATCCATCCAGAATTTTTCTCTCACCCCCGCTCCATTGAGCGTAAGTTCCTCAGAACCATATTCTAAAGTATTAGGTAATGTAGCACCACCTACATCGGTTTGTGCTGAAACTGAATTTAAGCCGAACACGACAACAAATAAAATAATTAATTTTTTCATTTTTAATTTGGTTTTAAGAGGTTAAGTTATTTAATTTTTTTCTTCATTTTTATTAAAGATGCATTTAATTCAAATCCTAAGAGCAATATATTAGAATTTAACCAGATATACACCATTAAAATTAATAATGCACCAATCGAGCCATAAAGCTCATTATAGGTAGAAAAGTTTTCTATGTATAAACCAAAGAGGTATGTAAATATTAAAATCAGGATGGTAGAAAAGAATGCTCCTATAGAAAAAAAACGTGCCTGCCGCGCTTCTTTTGTACCAAAATAATATAAAGTGGCCACCGCTGTATAAATAAGTAAGACGAACACTAAATACTTAACAAAAGCGGCACTCAGTTCGTTAAAGCCCAAACCTAAATCGTTGAAATCATTTACCGCATAGGTAAGATAAACGGCAAGAATAACAGTGAGCAATAAAAGTAAGGCCATGATAAGGGAAACTCCTACCGCCACAAGGTACTGCCTTACAATAGTCCTGTTTGTATTTGTATGATATGAGAATTCAAAACCTGTAAAAATTGCATTTATCCCATTAGTCATTAAAAAAATAGAGATAATAAAAGCTAAGGAAAGTAAACCACCTCTAGGGGTATTGGCAATATCAAGGAATATATCATTAAAGAAATCTGATGTATTTGGTGGTAATAAAGAATCCATAAAAACCAGGAACTGAAGCTGGAAATCATCAATAAAATTAATGTAAGGTATGAGGTTAAGCATAAACAGTAAAAACGGAAAGAGGGCCATGAAAAAACTAAACGCAATAGCACTTGCCCTGGTAGAAAATGTTCCTTTTATAATTCCCCCAGAATATATTTCCCAAAGATCATAAAGTGATAAACCATCAAAACCGGGTAAAATTATTCCTTTGGTTTTACTTTCCCACCAGTTTGAAAATTGTTCTATTTTAGAAAGAAGGGCTTTTCTGGGAGCCATATATTATACTGCTTTTAGGCTGAGATCTAAATTATAAACCGAGTGTGTTAAAGCCCCACTGGAAATATAATCTACACCACATTCTGCATATTTTCGAGCTGTATCAAGGGTGATTCCTCCGCTAGATTCAGTTAAGCATTTACCATCAATAAGTTTTACCGCCTGCCGGGTATCTTCGTAATTAAAGTTATCTATTAAAATACGATAAACACCTTCACTTTCCAGGATTTCCTCAATTTCCTTTAAATTTCTCGCCTCAACAATAATTTTAAGATCAAGTTGGTTGGCTTTAAGGTAATCTTTGGTTTTATTGATAGCTTTGGTAATTCCGCCGGCAAAATCTATGTGATTATCCTTAAGCATAACCATATCGTACAAAGCAAATCTATGGTTTTCTCCTCCTCCAATTTTCACCGCCCATTTTTCCAATGCCCTAATCCCGGGTGTGGTTTTCCTGGTATCTAAGATTTTCGTTTGAGTACCGTCTAATTTTTGAACAAAGGTGTTGGTTTTAGTCGCAATGGCACTCATTCTTTGCATTGCATTCAATACTAATCTTTCTGCTTTTAAAATAGATTGCGAACTACCTTCTACATAAAAAGCGATATCTCCACTTTCTATTGCATTCCCATCTTTGATTAAGACTTCAATTTTTAGATTTGGATCTACATGTTGAAAAACCTGTAAGGCAAAATCTACGCCTGCCAGAATGCCTTTATCCTTTACTAAAAGTTTCGCTTTTCCTCTCTCTTCAGAAGGAATGCAAGCCAGCGAACTATGATCGCCATTTCCAACATCTTCTCTAATGGCGTTTTCAATAATAAGATCTATTTCTTTTTCAAATTGTGCTTTTGAGATCATTTGCAATACTTATTTTTGTAAATGTAGCAAAGTCTGCGTAAAATCTACCGAATGACCATAAAATTACTATGTATTGGGAAGACCGATAACCGGGAATTAAAACAACTTATTGAAGTCTACAAAAAACGACTTCAGTTTTATAATAAATTTGAAATTGATATTATTCCAGACCTAAAAAAGACCAAAAGCCTGGACGAAAATCAGCAAAAAGAAAAAGAAGGCGAATTGATACTTGCTAAAGTTCAGAACTCAGATTTCCTGGTTCTTTTAGATGAAAACGGAAAGGAGTTTTCTTCAGAAAAATTTTCAGCATACATTCAAAAGCGTCTAAACAGCGGACTCAAACAACTTATTTTCGTGATTGGCGGTCCTTATGGTTTTTCTGAAGCAGTTTACCAAAGAGCTAATTCTAAAGTTGCGCTTTCCCAGATGACTTTTTCTCACCAAATGGTAAGGCTTTTTTTTACAGAACAGCTTTACCGTGCATTTACCATTTTAAAAAACGAACCCTACCACCATCGATAAAAACTTAAGCTATGAAACTTGTATTTGCTACTCATAATAAAAATAAACTAATAGAAATTAAGGCTCTTTTACCGCATTATATCGAACTTTTATCTTTAGATGATATTGGTTGCGATGAAGAAATTCCTGAAACTGCAGACACTATAGAAGGGAATGCTATTTTGAAAGCCGAGCACGTTCGGCACCGTTACGGCTATGATTGTTTTGCCGATGATACCGGTCTGGAGGTAGAGGCTCTAAATGGTGAGCCCGGCGTTTTCTCGGCTCGCTATGCAGGCGACGATAAAAACGATACTGCCAATATCAAGAAATTATTAAAAAATCTGGAGGGCAGAAAAAATCGAAATGCACAGTTTAAAACTGCTATCGCTCTAAACCTAAACGATAATCAAAATCTTTTTACAGGAATTTGTAAAGGACAAATTATAGAGGAAATGCAAGGTGATAAAGGTTTTGGCTATGATCCTGTTTTTATGCCTGAAGGTTTTAAACAAACTTTTGCAGAAATGAGTTTAAGCGAAAAATCTGAAATTAGTCATAGAGGAATAGCTTTTAGGGAGCTAATCGCCTATCTTTCAAAATAAAGGAAGTAGATAGGCATATATTGCTATCTAAGCCGTACCTTTGCCGCTTATTTAATTTTTTATATGAACAAATTTGAACAATTAGGTTTAAACCCTTCTATTCTTAAAGCAGTCGAAGATATGGGTTTTACAAGCCCAAGTGAAATACAGGAAAAAGCGATTCCTGTTTTACTAAATGAAGATACCGATATGGTGGCATTAGCCCAAACCGGTACAGGAAAGACAGCTGCTTTTGGATTCCCGCTTATCCAGAAAATAAACGTTAGTAAAAGACATACCCAGGCATTAATTCTTTCACCTACTCGTGAACTTTGCCTGCAAATTACCAATGAATTAAAGAATTACTCAAAATTTGAAAAAGGTCTTAATCCCGTTGCTATTTATGGCGGTGCCAGTATTACAGACCAGGCTAGACAAATTGAACGAGGAGCGCAAATTATTGTAGCTACCCCGGGTCGTATGCAGGATATGATTAATCGTAACCTTGTAGACATTTCTAAAATAGAATACTGTGTTTTAGATGAAGCTGATGAGATGCTAAATATGGGCTTCTTTGAAGATATTAAAGCAATTCTTTCTCATACACCAAAGGAAAAGCATACCTGGTTATTCTCTGCAACTATGCCTAAGGAGGTTGCAACGATTGCCAAGAAATTTATGCGAACTCCTATTGAAATTACGGTAGGATCTAAAAATCAAGGTACCTCTAATGTTTCTCACGAATATTACCTGGTAAATTCGAGACAACGTTACGAAGCTTTAAAAAGACTGGCGGATGCCAATCCGGATATCTTTTCAGTAATTTTTTGTAGAACCAAAAGAGATACACAAAAGGTAGCTGAAAAGCTTATTGAAGATGGCTACAGCGCTGCAGCTTTGCACGGTGACCTTAGCCAGAACCAAAGAGATTTGGTGATGAAAAGCTTTCGAACCAAACAAATCCAAATGTTAGTGGCTACAGATGTTGCTGCACGTGGAATTGACGTAGATGACATTACTCATGTTATCAATTACCAGTTACCTGATGAAATTGAAACTTATACTCACCGTAGTGGCCGTACCGGTCGTGCAGGAAAGAGCGGAGTTTCTATGGTAATTGTTACCAAAAGTGAAATGCGTAAAATAAAAAGTATTGAGCGTATTATTCAGCAAAAATTTGAGCAAAAAGATATTCCAGACGGAATGGAAATTTGCCGGGTACAGCTGTTTCACTTGGCAAATGATATCAAGGAAACAAAAATTAATCACGAGATAGATGCTTATTTACCGAGCATCAACGAAGTTTTGGAAGATTTCACCAAAGAAGAGCTAATTAAAAAGTTCTTCTCTGTAGAATTCACACGTTTCTTTAACTATTACAAAAATTCTGAAGGTTTGAACTCTCCCTCAGCTCCTGCAGATGGAGGCGGTTCTGGAGATTCTACGCGTTACTTTATAAATGTTGGCGCCAAAGATGATTTTGATTGGATGAGCTTAAAAGACTTTCTTAAAGCAACTTTAGATCTTGGACGTGATGACGTTTATAAAGTTGATGTTAAGGATAGCTTCTCTTTCTTTAATACCGATGCTAAAAATACCGAAACGGTTTTAAGTACTTTCAAGGACTTTAAACACCAGGGTAGATTTATTAATGTTGAAGAAACTACCGATACCGGCGGACGTGGAAAACGCGGCGGCGGCGGCGGTGGTGGAGGCCGAAAAGGTGGAAAGTTCAACAAAGGCGGCAAAAAACCAGACTTTAAAGGTGGTGGTCGCAGGCGCTCAGACGATTTTAAAGGTGGTTCGGGAAAAGGAAAAAAATCCGGTAACCGCAGTAAAAACATTGAGAGCTCTATAAAAAGAAGACGCAACAAAAGTTAAATTTACATATGGCGCCTAAATTTTAAATTATGGCATTATTTTTTATAAGTATTTTATAATTTAGGCGCCAATTGTTATGAAAAAATTCTTCTTTACCTTTTTACTAACTTTTTTTGCTTTTCAGGCATATTCGCAGGACATCATATCGGGAACCGTTATGAATGCTGCTGACGATAAACCTATTGAGAAAGTTCATATTGTGAATCTCAATCAGGTTAAAGGTGCCGTTAGTGAAGAAGACGGATCTTTTGAACTACAGGCCACCGTTAACGATACTCTATATTTCTCTTACCTTGGTTTTAGATCAATAAAAGTAAGAGTAACAAACGACTGGCTAAAGTATGGAAGCGTAAAAGTAAAAATGACTGAATTAGGAATTGCTTTGGAAGAAGTAGTTTTAAAACCGGTTACACTTACAGGGTATTTAGAAATTGATGCACGTAATATCCCTATTTATGAGAATAACCGATACAGCATTTCTGGGTTAAATGCAGGCTATGAAGGTGGAGATAATTCTGCCAGTGCTGTTTCCCGAACTTTAGGAGCAATCTTTAATCCCGCCGATTTGATGCATAATATTTTTGGAAAAAAACCAAGACAAATGCGCAAATTAAGGCAAATGAAAGAGGATGATGAGATTAGAAAGCTTCTTAGGAATAAATTTGACAGGGAAACATTAATAGCTTTATTGCCCTTAAATGAAATAGAATTGAACGAAATCCTGCAGCGATGTAGTTATTCTAAAGATTTCTTAAGCTCGGCCAACGATTTACAAATTCTGGATGCTTTAAGCGGTTGTTATGAAGAATATAAGGTTTTGCAACGAAATTAAACCTTAACGCCTTTCTCCATTTTAGATTTTAAATTAAGAAGTCCCCTTTCAATATCTGCACTCATATGTTTTTCGGGACTATAGAAAATACTTATTACCGAAAGCGGAAAAGGTAAGTTACCCCGAATTCCCCAAACCACTTTAGACTTTCCAGGTTCGAGTTCTTTTACGGCAAAATAGGTTAACATACTCACTTTCACAGGCTTTACAATCAACACCCTGGTTTCTAAAACTTTAGGATGTTTGACCTTTACAATTTTTTGAGTGCCCTCCCCTATTTTTTTATTTTTACTTTTCCAATAAATAGCTGCACCAAGTTTACCGTCTTCACCTTTATGTTTTAGAATTGTATTTGGATATTTCGAAAACCAGGGCACCCAAAGCGGATTTTTTTTTAGTTGCCTAACATAACTAAACACCACATCACGAGGTGCATTAATTACCGTAGTTCGGCTAACATCATAGCGCTTCCTCGCCCAGGCGTGGAGAAAAGCAATAAAAGTAATAAAGGCAATAAGCAGGTAAAAAAATAGCGTCATTGAGGAAAATTATTCAACTAATTTAAGGATTTTCTAAATTGTATTGTGCTATTATCGACTCTGAATTTTTAATACATTTTTTCAGCCATTCAAATTTGAGATTTTCTTTTTCGTCTTCAGGAAGTTCCCAGCTAATCTCACTGCTTTTTAATTCAGAAGTAATGTGCTGCAAAATAATAGCAGCTGAAACTGAAATATTGAGACTTTCAGTAAAACCAAACATGGGAATTTGAATTCTACAGTCGGCTTGATCCAGGATTTCCTCGCTTAATCCATCTTTTTCAGTTCCGAAGAAAACAGCTGAAGGTTTTTCAATATTAAAATCCTTAAGCTCTGTACTATCCCCATAAGGTGAAGTTGCAACGATTCGATAGCCTTTCGCTTTTAATTCTTTAATGCATTCTTTTGAAGTAGCATAACGATTTACATCTACCCATTTTTGGGCTCCCATGGCAATCTCTCTATCTATTCGTTTGGGTTTACGCTCTTCGATCACGTGGATATTTTGAACACCAAAAACCTCGCAACTTCTAATTACAGCACTGGTGTTGTGAAGCTGATAAACGTCCTGAGTTGCCACTGTGAAATGATTGGTTCGTTGCGAAATCACCTTCTCGAATAAAGCGATGCGTCTTGGAGTAAGGAAGGTTTCAAGATGAGCTAGAAGCTTATTTTTTTGCATAGGCTAAAATTAAAAAACCCAATTTGGATTCGAGCTTTTTCAAATAAAATATTTTAAAAATTTTTCTACTGAATAGTCCTTAACCAAAAAGCCCGACACAAAGTCGGGCTTTCTATTATAAAATCTTATGGATTGCTCTTAAGAAGCATTAGCTCCCATATTTCCTTGTGCAGCTAATACGCCTAGTTCTTCAGCACTTTTGTGTACATTAATGTAACCATCATAGCTTAGCAATTCTGTATAAGTAATTGGTTCTCCTTCTGCGTCATCAGCACCATCGGTCATACTAACATTGGTCATACTCATACCAGTAGCACCATTGACAGGGTTAAAGGTAACAACAATAGCTCCGGGAGCATCTTCTAGAGACCCCATATGGATATGAGCCGGGTGTTCCCCTCCTTCTTCAGTGCCTTCAAGATCCAAAGTCACAAGAGTTTCGCCGTTTTCACGTTCTTCGAAAATAGCTACACCACTTACACCAGGAATATCTCTTTCATCTAGATCGTAAGTTACAGACTCTCCGGTAAGTGAATTTTCACCAATATCGGTTTGAGCTACAATAGTCCCTAATTCCTCAGCACTTAAATGAACATTGATGTACCCATCATAGGAAACAAGTTCTTCATAAGTAACGTTGGTACCGTTATCTAAAGCTGAAACTTCGGTAATGCTAATCCCTGTCGCTCCATCAATCGGAGTAAAAGATACAGCGATATCACCACCTTCAGCAGCAGTTCCCATATGTATATGCGCCGGATGCATCCCATCGGCTGGAGTACCATCAAGATCAAATTCTACGGTAGCGCTTCCATCTTCATTTTCAATAAAAGTAACAGTTCCGCTAACACCAGAGTTACTCCTCTCATTTAACGTGTATTCTTTTGTTTCTCCTTCAAAATTTGGAGTGTCTACAACATCATCATCGCTATCACAACTTGTGAATCCTGCGACCATCATTAAAGCAAATGCTAATTTTTTCATTTCAAATTTTAATTTTTGGATTAATAATCATTCTCTTTAGATATACGAATAACAGTAAATAGTTGTATCATATTTTAGGTGTTTTGAATATTTTAACTGGCAATTAAATACAACAAACTGAATGTCAGTAACATACATATTGTTCTTTAACATTTTTAATTATTTGAGATTAACATTATCTTACCATTTTCAAAAATTGATCGTATTATGCAGAAGAAAATCGTTGTATTAACCGGTGCCGGTGTGAGTGCTGAAAGTGGAATCAAAACCTTTCGGGATGCCGATGGCCTCTGGGAAGGCCACGATGTTATGGATATTGCTTCGCCCATGGGTTGGGAAAAGGATCAAAAAAGGGTGCTGGATTTTTATAATCAAAGACGGAGGCAATTATTGACTGTAAACCCAAATGCCGCGCATACTGCTTTGGCTGAGCTTGAAAAATTTTTCAATGTTGAAATAATTACCCAGAACATAGACGATCTTCACGAAAGGGCCGGCAGTACAAAGGTTACCCATTTGCACGGCGAGCTCTTGAAAGCCAGAAGTACATTTAATGAAAATCTTGTCATGGACTGGAAACAGGACATAAAACCCGGTGACTTCTGCGAATTTAATTATCAACTTAGACCGCATGTTGTTTGGTTTGGTGAAGCGGTACCTATGTTTGAAAAAGCAATGAAAACTGTTGCCGAAGCTGAAATGCTAATTATTATAGGAACTTCTATGCAGGTATATCCGGCAGCAGGGTTGGTAGATTTTGCACCCGAAGGAATCCCGGTTTATTTTATAGATCCCAAGCCTAATATCCATGAAAAAGGAAACCTTCATGTCATTGCTAAAAAAGCTTCAATTGGCGTCCCTCAATTAGTGCAGGATTTAATAAGTTCTGTATAAAAATTTCAACAGAATAGGAGAAAAAGAAATGCCGCTGCGGTTTTAAAGATTACCTGGAAGCAGTATCTTTATAGCTTTTAATTTCTAAATCAAACAAATGACGCCGCTAACCGCCATCTCCCCAATAGACGGAAGATATCATTCAAAAACAAAACAACTTGCCATTTATTTTAGTGAAGAAGCATTAATAAAATACCGGGTAAAGGTTGAAGTTGAATACTTTATTGCTCTTTGCGAATTACCATTGCCCCAGCTTAAGGATATAGATCATTCAGTTTTTAGTGATTTGAGAGCGATTTATAAGAATTTTACCAGCATAGACGCACAGGCGGTTAAAGAGATAGAAAAAACTACTAATCATGATGTGAAGGCAGTAGAATATCTGCTGAAAAATAAATTTGATGAATTAGGGCTTGAAAAGTTCAAAGAATTCATCCATTTTGGACTCACTTCTCAGGATATTAATAATACTGCAGTTCCTTTAAGCTTAAAAGACGCAATAGAAGCTGAATACCTGCCTGAAATTGAGGAAATAATAGCAAAACTCACAGAACTTTCGCAAGACTGGGCAAATATTCCATTATTAGCAAGAACTCACGGCCAACCGGCTTCCCCTACCCGACTTGGAAAAGAAATAGAAGTATTTATCACCCGTTTAGAATCACAACTCGATCTTTTAAATAAAGTGCCTCATGCTGCCAAATTTGGTGGTGCCACCGGAAATTTTAATGCTCACCAGATCGCTTATCCAAATACCGATTGGAAGGAATTTGGGACCAATTTTGTTCAGGAAAAACTGGGCTTGCATCATTCTTTCCCAACAACTCAAATTGAGCATTACGATCATATGGCCGCTTTATTTGATGCTTTAAAAAGAATCAACAATATTCTAATTGATCTTGATCGGGATATCTGGACCTATGTCTCTATGGATTATTTTAAGCAAAAAATTAAAAAAGGCGAAATTGGATCGTCTGCAATGCCTCACAAGGTAAATCCCATAGATTTTGAAAACAGCGAAGGAAACCTAGGAATAGCCAATGCTATTTTTGAGCATTTATCGGCCAAACTTCCTATCAGTAGATTGCAACGCGATCTTACCGATAGCACGGTTTTAAGAAATATAGGAGTACCAATGGGCCACACCAGCATCGCTTTTAAAAGCACGCTCAAAGGTCTTGGGAAATTATTGCTGAATGAAGAAAAGCTAAATGCTGATCTTGAAGCTAACTGGGCGGTTGTAGCTGAAGCAATCCAAACAATTTTGCGTAGAGAAGGATTTAAAAATCCGTACGAGACGCTTAAAGGTCTCACCAGAACCAATGAGAAGATCAATAAAAAGAGCATTGCCGATTTTATTGAAACTCTAGAAGTTTCTGAAGCAGTAAAAGAAGAACTTAAAAAAATAACCCCGCAAAATTATACGGGAATCTAAACTAAAAGAGGTTGTTTGAAACGCTTTAGACGTCACCCTGAATTTATTTCAGGGTCTAATTCTAATAAACTTAGAATCTGAAACAAGTTCAGATTGACGATTCATTTCAAACAACCTATTCAATAAATAATATTTAAAAACTATTCTCCTATTTCGGAGTTAAACATACCGGTAATTCCTTTTAAGCCTTCTACATCTAAGTCGCCTTCATTTAGCGATTTCATTAATTCCATCAATTTCTGCGGATTCATATCGTCACCAAGTACACGAGCTACTCCAACTCCTTTCGTATCATCATAGCCGTACACAATAATTTCATCTATCGCGTCTTCAGCTCCGGTAAAATATATTTCTGCTTTACGATTATTTGAACCGTATTTCATTAAAAGCTGGTACTTTTCATCTTTTAGAATTTCGGCCAACTTAATCTTCTCGGCTTCATATTCTTCCTTACTCTGTTTTACTGGTAAAGCCAAAAGGTTTATTTTCTTTACAGTTTTAAGTGTGGCTTTTTGATTATCATCCAGCTCTTCTGTATTAGTGAACATGCTTGTAGGCACATCTACTGCAATGAATTTGCTATCCTGTTGATTTTCTACGTAATATTCCTGTAAACTAGGTTCACCCGCACAAGAAAAAAGCGCAGTGGTAGCTAATGCTAAACCTAAAATTTTTATTGATTTCATTTTTATTGATTTATAAGTTATACTAAGATTTATTTTCTACGTTTTCAAGCTCTTCAGCACCCGGAATCTTCAGGTCTGAGGTTAATCGTGATAACTGGGAGAGGTCTATTTCGCCGGTAATACTTAAGATAACTGAAATTGATTCTCCTTCTTTTTCACCTTCCATAAACATAAAAAGTTCGCTTACGTAATTGTCACGTTTGCCACTTTTTGAATAGAAGCGAATGTTCTTACCATCTTCCTTAACTCGCATTAACTGCTCTAAATTATTAGAATTCAAATAAGAATCTACGTCCTTTTGCATTTCGTTTCTTACAGAAGCTGTGGTACTGGTAAACATTTTTATTTGATCCAGGTTTTCTATCAGTTTCAGGTATTCCCTGGCTTCCGGATTGTCTTCGCTTAAATCTACTTTGGCAAGCATTTTAAACATTTTACTTGTCATTACCATAGCATCAACATCTTTCATGTTTTCATACTTGGCAAAGGACTGGGCCTGGCTTATTATTGGCAATAAGCCAATAATAACAATTAGTGCTATCTTTCTCATGGGTTATTCGGTTTTTATAAATTTATTTTTGGTGTTATTAAATTCTTTCAAGTAAATAAGGTCTTCTTTTCCCTCGTTCATTAATTCGGAAACCATTTTAAGCGCTTCCATACTTTTTTGTAATGCTTCTTCTTTATCCTGTATTGTACCAAGATCGCTATCCCTCATTTCCAAAGGTTTATTTTGAAAAAAGAAAAGTCCAACTACTAAAATCACACTTGCTGCAATAGCCGTCCAGAGATATCTATTATCTTGCTTATTAGAAGGCAATTGTATTTCTCTTTTGTAGCTTTTGTTATTCTCATTTTCAGAAAACCCAAAAATTAGCTGATAAGGTTTTAAGCTTGCGTGCACTTCATTTCTTCTAAAGAAGTCGCGAAGTTTTTTTTCTTCAGCCAGGCTTGTTTCACCAGCCTCATATTTCTCCAGTAAATCTTTAATTTTTTGCAATTCCATAATTATGCTTGTTTGTTAAGCTCTCACGTATTTTTTTTCTTGCTCTAGATAATGCTACTCTTACGGCAGTACTTTTCATTTTAGTTATTTTCATAATCTCTTCAAATTCTAACTGCTCAATATCACGAAGTTGAAAGACGATTTTTTGCTGTTCCGGTAATTGAGATACAATTTCATCTATCCACTTTAATTCATCCTTAACTTCTAGTCCCCTTTGTGGGGAAATTGAATTGTTTTCATAATTCTGGTGAACAATTCTTAAATTACTATTCTTTTTCGCCTTTAATTCATCTAAACAGTAGTTTTTTGTCACTGTCATTGCAAAAGCTTCAAAATTGGTATAATCCTTGAACTTATGTTTTCGATTCCACAATTTTAGGATCACATCCTGGGTAGCGTCTTCTGCCGCTTCTTTAGAAATAAGCAGTCGCAATGCAAGCCGGTACATTTTATCTTTTACCGGGTTTATTTTTTCCAGGAAGCCTTGTTGTTTCATTAATGGTTGGTTTAATAGCCTTCTTATCTTTTAAACGATTAACGATAATATTTGTTACAATAGGATTTTGAATTTAATTTATTGTGGGTATTTTTAGCAAACTAAAACAAACTTAATATTTATGAAGCTTAACAAACTAATTTTACTTTTATTCTTGTCTGCCGGAATTTTAAGCTCCTGCTCTAAAGATGATGATGATGAACGTTTTCCTGTAGTGAAAGGTGGAGAAGAACCTGGGGAAACCCCTAATTTAGAAATTGAAAATTATCTATATGATGCGATGAGCATCTATTATGTATATGAAGCCGATGTTGCTGAACTTGGTGAAAACTTTTTTGATACCGAAGCTGAAAAAAATGAATGGTTAGCCAGTTTTGACTCACCGGAAGATCTTTTTAGAAACGGTTTAAAAGTTCCTGCACCAAAAGATCGATTTAGTTTTATAATTGATGACTATACTGTTTTGGAAAATAGCCAAAGTGGAATAAGCACCACAACCGGTATGGATTATGGTTTGGTAAGGATTGGAGATAATGGTGTGTTAGCCTATGTACGGTATGTAATTCCTGGAAGCCCTGCAGATGAAGCAGGAGTAACCCGTGGCGTACTTTTTACCGATATTGATGGAGAATCAATGACGCTTGATAATTATCAATCTCTCTTAGGAAGGGATGGCTACGAAATAAGCGTAGCTCAAATTAATAATGAGACAAACACAATTAGTAATACGGGTGAAACTATAGCCTTAACCAGGGAACAAATTACCGAAAACCCTGTCTTAGTTTCTAAAACACTGGATGTAGATGGTATTAATGTAGGATACCTTATGTATAATAGCTTTACTGCAGATTTTGATGATGAGTTAAATACTGCATTTGGTGAATTGAAAGCGGAAGGTGTACAGGAATTAGTTTTAGACCTTAGGTATAACGGCGGTGGTTCTGTAGAAAGTGCAGTAGACCTTTCCAGCATGATTACAGGGCAGTTTGAAGGCGAAATATTCTCAAAACAATCCTGGAACGACTTATTACAAAGCCAGTTTACACAAGAACAATTGGTAGATAGGTTTAATGATAAGATTAGAACTGGAGAATTGATTAATAGTCTTGGCCTTAGTAAAGTTTATATAATAGGTACAGGTTCTACTGCATCAGCCAGCGAGTTGGTAATGAATGGTCTTGCTCCATATATAGAAGTGGTACACGTAGGATCTTCTACTGTTGGTAAATTTCAGGCGGCAGCTCCTTTGTATGATTCTCCAAATTATACCAGGGAAAACCGTAATCCAAATCATAAATACGTTATTCAGCCATTGATTTATGAATCTGAAAATGCCAACGAAGATGC
>Ga0102925_1000795_pt1 | contig 17127 bp, 16 predicted proteins | sample SalPonR1_A_D1_MG_FD_78216 | JGI IMG/M metagenome (GOLD analysis project Ga0102925, IMG submission 78216) | Salt pond soil microbial communities from South San Francisco under conditions of wetland restoration - Salt Pond MetaG R1_A_D1_MG | ecosystem: Environmental > Aquatic > Marine > Intertidal...
ATCTCGTCCGCGCTGAGGGCACCATCGCCATCCGTATCGGCCTGTGAGAAGGTACCTGCTTCGGCATCCGGCATGGCGTCCTGGAACTCGGTCATCGTCACCATCCCGTCACCGTCGGCATCCATGGCATCTTGTGCCAATGCTGCGGCGGGCAGGGTCAGGGCCAGCGCGAAGGTCGTGGCAAGAAGGTCCTTGGTCATGAGAGTAAATCCCTTTCTGGTTTCACATTTGACGGTCGCGGGGGCCGTCAGCGGCCCTCGCAAAATGAAACATGGGTGTGAGGGCGCGGGGTGTCCCCCCCGTTTTGCAAGCCGTGCGAAAGAGCGCGGAAACGGGCCGAAATGGCACCGTGGACTGCGCGCCAAGCCGCCGTTTCAACAAGGCTTCCAGTGGCTTAGCGGGAAGCCGCCCAACCCTCAGGGCTGTTTCGGCGGATTTTCAACGAATTTGGTGCGATGCAGGGCGCACCCGGACGCAATCGCGATCAAACGACTCAGCGCAACGAGACCGCGGGCACGATTCGCCCGGTTTCGATGCCGCGCCAATTGGTGATGGGCGCGTTCATGAACCGTCGTGTCGCCGGGTGGTCGGCATCAAGAAGGCCAAGGCGCACCAATAGGGCCGCGATGGTGCATTCCGCCGCACGGGTGCCACCATCGGCAATCTTGAGCGCGATGCCCAGTTTCCGGGTCGGAATGATGGCAATAAAAAACGCCTCGGCCCCTGTTTTGAGGGCAACAGGTTCTTTGCATGCACGCATCAACTCGGTGCAGGCGCGGGTTTCGCCAGCCACCAGCTCGGGGTGCTTGACCATGGATTGCCAAAGCTGCACGGCGGCTGTCTGACGTGCGTCAGCGCCCTCGGTCGCAGATGCGAAAAAGGCCATGGCCCGGGCCATCCCATGCATCGTGGTGGCGAAATTCGGGGCCGAACATCCATCAATCCCGTAGCCGGGGCTTGTCTCGCCGGTCACGTCCTCGAACGCCTGAAGCACGGCCTGCTGTAGGGGGTGATCCGGTTCCACGTACTCGCGCCTCCAGCCCATGTGCTTGGTCAGCGTCAAAAACCCCGCATGCTTGCCCGAGCAATTGTTGTGAACCTGACAGGGCTTTTCGCCGCTTCGGATCATCGCCTCGCTTTCTTCCTTGCCAAAAGGAAGATGCGCGCCACACCGGAAGTCGCCATCACTCAAGCCCAGGTTGGCGATCCATTGGTTGACCCGGTCGGTGTGAATGGCTGCCCCATTGTGCGAGGCACAGGCAAGCGCAAGCTGCTCTGAGGTCAAACCATGGGCCTCGGCGGCCCCGCTTTCGAGCAGCGGCAAAGCCTGTAGCATCTTGGCCGAACTGCGGGGTAGGATGGTGGCATGCGGGTCGCCCCATGCTTCAACGATTTCGCCTGTACCATCGCAAATGACAGCGTGGCCCATGTGCAGGCTCTCGGCCAGCGGGCCGCGCCAGATTTCGCAAAGTGGTGCGGGATAGGGCATGTTCATCCTCCGGCCTCGGGCATGTGCGGTTTTCCGCCAATTCTGTCTTTCATGTCTCGCCTGTTTCAGGCTATTGTTGCAATGTCGAGTACGGAAAGGCCGCGAAAATGACAATCCCATGAAAGGGATGCGCGTGGTCAAGAGAATTGAGGCTAAGGACAGCTTGGAGGCTGGACACATGGGATCATGGATTGCACGAAGTGTTGTGGCGGCCGGTTTCGCGTTGGCGGCAGGCGCGACGATTGCACAAGAGACAAGCACGAACCAAGTTGCTGCTGAAACCGCGTGGAGCGTGTTCGAGGACAAGAGCCCGCGCGAATGCTGGGCGGTATCCTCTCCGACCGAAACGGTGAACATGCGTGATGGCCGGGTCGTGGCGGTGCGGCGCGGAGATATCCTGTTGATGACGTTCTATCGTCCCGAGGCCGGTGTCGCCGGGCAGGTGACCTTCACCGGTGGGTACCCCTTCGCCAGTGGATCGACTGTAAACCTGAACATCGGCGGGCAGGAATATGAACTGTTCACCGAAGGTGAGTGGGCATGGCCTGCAAGCACGGCGGATGATGCCAAGATTATCGCCGCCATGAAGCGCGGTGCCGATGCGGTTCTGACTGCACGCTCAAGCCGAGGCACGACCACCAAGGACACCTTCTCGCTTTTGGGATACACTGCGGCGGTCGAAGAAGCGGAAAAGCGCTGTCAGTGATATCTTTGAAACCGGGTGATTGACCACAGGGCTCTTCGAGGCCCTGTTTTGGGTCTGCACTGGTTTTTCATTCGCGTGGCGCCGCAGCGCGGCTCAGTCTGTCGTTTATCGCCAACCCAAGGCCTGTTTGTGGGATAGGGGACACCGCGATCGGGCTGTCGCCTTGTGCATCAAGGGCGTGCAGGTGGTGAAACAGGTTAGCCGCAGCCTCGGTCAGGTCACCCGCGTAAGACAGGTTCAAGGTGCATTCAACCGGCCCGAAACCAAGCAAACGTTCGCCCGGTCTTGGGGTGGTCACGTTGAGGCGCAATGGCGCACCCGGGGCATAATGCGAGGTCATTTGCCCCGGTGCTGTCAGCGGATCGTCTTTGCCATGAGAGGCAAGCGGATGCCCAAGGGCCTGTTCGAGCGCCTCACACGGAAGGCCGCCCGGCCGCAGCAGCGCAACGTCGCCCGCCAGACCAACTATGGTGGACTCCACACCCACGTCGCAGGCTCCGCCATCAAGGATGGCCTCGATCCGGCCGGAAAGACCGGCGTATACATGCGCCGCTTCGGTCGGGCTAATCCGGCCGGATGGATTGGCCGAGGGCGCGGCGACAGGCTCGCCAAATGTTTCCAACAGCTGCCTTGCCACCGGGTGCGCAGGGACACGAATGGCGAGGGTCGGCAAATCGGCGGTCACAAGCGGGGACAGGCCCGAGTTTGGCTTCAAAGGCAAAACCAGCGTCAAAGGCCCGGGCCAAAAAGCGCTTGCAAGACGATCCGCGGAGTCCGACCATTCAACATAGATCTTGGCCGTTTCGATATTCGGAACATGCACGATCAAGGGATTGAAACGCGGGCGACCCTTGGCCTCGAATATACGGGCTACGGCACGATCATTGCGCGCATCCCCGCCAAGTCCATAAACTGTTTCGGTGGGAAAGGCGACGAGTCCGCCCTCGGCAAGGAGCCGCGCCGCATCTTCATAGCCGCCCGAGTCGGCAGACAGCATTTTTGTGGAATGGGACATGGCATTGGCTCTGACGCGGCGTTTCGGTTGATGACGGGCCTCATTTCCCTAGGCTATGAGGCAAGCAACAGGCTTACAGGGCGAAGGCCGCGATGCCAAGCCGCCCCGAACGTAGATAGCAGGAGAGTATCACATGCCCTATCGCGCACCGGTCGAAGACTACCAGTTTATTTTCGACCACGTCGTCGGATATGAGCAGGTAATGGCAACCCGGCGTTTCGGTGATGCTTCAAAAGATGTTGCCGGTGCGATTCTGACCGAAGCGGGGCGCCTTTGCGAAGAGGTTCTCTCGCCTCTGCAGCGCGTCGGGGATTTGAACCCGGCCCATCTGGACAACGGGGTTGTTCGGACGAGTCCCGGTTTCGCCGAAGGCTATAACGCGATTGCCGAAGGCGGCTGGGTGTCGATCAGCGCCGATCCGGAGTATGGCGGCATGGGGCTGCCGATGACGTTGGCCACCGCAGTGAACGAGATGATCAGCGCCGCCTGCCTGTCGATCCAGTTGAATCCGTTGATGACCCAGGGCCAGATTGAAGCGCTTGAGCAATACGCGAGTGAAGACATCAAAGCGTTGTATCTGCCCAAGCTGGTGAGTGGCGAATGGTGCGGGACGATGAACCTGACCGAAGCGCAAGCCGGTAGTGACGTTGGCGCGCTGCGGACCAAGGCCGAGCCGAAGGGCGACGGCACTTATGCGATCACAGGGCAGAAGATCTACATCAGCTGGGGCGACAACGATTTTACCGAGAATGTCTGCCACCTTGTATTGGCGCGGTTACCCGATGCCCCGAAGGGCACCAAGGGGATCAGCCTGTTCATGGTGCCCAAGTTCATTCCCGAGGCCGATGGCATACCCGACGCGCGCAACGACCTCAAGGTCGTGAGCCTTGAACACAAGATGGGGCTTCATGCCTCTCCCACTTGCGTGATGAGTTATGAAGGCGCGACCGGGTGGTTGATTGGCGAGGAAAACGACGGGATGCGCGCCATGTTCACCATGATGAACAACGCCCGGCTTGGCGTCGGCGGGCAAGGCATTGGCGTGGCCGAGGGGGCCTATCAGCACGCACTGGCCTATGCGCAGGACCGCACGCAGGGCCGCCCCCTCATCGAAGGCGGGACAGGCAGTATTCTGGATCATGCCGATGTGCGGCGGATGCTTTTGGGCATGAAAGCGGATGTTTTTGCGGCGCGGTCGATCGGGTTGGCCTGTGCCGTGGCGATTGACATGGAAACCGCGACAGGGGCCACGGATTGGTCGGCGCGCGCCGCGCTGCTGACCCCGATTGCCAAGGCCTTCGGGACCGATGTGGGGGTTGAGGTTTCAAACACCGGCGTGCAGGTGCATGGCGGTATGGGCTTCATCGAAGAAACTGGTGCCGCGCAATATGTGCGCGATGTGCGGGTCGCTACGATCTACGAAGGCACCAACGGTATTCAGGCGATGGACCTTGTGGCACGCAAGCTGTCCGATGGGGGCGAGGCGATGAACGCCTTGTTGGACGAAATCGAAGAACAGGCCGAAGGCGCGCGCGGCACCATGCCTGATATGGCCGAACCTGTTTGGCAGGCCAGTGAAACCCTTCGTGAAGCCGTGGATTGGATGGTAGGGCAAGCCGATCTGAATGAGCGGTTTGCGGGGGCCGTTCCATTCCTGCGCGCCTTTGCACGTGTGCTGGGCGGGCACTATCATCTGGCCGCAGCAATTGCCGAGGGTGGGAATGGGCGGCGTAGCACCTTGGCGCGCTTTTACATTGATCGGCTGTTGCCCGAGCACGCAGGCCTTTGCGCCCATGCCACAGCAGGGGCCGACGGCTTGTATGCCCTGAGCGCCGAGGACTTCGCGGCGTGATGGACGGGATGGGTGGCACCCTTCGCTATCCTTGGGCCGCGCCGCCCGCGTATGGCGAGGCCATTGAGGTCGCGCCCGGTGTTTTGTGGATCAGGCTGCCACTTCCGATGGCCTTGGACCATGTGAACATCTACGCGCTGGACGATGGCGATAGCTGGACCATCGTGGATACCGGCATTCACTCCAAACGCTCCGTCAAACTATGGGAAAGCATTTTGGCCGGGCCATTGCAGGGCAAACCCGTGGGCCGGGTGCTTCTCACGCATCACCACCCCGATCATGTCGGCATGGCGGGTTGGTTGATGGACCGTTTCGGGGCTGAGTTGATGACAAGCCGCACCGCGTGGCTGATGGCACGGATGCTGATCTTGGACGAAGAAGAGCGCCCAACCGAACAGGCACTTGCCTATTGGCGCAGCGCCGGGATGGACCCCGAGGTGTTCGAGGCACGCAGGAACGACCGGCCCTATAATTTTTCAGATGTCTGTTACCCGCTGCCGGTGGGCTACACCCGCCTGCGGCAAGGCGACGTCATCCGCGCGGGTGGCCGCGAATGGGATGTGCATATGGGCAATGGCCACGCGCCCGAGCATGTCACCCTTTGGAGCCGCGATGACGATCTGGTGCTTGCGGGCGATCAGATCATCGCCTCGATCAGCCCCAATATCGGCGTCTACCCGACTGAACCAGAGGCCGACCCGCTGAGCGATTGGATGGAGGCCTGTGAGCGTCTGGCCGGTCTGGCGCGTGACGATCATCTGGTGCTGTCGGGGCATAAGCTGCCTTTCACCGGCCTGCCGGTTCGGATGCGGCAACTGATCGACAACCACCACGGCGCGTTGCGCCGGTTGCGGGCGCATCTCAATGAGCCGAAAGTGGCGGCGGATTGTTTCGCCCCGCTCTTCAAACGAAAAATTGATCGCGGTACCTATGGTCTGGCCCTTGTCGAGGCGGTTGCGCATCTCAATCATCTGCATCACGCTGGAGAGGTTTCCCGCCGTAGGCGTTCCGACGGCGCTTGGCTGTGGCAGATGAAAGAGTGAGGCACCATGGACGACGAAATCAGCACATCCGCCGAGGCGCATGAAAGCAACGCCATCCCGCGCCGCCATGAGGTGCATGCCGACCCCGAGGTCGGCAATGGGGAGGAGGTGCCCGAGGGTTTGCGCCGCAAACCGATGGACCAGAAAAGCCCCGCCGAATGGGCGTATGAACGGTTGATTCTCTATATCAAGAACTTCGAAGAGCAGCTTGATAACGAGCACGAGGTCGCCATGGGCTTTACCGGCGGCGATGCCGGTGTTCTTCGGATTGAGGGAATGGGCTATTTCGAGCCCGACATCGTGACCTTTTATGGAAGCGACCCAACGGGCGCGAAAACGCAGCTTGTACAGCATGTCAGCCAGTTGAACGTGCTTTTGCGCGCGCTGCCCAAGCAGATTGAGACCAAGGCGCCGCGGCGGATCGGCTTTCGTCTGGTGCAGGATTTGGAGCGGGCCTGACCCCTGCGGCAGCTTGGGTCGTGACAGGCGATTTGAAATGCAGTATTCAAGCGCCGACAAACGAATTTGACCTTGAAAAGGGACCGCGCAAAATGGCTGACCACAAACACGGCGAAATGGATATCGAAGTTCAACAAAAGACCTTTGACGGCTTCATGAAGGCTGTCACTTGGTCGTCAGTGGCGATCATCCTGACCTTGGTCTTCATCGCCTTGGTCAACGGCTGAGGGTTAAGTCCTTTTTCAAGGGGTATTTGATGCGCGCTGTGGTTTTGGCGGCTTGCGCCGTATTGGGTTTGAGTGGATGCGCGGGTGAACGTGTTTGGGCCCCTGACCAAGAGGTGGCGCAAGCGGCCTATCAGCATGACGGACCACCACGCCTTACGCTGTATACAATGCTTAACAATAACAGCGGCGCCGGGGCGCATACGGCGCTGATGGTAAATGGCTCACAGCGGGTAATTTTCGATCCCGCCGGATCGTTCAACAAATCCCGTGTATTGCCCGAACGGAACGATGTCCTTTACGGCATCACCCCCCAAGTCGAGGATGTCTATACTCGCTACCACGCGCGCGAGACCTTTCGTGTGAAGGTTCAAAAGCTGGATGTGTCACCTGAAGTGGCCCGCCGAACCGAGCAGGCGGTCCTGAGCTACGGTGCCGTGCCGCAGGCGATGTGCGCCAACAGCACCTCGGATATCCTTGCACAAGTCTTCCCCGGCCAAGTGAACCAGACATGGTCGCCCAGAAAGCTGGCCGATGAATTCGCAGAGCTTTCGGGAGTGACCGAACGGGTGCTTCGCGAGTATGACAGCGACGATAACAGCAAAGTTCTGGACGATTGGGACCCCGAACGTGAGCGCGTCGCACGGGCTGCAAATTAAGCGTTACCCCAAGAGGTACAGGCCACCATACAGCGTGGCCGCACCCAGACAGATAGACAAGACGACATTGCGGGCCCAAAGCCCGATACCAAGGGTCACCACGGCGGCGGCCATGCGGGGCGCGTCCAACTCTCCGCCCGTAGCCTCGGGCCAAATGACCAGCGGTGCCACCAACCCCGGTAGTACGGCCACTGCCGTATAGCGAAGGTGGCGCAAGACCCACGGCGGAAGCGGCGTGTCACCGATCAGCCCCAGAAATACAAAACGCAGGGCGAAACTGCCTGCGCCCAGCAGGATGATAACGGTCCAAAGCGCGACGGGATCAATCATGCGCCGCCCTCCCGTTCCGCGCGGCGGCTGTCGATCAGTTCAACCTGCGCGCCGGCCATCATGCCCAGAATGCCCGCCACCAGCAGGCCAAGGTTATAGACCAAGCCATTCAGCAGCAGCGCCGTCACCACCGACACAAAAGCCGCGGCCAAATGCGCCCGCGTGCGCAGCATCGGCGCGATCAGGGCCAGAAAGGTGATGGGAATCGCGAAATCCAGTGCGAGACCCTCAGGCATGGAGTTGCCGATAAGAGCCCCGAGCACTGTGAAAAGATACCACAGTGGGCAAATGGGCACCGCCACGGCAAAGAAATAGGTCAACCTTTGCCCGATGCTCCAGTCTGGATTTTGCTCGTACTTGAGCACCGAACAGGCATAGGTTTGATCGACCAGAAAATAGGCCGCCCACGCCCGTTGGCCCAAAGTCGCTTCACCAAGGTAAGGTGTGAGCGAGGCCGAATACATCGCCATCCGCAGGTTCACAGCCAAGGCCGAGACGAGGGCGATAACCGTGGGTACGTCATTGCGCAAAAGCTCGACCGCGGTGAATTGCGCCGCCCCCGCGATGACCAAAACCGACATGGTTAGGGTTTCAAGAACACTTAGCCCGGCCTCGGTCGCTACCACGCCGAAGAGCGTGGAAAATGGAACGATCACCAAAATGAAGGGCGCGCCATCGCGCACCCCCCGCCAGAAGATGGATTTGGTGGTTTCCGTCGCCACGCCTTCGTCCTAGATTAGCAGTGTCTACCAAGGGCCTAGACCTAAGCGCAGGGAGATGCAATTGGCCACCCACGACGATCTGTCCGACTATATCATCGCGCCCGACCCCAAGGCCGAGCGCCTTACACGCAAGGTGGAAGGTGTCGACCACGAGGGTCAACCGATGGAAATCTCGGTTGTCGAAGAGCGCCCGCTGACAATTTTCTTGAATGGCCAAGAGATCGTGACGGCGATGACCATCGGGGATTACCCCGAATATCTGGCGCTTGGTTTTCTGCGCAATCAGGGGATGCTGCGCGAGGGCGAAACCGTGGAGCGAGTGGATTACGACGACGATCTGGAAACCGTTGTCGTGCGCACCGACGGACAAACGACCTATGAGGAGAAACTCAAGAAAAAGACGCGCACCAGCGGCTGTGCCGTTGGCACCGTGTTTGGCGACATGATGGAGGGTTTGGAGGCCGTGAGTCTGCCGGAGATGCAGGTGAAAACCTCGGATCTTTACGCAGTGGCGGCCAAGATAAACCGCACGCCGTCATTATACCTTGAGGCGGGCGCAATCCACGGCACGGTTCTTTGCCAAGGCGCGCGCCCCTTGGTTTATATGGAGGACGTGGGCCGCCATAACGCCGTCGACAAGATCGCCGGTTGGATGCTGTCAGAGGATGTCAGCGCGGGCGACAAGGTGCTGTATACCACTGGCCGCCTGACGTCGGAGATGGTGATCAAGACCGCCCTGATGGGCATTCCCGTTCTGGCCTCACGCTCGGGCTTCACCGCTTGGGGGGTCGAGATTGCCCGTCAGGTGGGCCTGACCTGTATCGGGCGGATGCGTGGCCAACGGTTTGTCTGTTTGAGCGGTGAGGACCGCTTGCTACGTGATATGGACCCGTCCAGCGTTCCCGCTGAAGACCGCAAGCACCGCAGAAAGAGCGCCGAAGGATGAGAATGCCCCTGGGTGTCATTCTTGCTGGCGGGCAAGCCACCCGTATGGGTGGCGGCGACAAGGGGCTTTTGCCGCTTGGCCATAGTACGATCCTTGACCATGTAATCGCCCGCCTGCGCCCGCAGGTGGCGGGCTTGGCGCTCAATGCCAATGGCAACGCCGCGCGCTTCGATGCCTTTAACCTGCCGGTGCTGCCCGATTCAATTACTGGCTTCCCCGGACCGCTTGTGGGCGTCTTGGCGGGGCTGGATTGGGCCGCCGAACAGGGGGCCGAAAGCATCGTCACAGTGGCCGCTGACACACCGTTTTTTCCCGCGGATCTGGTGGCCGTGCTGCAAGGCCGGGCCGAAGGGATGGCGCATCCTCTGGTTCTGGCTGCCACGCCGCGCGGGGAAGGCGAAAACACCAAGTCCATGAGTCGATCAGGATTGATACGACATCCAACCTTCGGCCTATGGCCCGTGGCCCTGCGTGATGATCTGCGCGAGGCGCTGAACGACGGTTTGCGCAAGGTGGTGATATGGACCGAGAAACATCACGGGCGCGAGGCAGTGTTCGAGTCGGATCAGGACCCGTTTTTCAATGTGAACACGCCAGAGGACCTTGAGCAGGCTCGGGCAATGCTGGAGGGCAAGGGATGAGAATCTATGGCGTTGTGGGTTGGAAAAACGCGGGCAAGACCGGTTTGATGGAGCGGTTGGTGACCGAGATCACCGGGCGGGGTTATTCAGTGTCGACACTCAAGCACGCGCATCATCGCTTTGACGTGGATCACGAAGGCAAGGACAGCTACCGGCACAGGCAGGCAGGCGCGACCGAAGTGCTTCTGGCCTCGCGAAATCGCTTTGCCCTGATGCACGAGTTTCGAGACGAAGACGAGCCGCCGCTGGAGGACTTGCTGGCCAAGCTCGCGCCTGTCGATCTGGTGCTGATCGAAGGCTACAAGCGGGATCGCCACCCCAAGGTCGAAGCGCATCGCAGCGTCACGGGCAACCCCCTTATCGCGCCCGAGGATGACACCATCCGCGCGGTGGCGAGCGATAAGGACTTGGCGCTGGACCGCCCGGTTTTCGATCTGGACGACACGAAAGCGATTGCCGATTTCGTCCTTGAAGAGGTGGAGTTGTGAGCGTCTTCGACACATTTGCTGTCGTGGACTGGTCTGCGAAGGCCGGCTCCTCTCCACAAAGGCCCTCGCCGGATGCCATCTGGTTGGGCGTTGTGCGCCAAGGCACGCCAAGCAAGCCGCTCTACTTTCGAACGCGACAAGCAGCAGAAAACCATCTTTGTTCTCTGATTGCAGACGAGACCGCCGCTGGTCGAAGGCTCCTCCTAACCTTCGATTTTCCATTCGGCTATCCGAAGGGGTTTGCCAAGGCCTTGACCGGCTCCGATGACCCCTTTGCCGTGTGGAACTGGATCACTGAGAGAATTGAAGACAATCAGGAAACCGAGCGTTCAAATAACCGGTTCGAAGTCGCGCAAGAGATGAATCGCAAATTCTCGGGTACAGGGCCTTTCTGGGGAGCGCCGAACCCCAACGACTGGCCTGATCTACCTTTCAACATGCAAGAGATTTCATACGACCGCTTCGACTTTGACGAAAAGCGCAAATGCGATCTTGAGGCCCGCGCAGCCTCAAGTTGTTTCCAACTCTTCTTCAACCCCACGGTGGGTTCCCAGGTTTTGATGGGCCTTCCCATGCTAAACCGCCTGCGAACCATCCCAGGCGTGGGGGTCTGGCCTTTCCAACGATACGACGAGGCGAATGTCGTTCTTGCCGAAATCTGGCCCGGCCTGATCGAGGCTGCTATACAGGACGACACTGGTGATGCCATTCGCGACGCCGTGCAAGTAACGCGACTTGCCCTAGCACTGTCGCGACTTGCCCCCGACCGCCTTGAACGCATGTTGAGTGATTTGCCGGATGAAGCGCGGGAAGAGGCATGGATTCTTGGCGCGCGTGACAGAGAATTGCTCACCGACCTCGCGCGCGGCGAGTTGACGGTTCCAATCCCCCTAAGACAGCAGCCCCCCCGCCCCGTTAAGGATGCAAACCTTCGCCCCCCACCATTGCGCGATGATTGCTTTGCCCTGCCCGCCGGTGTGGATTGGACCCCGGTCGACGAGGCATTGGATATGCTGCGTGACCGATTGCATCCAGTTGTCGGGCAAGAGGCACTGCCGTTGGAGGACGGGCTGGGCCGGGTCTTGGCCGAAGATGTGAAAGCACTGCGTGCCAACCCGCCACAGGCCAATACGGCCGTTGATGGGTACGGATTTGCCCATGCTGCATTGGCGGGGGGCGATCAGGTTTTACCGCTTGTCGAGGGTCGTGCGGCGGCGGGGGCACCGTTTGAGGGAACGGTTCCAAAGGGAAAGGCCGTGCGCGTGCTGACAGGGGCGGCTTTGCCCGAGGGCGTGGATACCGTGATCCTGCAGGAAGATGTGACCTTGGGCGATGACGCGATTGCTTTTCGGTCTGGAATCAAGCCGGGCGCCAATACCCGCCAAGCGGGGGAGGATGTTCATTCGGGCGATGTGATCTTGTCCAAGGGGCGGGTGCTGACGGCGGCGGATTTGGCGCTCACGGCGGCCGTTGGATTGAAGAATCTTCCGGTACGCGCCCGCCTTAAGGTGGCCGTGATCTCGACCGGGGACGAGTTGCGTGATCCGGGTCAAGCCGCTGAAACCGGGCAGATTTTTGATGCCAACCGCCCGATGCTTGGCGGGCTGGTGCGCCAATTCGGGTATGACCTTGTGGATATGGGCCGGGTGCCTGATGACCGGGATGCCTTGCGCGGAACATTGGACCAAGCAGTTGCAAAGGCTGATGTCATTCTGACCTCGGGCGGCGCGTCATCGGGAGACGAGGATCATGTTTCGGCGTTGTTGAACGAGGCTGGCGCGATGGCCGAGTGGCGGATTGCCGTGAAGCCCGGACGCCCCTTGGCCTTGGGGCTTTGGAAAGGTGCGCCCGTCTTTGGTCTGCCGGGGAATCCGGTGGCGGCGATGGTCTGTGCATTGATATTTGCGCGCCCTGCCATGGGAGTGCTGGCTGGAACAAAATGGAAAGCACCACAAGGGTTTACCCTGCCTGCCGCCTTTGAAAAACGCAAGAAGCCGGGGCGGCGTGAATACCTTCGGGCGCGGGTGCGCGACGAAAAGGTTGAGGTTTTCAAGTCCGAAGGATCGGGCCGGATCAGTGGGTTGAGTTGGGCCGAGGGATTGGTGGAATTGCCCGAAGGGGAGGCGCATGTCACCCCCGGAACGTTGGTTCGATATATCCCTTTCTCCAGCTTCGAGTAATCGCGAAACGGTTGTACGAGTCGTAAGGTTTTTCCCCGTGCCTCGTACGAAATAATCCCGTCGACCCGGAACAGGTTGCGGAGGCAACCCCGACCTGAAAAGCCGCGCTCGGTGAGTTTAAAGCGTTCCGCCTTTAACCTGAGACATCAGCGAAAGACGGAACGCGTGCAACGATTGAGCGGAGCACTGCATTTCGCAAAAATCTGTGTGTCAGGTTTTTCGCGAAACGCTTTAGGGGGGTGAAGCGGTGGAAGAAACTGGCGACGGTGCCCCTCAATCCGCGCTGCGCCTGACGATCGGAGTTCCGTCTTCAACGCGTTCGCTTGGGTGAACCAAAACTTCGCTGTTGGCGGGCAGACCGTCCAGAACCTCGGCGGAAAAGTCATTGGTTCGACCGATCCTGACGAGACGAAGGCGGGCCTCGTCCCCCTCGGTGACGAAGACAGCCCAGTCTTCGCCCTGCCGGAACAGCGCGCTGAGTGGGATTTGCAGAACGTCGTCATTCTTCCATTCCACGACCCGCAAATTCAAGGCATAGCCATGCCCCAGCGACGGGCGCTCTTCCTTGGGCGAAACGAGGTCAAAGACCACATCGACGCGTTGCTCTTCAATGCCGAGGGCCGAGACCTTGGTATATGCGGAGGGTTCGATTTCGGACAGCCTTGCCTCCAGCGTGCCGGGCCCGCCCCAACGTTCGACAATGGCCCGATCGCCGACTTCAAGCCGCACGGCATCGTTTGAAAGGACGTCGGCCACGATTTCCAGATCTCCGGGCTGGCCGATGGAAAGAAGGCGCGCGCCTGCCGCGACCGGGCGTTCACTGATCGTCTCGATCTCAAGAACGCGGCCATCTACCGGGGCCATTATCTCAAGGCAGCAATCCTCGATTTTGATCGCGTCGTCCCCTGGCTCGATCAAGGCGGCGCGGGCGCGATCAAGCGCACCCTTGGCCATTTCAAGATTCGAAATGGCTGCTTCATGTGCGGCCTGCCGGACACCGAGAGTCTGCTCCGCGTTTTCCAAGCGGGTCAAAGAGGCCACGCCACGGTCGACAAGCTGCTTTGTGCGCCGGTATTCGCTTTCGGCCAAGCTCAATTCTTCCTGCGTTTGCCGAAGATTGCTGCGCGACATTTGAAGCCCGGCTTGGGCCTCGCGAATGGCGGCTTCTGCCTGAACCCTGCTACGTGGGTCGAGTGGGTCTGAGGCGGCCGGATTGATGGTCGCGACGACGGTTTCGCCGGCCTCGACGGTATCCCCCACCCGCACCGGAGAACGGCGCGCGACGCCGCGGATCGGGGCGGCGACGTCGTAGATTTCGGCGATCCGTGTTTTGCCCTCGACATTGACTGTCACCTGCATTGGCCCACGTTCGGCCGTGGCTATATCTACTGAAACGGGTTCGGTGCGGAAGGCGACGATGCCAAGCATCCCGGCGGTCAGAACGCCAAAGGTTGTGAGTATGACAGTTCTGGTTTTCATTTGCTCTCCTTACTCACGTGTTTTCATCACTTGCACCAAGTCCAGCCGGTCCAGCCGCCGCCGGACCACCAAAGACGAGATCAGCGACGCCGACAAGACAACGAGGCTTGCACTGGCGAACCCGGCCGGCTTCAGCACCAGCGGTATCGCGTAAAGGTCACTGCTTGATCCTTCGGCCAAGGCCGCCGCGATACCTGCGCCAACAGCCAGCCCAAGGGTTGTGCCACCAGAGCCAAAAGCATGGTCTCCCCCAACAGTATGAACGATACCTCGCCGCGGGAAAATCCGAGGATGCGCAGGCTGGCCAACTCACGCGCCCGTTCGGACAACTGGATACGCGCGCCATTGTAGGCCACGCCGATGGTGATCAGCACCGCAACCGTCAGGTAAATCGTGGTCATGATGACCACGTTTTCGCGGATTGTCGCCTCGAAGGAGCGTTGCATCTTGTCCAAAAGGATCAGTCCACTGAGGTTGGGGGTCTTCTTGAGTACGCGGTGCAGTTCCGGCAAAGCCTGTGTATCGACCTTGAGGTTGGCAACCGTGATTTGCGGGGCTTGCCGCAAGAGGCGGCTCAGGGTTTCGATATCCATGTAAGCCCCGAGGCCTACGTATTGCGTGACAATGCCGGCAACTGGTACCTTGTGCGTTTCATTGATGCCGCCCAGAAACTCGACCTCGATCACATCGCCGGGGCGCACCGACAGTTGCGCCGCCAAACGCCTGGACAGCAGGAGGCCATGACCGGGGGGGTCGATGGCCTGCCCATCGGTCGAGATGATCCTCGCGAGATCGGCCCCGGGGCGGCGTGCTTCGATGGCGGCCTCTTTTTCAAGGTGCCCATTGCGGAGAACGGCGGATTGGAATTGCTGACCTTCGGCGCGCAGCACACCGGGTAGGCGGGTTACGCTGGCAAGGGCTGTCTCGGGCACGCCCGGATCAAAGAGCAAGATGGCGTCTTGCCGGTTGGAGCGGTTGAAGGTGGTGTCGATCATCTCGTCCAGTGCCGATGTGAAGAACCCCGAAGCCACCAGTACCGCCACCGCCAAGGAAAAGCCCAACACCGTGAAGGCCGAGCGAACCGGCCAACGCATCAGGCTGCGCAGGATCATCATCACCGGTTGCGAAAGACCCAGAGAGGTCAGCATTCGATCAAGGAGCCGGCGTTTGAAGCGGGGCGGTGCGGGGGGTGCCATGGCAACCGCGGGTGGCAGGCGCGCGGCGCGCATTGCGCTTCGTGCCGCACCCAGGCCGGCACTGGCGATGGCCAGCAGGCCTGACAGGGCGTAGGCGGTGTAGCTAAGATTGTAGATCAGGTAGGGAAAATCGAAGAACTGCGCATAGAGCCGCGCCAGTGCCCGCGCCAGCCAAGTGCCGACCGCCCAGCCGATCAGGGTGCCTGCACAAGCGATGAGGACTGCAAGCAGAAGGTAATGAATGCAGACTTCGGTATTGGAATAGCCGATTGCCTTGAGAAGGCCGATCTCACTGCGTTCGAGGGCGATGATGCGCCCGATTACCATGCTGACCAGAAACGCGGAAATCGCGTAAAAGATCGGCGGCAGGATCATCGCGCCGGTGCGTTGCTGTTCGAGTTCGGAGTCGATGAAACTGTTGGACAATTGGACGTCCCGGCCATAGGCACCCAATCCACCGTAGGGATCGAGCATATCGTCAAGCCGGTCGATCACGTCGTTGATATTGGCGTTACGGCCAAGTTTAAGGGTGACATTGTTGAATGCCCCCTCCATGTCGTAGGCCGCCGCAATGGCCGCTTGGCGCATCCACACTATGCCGAAGGCTTCGTTGTCTGGCATCAGCGCGCCGGGCCCGATTGTGTAGATGAATTCCGGCGATAACAGTGTACCTGTCAGGGTCAGAACCCGTTGATACCCATTGAGATTGGCCTGGAAGGTATCGCCGGGGCGAAGGTCGTTGGCCTTGGCAAAGGGCTGGTTGACGGCCACCTCGTGGTCCGAGCCGGGCGTTGGCAGGCGACCCTCGCGCAAGACCGGCAGGTTGAGTTGCAGGCTGCCGTTGTCCGGAAGTGACAGCAACCGCGCCGTGACGGTTTCCTCTTGTCCGGGGACATCGAGAACCGCGAACTTCGAAATGCGCGCATCTGCGGCCAGCACCCCGTCGATTTCCCGGACCTCCTGCATCAGCCAGAGCGGTGCGCGGTTGGCATCTGCGAAGACATCGGCAAAGCGATTGCGTTCGTAGTATGCACTACGGGTGTCTTCCAGCGAGATATAGGTGCCGAAGGTCGTCAGCAGAATCGCGACCCCACATGCCAGCACCAAGGCGATGGCCAAGGCCTGCGCCCAGAGGCGTTGAAAATCCCTTAGCAGCTTTCGGTCAAGGGCGTTCATCGGGGGGCCTCACCAACTTATTTCGGCGGGTGCGATGCGAGTGGTGTTTTCTTCCACGCGATCGATCCGTCCATCCAGGAAGTACACCACACGGTGCGCCATTTTGCGGATCGCGGCATTATGGGTGATCACCGCAGTGCTGGTGCCCAGCCTGTCGTTCACATCCCGCAGGACCTCGAGAACCTGAATGCCGGTTTTGCTGTCGAGTGCGCCGGTCGGCTCGTCACACAAAAGCACCTCGGGGCGTTTGGCGATGGCCCGCGCAATGGCAACGCGCTGTTGTTCGCCACCCGACATTTCAGCCGGGAAATGGTCGAGGCGGTGTTCCAATCCAACCTGCGACAGGGCCTCTTCCGCTGGCATCGGGTTCGGCGCGACGTCCGTGACCAGTTGCACGTTCTCGCGGGCTGTCAGACTGGCCACGAGGTTATAGAACTGAAAGACGAAGCCGACATGGTCGCGCCGATAGCGGGTCAGGCTGCGATCGTTCAGCGAGGTCAGTTCGAGGTCACGAAACCAGAC
>Ga0102925_1000797_pt1 | contig 17097 bp, 14 predicted proteins | sample SalPonR1_A_D1_MG_FD_78216 | JGI IMG/M metagenome (GOLD analysis project Ga0102925, IMG submission 78216) | Salt pond soil microbial communities from South San Francisco under conditions of wetland restoration - Salt Pond MetaG R1_A_D1_MG | ecosystem: Environmental > Aquatic > Marine > Intertidal...
CAGAGCAGCAGTAGCGGTGGGAGTAGCCATCCACTCCTGAAATCCTGCGGCGAGTTCCAGATGTCCTGTCTGAGCTGCTATGCTCATTGCAAGCAGAGGAACAAAGACCCTGAAACCGCAGGCGGCGCTTAATCCAATTCCGACAATAATTGCGAATAGATTTTCCATGGATTGCATTTTAGGCTTATTGATATCCAATGTAAAGGATCTGTTGACTGGTTTAAAAAGCCTTGAATTCAAGAGGGAATTTGTTTTTTTTCAGTAATTCGGGATTATAATATTATTGATACTGTGGTTTAACTATTCGTTATGCAAAAGAAGTTTCTTATTAGGATGACGGTATAAGATCCTGGATAAAGGTTTTCCAGGTTTTGAAAATATGTAAATAGAGGCGACGTGACATGAATAGAACTCGTACCTTTCTTCATAATGACTTTACTGACAGTGCTTTTTGTATTTATCGGAGGTGTTGTGGGAGGTCGACTACTCAAATAATGAGTAGCCTTCTACCCGATTTTTGGTGGAAGTGATTCTGGTGCTATATCTGCCTGTGACATGTCCAGGGAGGCAGCTATAACAAAGCTGATGTGGATACTTGGACATACAGGAGACCTGAAGGAGATTAGAAAGATGATGTACACTAATTATGCAGGTGAAATAAATATAGATATGTGAACGGAAAATGAGTATGTTAAAAACTGATCTGAACCACCTGCAGATCTCATCTCGAGATGGCTTTGAAAGGGGTTATTTAAATGATCATTACTATAGCTGGCTGCGGTGCTTTAGGTGGTTTTTTTGCCTCCAGGCTTATAGATGCGGGATTTCAGGTTCAGGCTTATCAAAGGAAAGGCGAAACCCAGGATGCTCTCAAAAAAGGCCTTATCATAAAATCTCTGGATCTTGAAACTGAGAGAAAATACGATCTTATTGCAGTCTCGGATGATCCCCTCTGATCTGCATTTTTCAGAGCTTGTTATTGTACTTGTAAAATCCTATAGCACTGCAGAGGTTGAGCCTGTGAAGAGAATATTGAAAGACGGCGGAGTGGTGCTTACCCTGCAGAATGGTATTGGAAATGCAGAAACCCTTGTCGATATCTTTGGGGAGGAAAAGGTCGGTGCAGGTGTTGTCCATTACGGGGCGATTGGTCTTGCTCCCGGAGTTGTTCAGGAAGGGGGCGGATCTTTTATGGCAATGGGTCCCTGGAAGAGAGATGTTTCGATGAAATGGGTCAGCGATATCCTTCTAAGGGCAGGATTGAACGCCAGGTACGTTGAAGACCCCAGGCCTTACCTCTGGAGCAAACTTGCTATCAATGCAATGGTCAACACAACAGCGGCCATGACGGGTTTCAACAATGCGGAACTTATGGCAAACCCCCTTTTAGTGAAACTCATGAAAAATATTGGCAGAGAGGTAGAGATAGCAGCTTCCAGGGCAGGTGTTAAGATCGACTTTAATGATATCTGGGAAAAGTTCACCGGAAACGTCAGGTCCAACATCCCGTCAATGCTTCAGGACAACATGGCAGGCAGAAAAATGGAAGTGGACGCAATTCCCGGAGCGGTACTGAACTTTGCAAAGGACGAGTCTGATTTGCCCTGTACCAGAACTCTGTATGCTCTTCTGAAATCTGTTGATCTATCGAGGGGATACTGAAAAATTCCTTTCTCTTGATATAGGTCAAGGAAAATAATAAACATGTCTGGCATAGTGTTTATTAAACGGAAGAAAATATCTATTTTTCTTTAGAGCAGGAGGGTTGAAATATGATTACCAGAAAATTATCAGAAACGCCAGTAATGGACAACGCCCACGGAGTGGATGCCAGAAACCTTTATAATACAGAAGATGCCATGGTCACTATCATTACTCTTGAGCCAGGTCAGTCTCTGAAACAACATATAACACCGGTAGACGTGGCATTCTACGTTCTTGAAGGCAGGGGAATTATTGAGATCGGTGAAGAAAAACAGGAAGTCTCTAAAGATACCCTTGTGGAGAGTCCGAAGGACATAATGCACTGCTGGTACAATGAAAGCTCGGAGAGCCTGAGGTTTATGGTGATCAAGGCTCCAAGACCTGCAAGAAAAACGGTGTTTGTGGGTAACTAAAACAGGGCCGACTATAAAAGGCCCCTTGTGATAAGGGGTCTTTTTTTATGGTCAGGGCAGAATTTCAGGCTATTGTAGAGATGGGTCTCTTTGTAATATCTTTGGAAATATAAAATGAAAACTGGTGGGACTTTGTATCCGATAGAATTAAAGAAAAACAAGTATCAGATAATAAATTACTTAACAACAGAGAAAGGATGAGCATTCTGGCAAAGAAGAATTCAAAAAAGAAAAAATCGAATATGGTGCAGTTCCCGGGGAGCAGCTCTATGGATGTAGTTCCGGTGGTCCAGAGAGTTTTTGAGGAATTCATGGAAGAAGCTATGGAGTATGGATCCTTCAGGGAGTTTGAGAATTCTGAAGGCTTCAGGAATATGGCTGAAGAATTACATTCGAGAATGGTCCAGGAATTCATTCAGGAATTTAAAGGAACTGGACAGACAAACGTGCAGAAGGCCCTTAAAAAAGGAATTCCGGTTCTAAACTTTCTTATTTTTCTTTTCATTAGGGTAAATGAACTGGTACATTCTCAGCTTTCCGAAGAGATGCTAAAGTCAATGCTTGCTACAAGAGAGCTTGAATATTTTGCAACAATGGGTATCTTCCGGAAACAAATGGGTGAAATAGTCCGTTCTCTGGAAAAAATGCCCTATCCCGTTCACAGCGTAATGGCGGACCTTCACAGGTATGCAATGGATGAATATGTAGAACCCTGGGATGAATTTCCCTTCATACAAACCTGGGAAGACCAGTATTGGAGGGAGCAAGGCAAGACTGAGATCCCTGTCGCTAATGTTGATATATTGATAGAGATAAAAAAGATCGGTCTGGAAATTGCTAAACAAACGGATGTTTTCAGGGAGACATTGGAGAAAATAAGGCCATTTTTCGCATCGGATAATGATCTGGAGCTTTTTCTTGAGGGCAGGGAATTTAATTACGGCTTTGCAGATGTCCCTGACGAAGAGTATAAGGCGCTTGGAGACAGGTTGTTTGATGCCATTCAGGACCTGGCAGACAGAGGGGATGTAGAGGAAGGCCGCATTATGGATATGGGAGATGACTTTCCCATAGCTTTTCTTCAGGGAATGCCCTTGAAAGAAGGGGAGTGGATCCATAAAAATTACATTGAGATCGTTGAAAGTTATGCCTACATTAGAAAGAAGGGCTACCGCCTGATCAGTATAGACCCTCATGTTCTCTCAGAGCCACAGGTTATGAAAAAAAGCGGCAAGGAGCTTGTACAATTAGATTTATCAGAGTTTAACGAAGTCATGTCTGACTTTGAAGGCCACATTGATTCTTTCCCTGGAAGAGAAAAAACCTTTTCAGGCGTGGAACATTTGAACGTCGAGGATTATCTGAGCTGGGAAAACAGGCTTTGGAAAGATGATCCGGAAATAGTAGAAGGCCTGGTGAGCAGATCATGGAATAAATGGGTCGATTCCAGTAAAAAGAAAGGCGTGGCTATTCTCGAAGGAGTGCCTGTGGAGAAGATACATTCCTGGGTAAACCCTGATGAAATGGCAGAGATGGAAGAGGACCCCCTTTTCAGTACGAGAAATGAAAGGACCAGAATGATCCTGAAGTGTGAAGACTGGACGGGACTTTTAGAAGGAGAGAAAGATGAGGAAAAGGGAATAAAAGATCCTTATTTTGCAGCTCCTTTTCCATTTGATGAACAACCTTCAAGGTCCAGGATGGCTGTTGTTCATAACAGCATTAATCAATCCATGATATCTCAAATGTCTATCAATAAACTTGTCAGTTATCTGAGTAAAAGCTATTTTGGAGGACGGGATATTATCTTTGAAGAGGAAGAGGAAGGACTTAAAATTCTGGCGGAAAATGTGATAGAGCAGGTCGAGGAGTACAGTCGTGAAGTGGGGATGCATCTTATGTCCCTGGAAAACCTTGGTCTAATTGATTTTTCCGATGAATCCGGAGAATACAGCTGGGGATCCCTTTTCCCCAACGGATATATTCTCTCAATAGACTACCTGAAGGAAGAGATCGAAGAGGAATACGAGGATCTTGTGGCAATGATAGAAAGAGAAGGCAAGGAAGAAACAGGAATATTCCCTGAACCTTTTTTCAGGGATTAATCCATTAGCCGCCAAAGCGCTGAGGTATCAACTCAGGTTTTGGTGGCTTTTTTCCCACTACTAAGCTCTTTGCATTTATAATTTGAATCCAAGTTACCCTCCTTATTGATTTTGATCTTTTCAGTGAGTAACTTATTTCAATGACGTTATAAGGAGGAAAATATATCCTTAAGAATTTTGCTATGTTACTATAATCAGTACCAAATAAATTTTGTATATTGCATTACATGTAATATCCCCCAATATTTTTCATTTTAATTAATGTAATTTGGTAATTTTCACGGGATTTTTGCATTTGTTAATGATGTGGAGGAGCAATAATGAAAAAAAATAATAAAGGTGCCGGAGAGGAAGCATTTCAAAAAATAATTCATCTAGTATTGTCACATGGTTTGCAACCTGGGGACAGAATATATGAAACGAACCTTGTAGAAACGTTCGAAATGAGCCGAACTCCCATAAGAGAGGCTCTCTCCCGCCTTGCTTCCATGGGATTTCTTGAAAAGCCATGGAAGCAAAAGGGTTATAAAGTTCCTTTGCTTTCACCTGATGACATGAAAGAAATTTTTTACACCAGAATGGTTCTTGAAGGCAAGGCTGCAAGAAGGGCTGCTAAACTTGTGGATGAAAAGGGAAAGAAGAGGCTTCAAAATATTAATTACCAGGAAGAGAATACATACTACGCAAACCAGAAAGATATATACGCCTCACTCAATGAGAGTTTTCATATGATAGTTGCTGAGTTATCTGAGAATCAGTATTTACAACGTTATATTCAGCAGCTTTTCTGGCGGTCCAATCTGTATATTTTCTTTTTTATGCGATTCTATAACGTTCAAAATGTAGAAAATCTAAAAAATAGTGAGGAACGCTTAAGTTACCTGGAACACCGTAAGGTTGTAGATGCTATTATCGCAGGAGAAAGTGAAAGTGCTGAAAAGGCGATGCAAGAGCACCTGTTAATTGCATATTATTCGATGCTTAACCCCGGCAAGAAACCTGATATCAATATATCAGAGCATGAGTTTGACCTCGGATGGGAATAGTAATTTGACAGAATTATTCAAAAATCCCTTTCTTTTTTAATTGACCATTGATAATACTGATTTCCCCTTTTACTACCAAACTTTGAATTGACAGGGAGTTTTCGTCAAAGAGGATAATGTCGGCATCTTTACCCTCTATGATCCTGCCTTTTGAAAAGAGGCTAAGGTGATCTGCAATATTAGTTGAAGTGATACGAATGGCTGATTCTAATGGTATACCTGAACTTATAATCTTTACAAATTCTTCAAGGAGTGCTCCGACAGGTGCCATAAGCGGTTTTTTGTTTCCTGTAACTGGATCATTTATTGTCATGACACCGTTGCCATCAGAGCTCATTGTGATGATATTTTCCGGAATACCCTCTTGAAAAAGAACGGAAACAGCTTCGGAAGGATTAACTGCTGTAGAAAAACCATATTTTCTTGAGACTCCAGCACTCAAATCAATATATCCTCCTTGCTTACCGTATTCGATAGATTCCTCAAGAACCTGTTCTGATCTATTTAAATGGGTTGGGGCAAGTTGTTGAATGGGAATATCTGTACCTTTTATAACATTCAGTAATGGTTTTAAACGAGAAGGTCCTTCGCCTATGTGTATCATTACTACGCCAGATTTCCCCGAAATAATTCCTCCGATCCTTGATTGAGAAATAACTTCCTTAAGTTTTTCTATGCTTGCATGAGAAGATCTGTGATCCGAATAAGCTATCTTAAGGCCTATAACCTTGTCAATTAAAGCCAGATCAGTTGTTATGTCAGATGTAAGAACTGGACTGGGAATTTGATATGATCCTGTAAATATCTTAGTAGTTAAGCCTTCCAGTTCCAGAGAACAGGACTTCATGTAAAGCTCTCGTAATGATCTGGTACTTCCATCAGTTCCTAAGAGCCCAACTGCAGTTGTTATACCTGCTTCAAGCAGTGTAGAAAGCTGCAGTGGAGGAGTCCTGTATAGTGGTCCGCCTTCTCCTCCAGCACCGTTAAAGTGAAGATGCTGATCAATAAAACCTGGAATAGCAAAGCAATTTTTCCCGCTAATTATTTCTACGTTAAATCCAGCTGCTTTTAATGTTTTACTGTTTATGAAATTATTTATTCGAGTTATTTTATCTCCGATAATAAGAATATCTTTTTTACCCAAAGGTTCTGGTGCAAATACTTCTGATTCTTTTATCAGGATACAATCCATTTTTATTTTTCCTCCTGGCAGATTAATTAAAAAACAAGGGTCCTGACTGCTTATCAGGACCCTTGTTTTCTTGCTCACTTTATTTAGTTGAATCTGGTGTTTCAAAGGTTCCGTATTGGACCAGTTCCCCTTCCTGCATCATTATTCTCCCTTGGGATACAACGTATTGCAATTCAAGGTTAGAAGGTGAGAATATAAGAATATCAGCATCATTGCCGGTTTTTAATGTACCCTTTTTCTCCAGATTTAAACGTTTTGCAGCGTTTTCTGTAACAAGTGGAAGGACATCGTTAATGCTGTTCTTGTCGTTGGCAATAATGTCCCTTAAAGCTGTTAAAAGAGTACTGACTTCACCGGTACCCATTCGAACCAGATCTCCCGCGTCATTGAATACAGGCATACTTCCGTTTCCATCAGTGCTTAAAGTGAACTGAGAGAGAGGGGCCTTACTGTTCAAGATCTGATCGAAACATTCAGAAGTAGCAACTGCGGCGTCATTCATGCTTGTGGTGATATCAGCTACACCGCCTTTTGCACAAAAATCAATAGTCTGGTTGAAGAGGTTTCGATTTCTATTAACATGAGTGGGTCGAAGTTGTGTTAAAGGTATTTCTGTACCTTCAACAGCTTTTTCTATCAAGGTCAATCCCTGTTCTTCGGATCCCATGTGAACCTCCACTTTTCCAGCTTTCCCTGCTATTAGACCTGCTACTCTCGTGTCAGATGTTACCCTTCTCAGTTCCTCAACAGTAAGGTGTGATGAACGGTGGTCAGATAGAGCTATCTTGGTACCGATGATCTTATCGATAAGTACTATGTCAGTAATAATGTTATCTGTTATAGAGACAGAAGGGAAACTGTATGATCCAGTGTAGATATAAGTCGTGATTCCCTCATTTTCAAGCCCCCTGCTTTTTGCCAGCAATTCCCTGAGAGAACGGGAAAAACCATCAGTACCCATCGGAGCAACAGCAGTTGTTATGCCAGCACGGATCAAACTGCTTAACTGAAGAGGGGGAGTCCTGAACTGCGGGCCATTCTCTCCTCCTGCGCCATTGAAATGGATGTGTGTATCTATCAACCCGGGAGTAATCCAATGTAAATTTGCATCAATTATTGCAGCATCCTTATCCAGGGTTTTCACAGAATGCTCTGAAATATTGCTGTCTATTGCAATTATTTTATTCCCAGCTACCAGAATATCCATTTTCCCCATAGGATAAGGGCTTTGAATGGTACCGTTTTTGATCAGTAAAAGTGCCATATTTATTCAGTTACCTCTTTTTTATCTGTGGGCCATATTGCGATTCCTGTAAATCCGTATATCCAGGCTGTAATAAAGCCAAGATAGAGCAGGAAAGCCCAAGGAGCATATGAGAAAACCGGTACGTCTAAAACAGTCGCCATGTAGATACCAGCTGCAGACCACGGTATCAAGGGTACTACGACGGTTCCAGAATCTTCCAGTGTTCTTGAAAGAACCCTTCGTGAAACGTTCATTTCGTCACAAAGATCTCTGTACATTGTTCCCGGGACTATCTCACTAAGGTAGGAATTGCCCGTTCCAAGACCAGTAAAGATACCTGTCAAAGACATAGACAAGACCAGTCTTCCTCTATTCTTCTTAATGAACCTGTCCCTTAATGCGGAGCTTATGCTTGCAAATGCTCCGGTGTATTCGAGCTGACCTGCAAAAATATACGCAAAGAAGATTACTGCGATAGCTCCTGCCATAAAGGAAATTCCTCCACGGCTTAGAAGATTATCAACACTTGCTACTCCTGTTGTGATATCAGGACCTTTAGCCATTATGGATATTATTTCAGAGATATTGTAACCCTGCATCATTGCAAGAGGAACTGCTGTGACCAATGCTATCCATAATACTGGTAATGTTGGTTTCTTCATGTATGCAAGAATTAAAAGGCATGCAGGCGGGATAAGAACAAGGGGGGTAAGAGTGAAGGTGTTTTCAATAGCTGTAAGTATTCCTCCTATTTGTTCCATATCGATAGTACCTGATGTCTTGGCACCAATAATAAAGTATATGACTATGCTCAATAGAAAAGCAGGTCCAGTGGTCCAGAGCATTGAACGAATATGATCAATTACATCTACTTCTGCTGTTGCTGCTGCTAATACTGTGGTATCAGATACAGGACTAAGCTTATCTCCAAAGTAGGATCCTGCAACGATGGCGCCAGCTGAAATTGCTGGAGATATTCCTAATCCCAAAGCAATACCCATAAGAGCTACTCCAAAAGTTGCCGCAGATCCCCATGAAGTTCCTGTAAGTGTCGATGAAATTGCGGTTATTATAAATGCAGCTACAAGAAAGGTTTTAGGTGTAAGAATCTGCAAACCGGCATGAATGATGTAAGGGATTGTCCCTGAGATCATCCAGGCAGCAATCATTGGACCTACTGTGAGTAGGATCATAATAGCCCCTGAAGCTCTTGCTACCATCGGGATAATACCGCCCTCAAACATTTCATCCCATGTAAACTTATAGCCTAGAACATAAATGAAAGAGGTGAACATTGAAACGATCATCAGCAACAATGCGGTATCGAAGCCGAGTATCAGTTTTCCGACCATGATAATTGCAAGAATAGTTGCGAAAACAGCTATAGAGCTAGTCAATCCTACTTCCTTATGTTCAACAGGTTTTGACATTTCATTACCTCCTTGATTTTTTGCAAAATTAGATTAATAAAAAAGAACTTACGCTTACTCTTGTATATCCAGAGGTTTCCTCCTTTCTCTTGGATTTCTGGATATAATAAAATATCCAGTTATTTTGAAAATACAGTTAATATAAATATTTCATTACAAACATTATTCTGAATTGATAATTTTAATCTTTAAATTTGGTCAAGAATCTTTCTAGTCTGTCCATGCCCTCTTCTATTTCCTGCATGTTTGAAGTGGCGAAAGTCAATCTTAAGTAACCTTCCATACCAAAAGCTGGTCCAAAAAGAAGAGCGACTTTTTCTTCCTCCAGCAACAGATTTGCAAAATCCAAAGAGTCATTTACAACCTTTCCTGTATATTTCGTGCCAAGAAAGTTAGAAATGTTTGGAAACACATAAAAGGCTCCTTCTGGTTCAGGAAAGTCCAGACCCATCTTGGAAAGCCTATCGCACATGTAATCTCTTCTTTTTGAATAGCAGGAAACCATGTCTTTTACACAGGTTTGGTCACCTTTCAGAGCCTCTACACATGCAAGTTGAATAAATGGCGATAGACAGGAAAGACTTTGGCTCTGTAGTTTAGTGATAGTTGAAATGATTTCTTCAGGACCAGCTGCATAGCCTATTCTCCAGCCTGTCATTGCATAGGTCTTTGAAAAGCCATTTACTGTAAGAACTAGATCTTTAATGTCTTTATTTAATGAAGCTAGAGAATAATGTTTCTTCTCTCCAAAGAGTAATTTTTCATAAATCTCGTCAGATATAACGTATATTTTTTTGTTAAATATGTAAGATACCAGTGCTTCAAGTTCTTTCCTTGAATATACAGTTCCTGTGGGGTTTGTTGGGTTGTTTATGATAATGAGTCGAGTCTTATCTGTAACAGACTCTTCGAGTTGTGAGGTTGTTAACTTGAAGTTATTATCTGCAGAAGTCTGGATGACCTTTGGTTTAGCACCTACAAGTTTGATCATACCGAGATAACCTGGATAAAAAGGGGCTGGAACAATAACTTCATCATTGGGGTTACATAATATTTTTAGAATATTATAAATTGCGCCTTTTGCCCCGTGGGTAATAACTATTTCTTCAGGGGAATAGTGAAGGCAATTGTCATGTTCCAGTTTCTTTGAAATTTCATCTTTTAATTCCAGGAGGCCACTTGAAGAAGTGTAATGTGTGTGTCCATCTTTCATGTGCGAATATGCTGATTCAATTATTGACTCAGGCGTCTTAAAACCTGGGTCTCCTGTACCAAAATCGATGACATTAATACCTTGTTTTTTCATGTCTTTCACTTTTTGACTTAGAGGTAGAGTCGGAGCTGGTTTAATATAGGAAAATTTTTCTTTGAACTGTCCTGGCCTATTGTCCATGCCGTCCACTCCCTGTGTAAAGTTTGTAAAGTACTTTTGGACCGATTCTGATTTTAATGTTCAAAATTATAATTAACCGGTTTTATGTTCATTACAAATTACATAGTTGTATATTCAAAAGGATTGAGGTTTACCTCAGGAAACTAAAATATTTAATTAACAAAGCTCTATTCGTATTTTGAAACGATTTCTGCAAATTCATCATTTGTCAGATAGGTTCCCTTTTCTATACTGAACAATTTAACTTCTTTTAGAATATCTGGAATCAATTCTTCACTAATACTTATTCCCAATTCATTCATTTTGATCTTTATTGTGTCCTTACCACTTTTCTTTCCAAGAACGATTCTGGGCTTCCTGTCCAGTAAAGAAGGATCTACGGGAAAGATAGTAGTAGGAGCTGTATCGAAAAGTTTAGCCCCAAGTCCAATCTCTCTTGCAAAAGCAACATCACCTGTAAAAGGCTCGTTGATGGGAATAGGCAATTTAGAAAGTTCACTTATTCTCTTGCATGTTGGGTATATCTTTGAGTAATCGATATCAGGTTCCATACCCAGAAGAGTTTTCATTCCGACCATGATCTGCTCAAGAGAGGCATTACCAGTTCTTTCTCCGAGACCTGTCATGCAACCGTGGACAACTTCAGCTCCTGCCTCAATACCAGCCAGAGAAGTTGCAACACCCATTCCGTAGTCATTGTGGGTATGAACTTCCACGGGGACATCCACCCAGGATCTGACTTTTTTGACCATGTAATAAATTGCCTGGGGTAAAGCCATTCCGATGGTATCAACTATCGCTACAGAATCGGGTTTTGCCTGTTCACACACATCTTTGTAAAGGGATTCGAGGAAGGAAGGTTCTGCTCTTGTCGTATCATATGGGAAAAAAGTTACATAAAATCCTTTTGCTTTGGCATATTTGATCCCCTCAATAGCCTTTTTCTTGACGTCGTCGTAAGTCCAGCCTGGGAATTGATTTTTGATCCTGGGGTAACCACTTGGCACTTCGATTATCAGACCGTCTGCTTTTGTCTCAAGGGCTTTTTCAATATCGGCTGGATGAGCACGGCAGAAAAGCATTATATCAGCCTTTAAATTTAAAGCCACAATTTCCTTAATCGCCTCAAAATCCTCTTCCGATACTGTAGGCATTCCTGCTTCGATCCTGTCAACGCCTAAATCGTTCAGCATCTTTGCTATCTCAATCTTTGCATCTTTCCTGAAAACAACTCCTGGACATTGTTCTCCATCCCTGAGAGTTGCATCATGAAATTTTACTTTTTCTGCAATATCAAAAGTATCTCTTACTTCATCTACCCAGTTATATTCACTACCCCACCATTTCCCAGCTATCCACGGAGTTTTTTTGTCATCCATAACTTATTGGTCGCCTCCTCTTTTGGGATCCGTATTTTGTGTATACACTAAATATCCATAAACGTATACGTTAATGTAGACAATAATGAGTATATAGTTTCAAAAAATTAATGTCAATTACTATTAATAGATTGCTTACTTACTCTATTTTTTAAGCAATTCGTGTATATATATAAAGAAGTTATGAACTGATTTCGGCGTAAATTTCTATTTAAAGTTGACAAAACTGTATTTTAGTTAGAACTTAAATAAGTAGCTGACTATTTACCTTTGATGAAATCTTTACGGTGGATGGTTAAACTTTAACAAGGGGGAAACATAATGAGGATAATGAGCAAGCGCTTTATGACATCGGTACTACTGGTTTTTGCACTTTCCCTTTTAATCGGGCCAGCGTCAGCCTGCACTGGAGTTATGCTCAGAGGTGACGATGGAACGGTTGTCCGAGGCAGGACTATGGAGTGGGGCAAATTTGACATGAAAACTGAGGCCCTCGTAGTACCAAGTGGCGTGGAATATCAGGCCAGCACTCCTGATGGTGATAACGGCATAGCCTGGAAAGGCAAATATGGTTTTGTCGGCATGAACATGCTTGGCAGTATTGTTGGAGATGGAATGAACGAAAAGGGACTTTCAATAGGAGCTTTCTACCATCACGGCTTTGCAGAATACACAGAATATGATCCGGAGAAAGCCGACATATCAATGGGCCCTGTTGATCTTATGTTTTACATATTGTCCAATTTCTCAAATGTCGAGGAAGTTCGTCAGGGGCTAAGCAAAATAAGAGTTGTTCCTGTTGCAGATCCTCATCTTGGAAGGCCATGGCCAGCACACATTTCCGTAACAGACCCAGAAGGGGAACCCATCGTAATCGAATTTACCGAAGGAAAGATCAAAATCCATGACAACCCTGTTGGAGTAATTACAAATAATCCAAATTTTGACTGGCATCTGCTGAATCTGCGTAACTATGGATATATTTCCAGCGAGCCTTTTTCTGACAAGAAATGGGGCGATCTTGAGATTACTCCTCTTGCAGGTGGATCTGGCATGCTCGGAGTGCCGGGAGATTTCACTTCGCCTTCAAGATTTGTCAGGGCAGTGGTCTTTTCACAGCATTCAAGGGAAACTTCAGGTGGATTTGATACGGTGGAGGAGCTGTTCAGGATCCTCGACAGTTTCAACGTAGGTGCCTCACAGGGAGAGGGTGGCGCATCAGACGAAGATGTCTCCATGCCTTCATCCACTCAATGGACCATAGCTCACGATACAAAGAATCTGAATATCTACTATCACACTTCGTACAACCGCAGGGTCAGAAAGATAGATCTGCAGGAAATAGATTTTACAAGGAAAGAAAAAAGAAGTATTCCCCTTGATGAGAAAAGGGTACAGGATATAAAGGATGTAACTGCCGGTTTGAAGTAAGATCAAGATAAAGATCTTTCAATTATCTTATGCGCCAGAGGGTTATCTTTTATTCTTTTGAGATATAAATAGTATTGTAGAAACCTTTTATGGAAGATAAAATATTGTGTGACGGAGTAGGGGCTTAGTCGTTCTTTTCGGTTCGCCGGAAAGTTTCAGACTGTGCATGCCTCTCTCCGTCTTTTTTGTTATTGTGTGGGCAATATTCTTAAATGCCTTGCATTTGTTGCAAATTCTTTTCTTGAGATCGAAAGGTGAAGTCAAATAACTGAAAAAGGAAAAATGCTGGCAGGTGAACTTTATTCTGCACAGGCCCCTGAACTTCGCAGGGATTTTATGAGGCCGCATAAGTTGACTCGTATGTTCAACGAGACGACGGAAGAGGACTCTGGTCATCGAACAGAGATCTTAAAACAGTTATTTGGATATGTGGGGAAAGAAGTTTACATTGAACCTCCATTTCGTTGTGATTACGGTTTCAACATTTCCGCAGGAGATCATTTTTACGCAAATTATGACTGCATTATTTTAGATGTATGCAGGGTCAATATAGGTGAAAATGTTTTATTCGGCCCCAGGGTTTGTCTTTATACGGCAACCCATCCGATAGACCCCGAGATCCGCAGGTCTGGACTTGAATATGGTAAACCTGTCACTATAGGAGACAACGTCTGGATAGGGGGTAACGTAGTTATTAATCCTGGGGTTACAATAGGTAATGATACTGTCATTGGTTCGGGTTCTGTCGTAACAGGGGATATCCCGGGAGGCGTAATAGCAGCAGGAAACCCATGCAGAATTTTGAAAAAAGTTTTTGAATAAAAAATTGAATCTTTATTGGGAAATCTGTATCTCTATCAGTAATAACCTGGAAGATTTATTAACTTAAGAGAAAATTTTTTAGCAGAAATATGATTAAAATATAAGTGGATAAAAACTTAATTTTAACTTTAGACGTTATTCAACAATAAAAACTGCCTGGTCGAGAGAGGGAGCTGCATGAATTTGCTCAGGGAGCTATATTACAGGATGATCGCATTTTGCTACGCCGTTTATATAAGGTTCGTCTACTGGTCCAGCAAGGTAGATATTGAAGGGAAAGATCGATTATTACAAAAAGAGGAACGTGAAAAATTCATATTCATATTCTGGCACGGTGAAAGTTTCTCTCTCTATCCTGTACTAAAGGGAAGGAAGCCCTACGTAATAGTAACCAGTGCTAGTCGGGGTAACTACATTGCTCCTCTATGCAGGTACTTTGGATATTTCCCGATAAGATTACAGGATCGAAAGGAGAAAGGTAATTCCTTCCACATCCTGCGAAAGGTAATAGAAAATGGAGATGGTGACCTCACACTGTCCCTTGACGGTCCTGTCGGTTCATATCATTGCCCTAAGGATTTTCCATTTACTCTTGCCATTTACCTCAGGCGCAGAATTATTCCCATGTCCCTGAAAATAAAAAGGAAGTTATACATCAAGAAAAGATGGGATCATTTTATTATTCCTCTCCCATTTAACAGGATATCGGTAAAATTTCATCAACCGGAAGAATTATCAAGGATCGACAGGAAAGATGATTTTTCTTCACTGAAATTAAAGATCAAGACGGAAATGGAACTTCACGAAAGAAACTGAACCTGTATTTTTTCCCCTCCAGATTTATTTTGCAGGCAGTTTTCATAAAATCATGAGGATCCAGCCACGGTAGACAGGAAATTGCTTCAGGAGATGCTAAACATTGTTGCAGTATATTTTAAAGGGCTTGCATCAAGACATGCTGGGCCGGTGGCTCAAGATGGAAAGGTATGATGCAGTGTGAATTTCTGTATCCAACTGGTCAACTACAGTTATGGATATCCAGTTATCTGCGAAAGCAATTGTTAAAGTCAGTTGTTATGCAGAAATATTGAATTATTTGCAGCAGTTTATAAGAGATTCTGAATCTTTCCTTACGTGATCAAAAAAGTGTCCTTTTATTTATCGCAACAGGATGGCATTGTTTTTTCTATTCTGACTGATGAATGCTTTGAGCATGAAATTATTAGTGAAGCTGGAAACACGCTTATTCCTTTTGAGCTTAAAATAATTTCTAATCCTTTCAAGTTCTTTAGAAACAAGCTCTCCCATTTCAATATGACATCCTCGCAGTCTGGTAACACCGGTAACATGAGCTTGCAACGCATAGATATTTAGTGTAAAATTTGTTTTGATCGGTATTATAAACTTTTTAAAATCACTTTATTAAATCTATTTAAGTTGAAAGCCTTTCTTTTCATTTTGCAAATCGGCAACAACCCCATTTATATGTATTAAAAAAGATATTAACCTTGCAGTAGAAAGGTTTTTCTATACCTGTTCCTTAAGGGGGCATTCCTGTTTTTCAGCAGGATAAAGTCTGATGTAATAAGTGTGTTTTTGCAGTTATTGAAATCTGTACGCTGAATTCCAAAGGAAGCGGGGGAACCGATCTCCAGGGGTGAATTCCACTATATGTGGGCAGGGTGAGCCTCTTTCAACCCGAACCCGTCAGCTAACCTCGCAAGCGTGGAAAGAGGGAAAATGTTTTCCCGGATGGCACAATAGTATACTTGTGCAAATACGGTTAATAACGAAGTCTTTCCTTCTTTCCCGCTGCCCCAAAGATGATTTGATTCTTTTTGATGGCATTGGGCTCCGTTTTCCCGAGGATGAAAGAAGGAGGGATTACCATGGAAGAAATTATTACTGCATTCGATAACGAAGCGGCATCGGTCAAAACAAGTTCTCTTCACGTCCTTCATCGCGAGAAAGTCCTGGTTCGCAGGGCATCGTTGGATGACGCCGACGAAATCTACAATATTGCCTGTTCAGTTGGAAACACCGTAAAGGATCCCTACCAGGGTTTTCTCGTAGATGACTATACCTCGGATCCTGACTACTACAAATCCGTGTTCAGGCAGTCAATTCTGGAGCTGGAGTATTTTTATGTGGCTCAGAAAAATAACAGGCTCCTTGGTTTTCTTATGGTCTATACAAAAGAACAGTGGTTGAGTTCTAACATAAACTGGCTGGACGAGATAGTCTGGCATCCTGAATTTGATCGGAGCAGAACGGAAAAATTCGTAGTGGTCAGCAAGATGGCGACAAGGGCAAACCTGACCAGTCGAGGCATTGGCAGCAGGTTATATAACAGGATGGTTAAGGATATAAAGGCAAGGGATATTCATAATATTTTTGCTGAAACTGTAGTACACCCCGTTCCGAACTTTGCCTCCCTGGCCTTTCGGAAAAAACAGGACTACACTTTAGCCGGAATACGGTACGAGAAATACGGGGGAGAAATACTCACGGATCACATTTATCACAAATCTGTCTAGTGCGTTTTTTGTTTCAATAAGATGTAATAAAAGGCAGGGTTCCTTTTTTTGGGAACCCTGCCTTGCTGATCAGAAGGCAGGAACTACTGCGCCTTCATATTCTGACAGGATGTGATCTGCTACTTTTGCAGACTGCAGGTGGTCGAGCAGGGTTTTGATCACTTCACTATCCACATTTTCCTCATGAACAGCAAGAATGTTGGCATAAGGGGATTTTTCATCGTTATTATTTCTGATATTAGAGGGAGTAGACTATCTCTCCGTTTATCATTGTAGACATCACAGTGGTCCTGCTGTCCAGGGGGTCACCGTTCCAGATCACTATATCTGCATCTTTGCCTTTTTCTATGCTCCCGACCCTGTCCTGTATGCCAAGGTGTTCAGCTGCGTAAAGGGTAA
>Ga0102925_1000798_pt1 | contig 17095 bp, 39 predicted proteins | sample SalPonR1_A_D1_MG_FD_78216 | JGI IMG/M metagenome (GOLD analysis project Ga0102925, IMG submission 78216) | Salt pond soil microbial communities from South San Francisco under conditions of wetland restoration - Salt Pond MetaG R1_A_D1_MG | ecosystem: Environmental > Aquatic > Marine > Intertidal...
ATGAAGTATTTAAAAGACACAAAGAAACTTACAAAAGATTAAAGAAAGGACTTGACATTAACGAATAATATTCGTATGTTATAGTTCAATAAAGATAAAACGAAAGACACTACAATGGTTGACAATTTTGAACAACTTAAAAGACTAATGGATTTCTCTGATGAAGAGAAGTTCTACTACCTACAGATTCTTGCCCGTTCCAAAGATGGACACAATAAGGCAACGAAGGTAGTAAAGAACTACTACATCAAGAATGAAGAGTACCTTGATTCACACGAACAACAAATCAAGGACTTGTGTAATTTCTTTGACGCACGAGCGTACCTACGTTTGAATCGTAGAAGTTACAAGCAGGTAGCATTTGAGAACTTGAAACAAATCTCTAATGTATTGTCTAATGAACAGTATGAGTTTGTCAGAAAGTCTTTCTCAAAAGCGTGTGGTAGAACAAACTCTGAAGACAAGAAAGTGTGGATTGTAGACCTTGATGAACCACTTCCTGACCATCCATCTATGGACTCTACTATTAGTGTAGTAAGAAGTAGCATTGAGATGTTACAAGAAGACATCAAGAAGGACTACAAAGTATTGGACTTGGTTGAGACTGTTAGTGGATTTCATCTATTGACAAATCCATTTAACGTAGCAGAGTTTAACGAAGTTTGGGCAGGTAGAGCACCTGATATTCATCGTGATAATCCAACAATCCTCTACGCTAATGTTTAAAGAAGTAGAAAACCACGAGCATTATTATAACGTAAGGGAAAACGGAAAGTATGGGATTGGAATATATCCTGTACTTTTTGGGTTTAGAGTACGTATTTGGGAGATTAATTCTCCTGTATGTATCAATGACCTATGTTTTGGAGCAGACCCATTCATTGTAAATGCCGGTTTTGGGATTTTACTCAAATACCTACAGGCAGGACTTGACCCAAATGACATTCCATTTCAGACTCATAAACCATATCCAACTCCTTGTGAATTTACAGATTGGATAGAGTCACGAGCAGTATCTATGTTATATGGTGAAACGTTTGTAACTCCAACTGAATTACAAGAATATAGAGACCAAGAATTTTCAAAGGCAGGACTATGAAAGATTATCACTCAACGCATATGGTAAAATACGAAAGGCCAGCTTCAATTGGTTGGACGTGTGTAGAAACACTACCATTCTTAATAGGGAGAAAGTGGAATCAGTTGGCATTGAATTATGTACATTCACTTCGTCCTTCATCTATACGAGTTACTACAGGTGTAGTAAAACTTGACGCCCAGAGTTGGAGAGTTACGGTATATGTAGATGATAATGATATCATTGAAAAGATTGAACAGGAAGTGGAAGTTGGTTCAGTTGGGTACAATAACGCATATGAAATGAGACTTGAATTAGAAAGTAGTTGATAAATGAACAAACCATCATACATAAAATTCCTGAAACAAAATTGGAAAGAGTTACTGATAATGTCATCTCTATACTTTACAGTTATAGGTGCTATCATCAAACTCTTTTATATGAAAGACCTATGGGAACGAATGGAAGAACGTGGTGAAGAGTATGAATATGATGTTCATACGGGAAAGTATATTAAATCAGATGAAGGCGAATTTACCGAAATCATTCACACAAAAAGTCCTTACAATGAGTATGTAGTACTTACTCTAATGTATTCAATGGTTCCGGTTGGAGTTATATGGTTAGCAATATTAATACCAATATTCTTATGAGAAATAATCCAGTTATACCAAAATTAGAAGGATATGGATGGGATTACCATTGTGCCGAAGATGAAGATGGTAATGGAGATGGTAGTATATTCAGTACAGGTGGAACTCCTTATTGTATAGCCAAACAACCACGGTATGCAAGTAAAGAGAAATGGGAGACACACGCAAAGTGTTTATCGAAAGTACCTGATATGTTGAGATACTTGATTGAGTTACATTATCAGGCGAATCGAGATGGTAAAATAAGTAAAGAAACGATGAAAGAGGTAACTGAATTACTAAGAGATATGGGGTGTTACGATGAAGATATTTGGTAGGTACGGATACTTCTGGTATCGGAAGATGTTCAAAATGATACGTGAAGGAATAGACATAAATGAAAGACTGAAAAGGAGATTCTATTTATTAAAACTCCACGGTCAGTTGAGAAATGAACGATATGGTAAAATGATAAGAATAAAATGTATGGCTGAAATAGCAAGACTTGAATTATTAGAAGAATATCTTAGAACCCGAAAAGAACGATAACAATGAGTAAATCAAAAATAAGTATAAACGGTAGAACATTCACAGGTAACAATGTTAACATTGTAGGTAACAAAGTTATTGTAGATGGAAAAGAGATTGACCTGAATGATGGTGAATTTGAGAACCAAAAAGAAATTAACATAACGGTAGAAGGAGATGTCAACTCAATTGATACACCTTCGGCACGAGATATAAATATATCAGGTAATGTAGAGGATTTAGAAACTATGAACGGTAACGTTTATGTAGAAGGTATGGTTCGGGGAGACGTAGAGACCTTCAATGGTAATGTGAGAGCACATAGTATCGGTGGAGATGTAGAGACTTTTAACGGTGACGTAACGTCAGGAGTTATTAAAGGTGAAACTGAAACAACGAACGGAAAGATTATTAAAAAGTCACTCAAAAACGTATAGAGAAATGCCAAATCATATAACAAACGTACTGAAAATTGAAGCAATGAACATCGAAGCTCTGAAAGACTTCGTTAAACAATATAGAACTCAACATAAAGCAGAGGTGGGTAGGTCATATGACGGACGTTTACGTTATACAAAACCTGACGAAGATATTCCGTGGGGACTCGCAGGATTTCTTGAAGAGAGTACTGGGAAGTTTAAGTACAGATATAGAGAAGAGTTAGAAGATGGTACATATGAGTGGCACGATATAGAAACAATGGGAATTCCTGAAGGATTTGAAGTTGACATTACAGAGGCTTATATGCAATTTCCTGACTTCAACAAAGTTATTCCACAACCTGATAATATATTCAGAGGTAACTTAGGACAGAAAGAAAAAGAACAATGTGCCAAAGAAGGAAGGCCAACGTGGTACGAATGGAATACAGAAAATTGGGGAACCAAGTGGAATTCATATGACTGTTCGAAAGTAAAAGATGTTCATAATAATGGTCATTACTGTTTAATATATCAATTTGATACAGCGTGGTCTCCTGTCAGAGGAATCATTGACAAAATGATGGAAGACAATCCTAACATAAAGCTGACATACACATACGCAGATGAAGATAGAGGATATAACACGGGTCAGATTAGATACGAGAATGGTATGAGAGTAAATGAGAACTACCCGATGGGTGGGAGTGAAGAAGCAAACGAGTTGTATTTTGAAACTCGTCCAAGTGCCAAAGAAGATTATGTACTTGTAGATAAAGAATACATACACAAAGAAGATTTGGAAGAAGAAAATGACTAAATTCGATAAAGAGTTTTGCCCGTCAATGGATATCCGTACTGAGAAGAAGATATACATTATAGATGTATCTGAGTATCCAACTGATGACTTAGGGTTTCAGGAATGGATTTCTTACAAGTCTGAAGAACTTGGTACGGGTGAACACATTGAATACTACGCACAAACAGAAGATTATAAAGAGGATATAAAAGTTCACTTTTACGTGGAACTTTGTACCTTACAAATTATACACGATGTAACACAACTATGAAAACAGACCAACAATTTACACCAAAGTATTGGGTAGCACACGACCCACGAGAAGATGACGTATATATGGAAACATCGTCTAAATCTTATGACGAGTGTTATCAGCAAATTAAAGCACTGATGTTCAGTGAAGAAGCTCTCGTTACCGCTATGGAAAACGAAGAAATAAAAATAAGTTTGATGGAAATAAAATTTGTGAAAGAATAACTTGACATTGATATAAGAAACCCTTATATTAAAGTCCATTTAAACCTAAAATCAACAATTAACAAATAAATAAATAAATAATATGATTACAACATTAGGTATCTTAGTAATACTTACCGCTATTGCAGGTATAGTATGGAATAACGTCAAAAAGAACTTTGACGAATCAGATGCGAAAGCACAAAAATATAATCAGAATGTCACAAGTCCATATGACAAGAAACAAGTCAAAAACTTTCCAGCGTGGCCAATACCTGTTAAGTCTTGGATACTTGGAATAGTTGGTGTATTGATTCTATGTCTGAACGGTATGTTCTTTTGGGCAAATCCAGGTACAGCATACGCAGTACAGTATCCTTGGGGTGGTGACAAGATGGTATCAACACAGGGGATTAAATTCCAAGGATGGGGAAGAACTATTCCTATCTCATATGAAATCTCACTGAAGGATGTGATTGTTGATAGTGAGAAAGGTGAACGTGTGTCTTCTTCAGAAGACGGTATATATAACCGTTCAGCAAAACTATGGGAGTTCTCTGACGCTATTAAAGCACGTATCGCTACAGCAGTGGTAATTGGTATTAACGTAGATGACCCAGAGGCATTTCTTGATATGGCAGATAGAAACCGTAGTGAAGGTAAATTAATCTATGGAAGGGTACTACCTAACATTGATGCCGCTATTAAGAATACCGCTAAACTAATGGACGCACAGGAATATATTTCAGGACGAGCATCTGAATTTGATAGATATTTCCGTGACCAACTTGAAAACGGTATGTATATTGTAGAAGAGTACTATGAAGAACAAGAACCTGAAGTTATTGATGATACAACTATAGTAAGACAGATTACAGGAGTACAGGTAGGTAATAAGAAGCAGTTACGATACCGAATCAAACGTGATGACCAAGGTAACATATTGAGAGATACTAATTCCAACTCTCTCACACAATATGGTATTCAGTTCTATCAGGCACAAGTAACTTCTATTGATTGGGAAGATTCATTCGATGACCGTCTACAACTTCAGAAAGAACAGGTAGCACAGACTCAATTGGAGAAGCAGGAAGCCGAGAAGGAATACTACCGAGCACAGAAAGAGATAGCAAAAGGTGAAGCAGATAAAGCACAGGAACGAGCAAGATTGGAGAAGGAACAGATTAAACAAACAATCGAAGCTGAGACCCAAGCTAAAGTTGCAAGACAGAATGTTATCGCAGAACGTGAAATACTTGAAGTAGAAAGACTACGTGCTGAAAGTAAGAGAGTAGCCGCAGATGCACAGGAATACGAGAACCGTAAACTTGTACAAGCAGGTCTTACACCACAGCAAAGAGTTGAGTTCGAATTGAAACGAGCAGACTTGGTGTCTAAGAACTTGGCAGGAATGAACATTCCACAAAACCTAATCATAGGTGGAAATGGTGAAAACGGTGGTAACTCACTTGAAGCACTACTACCTGTAGTATTAATGAAAGAACTAAACAAAGACAACTAATCGTTGATTAGGGTTAAGGGTGAAAAGGGTGGAGTCTTAATTGATTCCATCCTTTTTTTTTTATTTTTTTTTATGAAATACTTGACATTGGTTAGAAAAATCACTATGTTATATATGTAATGATGATGAACGAACAAAGACATAGAAAAATGAAACAGATAGTATTCGAATTCCTTACCAACAAAATAAAACGAGAAAAGGCTGTTAATGAACTTATGGAGATAGGGTTCACCCGTCTCGAAGCAGTGTTCGAACTTAATCAATGGGAACTTAAGTAATATAGTTATGAAAGTTACAAAGATAAGACAGAAAGAATTCCTGAAAGAGAAACTATCTTCAAGTCCTAAATGGGCACTGAAGGCTCTGATGACTATTTATGAGAATCAGACAAATGAGGAACAGAACTACGGTCATACTATTGTGAACAACGGTATTGGATTCAGTGGTGTTGATTCTGAGATACTGTCTTCATTCGCTGAACAGTATCAACGAAGAGGGTATCTGTCAAACAAACAGATGTCTATCCTTTTCAAAAATATCAAGAAGTATTGGAGACAGATTCTTGAAGTCTCTGATGAAGCACGTCTGAATAAGATAATTCTGAGTCAATGAAGCAGTATACAGAAGAAGATTTTTGGAGGTTAGCACAGTCTTTTCAAGAAGACAAGTTCAAGTTTATTGAAAATAATATCAATAAGTTGTACGAAGAACGTCTAAAAGAGAAGAAGTGGTACGAGACCAAGAAGACTGTATATAATAGGTGCTATCAGTCTCTCGAAAAGAGTTGGATACAACTACAGATTACCAAGTTAAGAATTGAGATGGATACAAAATAAAACTTGACATTGGTTGGAATTATCATTAAGTTAAGTATGTAATAATTGATGACAACCTAATCCCTTTGTTATGAGAAAGAAAGTCAAATACGTTAAAGGAACTCACAACTTCCTTGGTGAAAATGAGATTCAAGGTTACGAAATCTATGTTGGTAACAAGTACCTTGGATTCGTAACTAAAAGCGAGTCAGCTACTCGTTCGTATTGGTTCATCGCTGACACTCACGATGGTTCCACAGGAAGTTCTATCAAACTGACTGACAAACCTTGGGAATACGGCCCCTATGACAGTTGGGATAAGACCCGTGGTGGTCTTGTTTACGCAACCTTTCCACTTGAATTAGGAGAAGACCCAAAATGGATTGATATGAAAAAATATTCTTGGGTAGCTTAAAATAATACTTGACATTGGTTGAGATATTGATTAAGTTACGTATGTAATGATTGAGTGATAACCTAAAAACCTACTGATATGAAAGTTTCTGTTTTTTACACCAAGTCAAACTATTCAGGATACGATTACTCGTTTAACGAAACTGTTACGAGACGAAACTATGACGAGAACGGTGAGTTTATTGACTTTGACCGAGACCTGACTCCTTCCATTGAGATGTATGAGAAAGTAGGAGAGCACGAGTTTTTCACTCAACCACACGATGACATCTTCGGTAAGATTGTTACTTCTTATAACATCGGTAACCGTCCTTCTGAAATTTCTGATGGAATTAGAAGTGGTGAATTGAACGTTAATCACTCTTCGTTTTCCACAGGTGACATCATTCAAATTGAAGGTTCCTACTACATCTCTAACGGATACACGTTCGACCTTCTTCCACTTGAATTCTCAAATGACCAATAATAAAATAGATAACAAAATGGATAAATATTTAGTTGAAGCAATCGCATTTATACCTTCCTATGGTGACTACGATTATGAGTCACGGATTGTAGAAGCAGAATCAGAATCGGAAGCAATCAAGAAGTTCCCGTTCAAGTATTACAAATCAATTAACGCAAAAAAGATTGGAGAAAAGTGAAATAATTCTTGACATTGATTGAGATTCTTCGTATACTATAAGTGTTGAATTGATGATAACCTTAATTAATCCCTTACTCAAATGCCTTACTTAAACAAAGAATTGACAAAGCAAGTCAGACAAGAACTTAGAAGTAGATATCCTGAATTCAAGTTCTCTGTCAGAACTCGTGACCATATGGAGATGAACGTTACTATTCTCAATGGCCCACTTGACTTACTGTCTGACACTGACGATGATTATGAGTCAGTTAATCAGTACTACGTTGACGAGCATTATGAAGAGTTCCCTGAGAAGAAAGACTTTCTCAATGAAGTTCTTTCCGTTATGACAAGAGAGCACGATTCTTGTGTTTACAATGATATGGATTACGGAAACATTCCTAACTTCTATATCAGCCTGAGTATTGGAAAGTGGGACAAACCTTATGAAGTGAAAAACTAAGACACTATGAAATACGTAGACATCTTACTTGAAAAGAATAAATACAACTATGATAAGGATACCAAGACGTTCACTGTTAGTGAGCGTGGTATTCCCTTTTCTATGAACTATAAAGTTATAAATTCAAATACAGGTGGGTCAATGAAGTTTGACTTGTCTCACTCTACAGGTTCAGAATTTGACCCTGATACAAAATGGATTTATAAATCAGATGAATTCACTCTTGAAGTTGTTCAAGATAAATTTCTGACAAAGCTGAGAAGTGAACGATATCTGAAAGCTAAAACGGAGAACGCATATGGCATCTGAAGAACTGAAAGAATACATTATACATCCACGTAGACGGTTGATTATACGTCCTAACACACTCACTGGCTTCGAAGGTGTTATGTGTATGGATAAGTTAACCAAGAAGTTTAAACACGATTCTGAAATGGTTTCAGAAGACGGACTGACTCCCGAAGAGATGTTGGATAAATATAGAGGCACAGGAGCAGGACGTTCGTCTATCCCTGAAGATGGATGGATGAAAGTCTATGTTGAAGACTTGGACAATCTTGAAGGTGTATTCGAAGACGCTCGTAAATTGAAAAAGAAAGACAGGAAGACAGTATGAGTAGTTTCGATAGAGTATTTTCAAAGGAAGAAATATATGAGATTGGGAAGTATTTCATTCAAAATAGTGAATGGAAACGGGTAGATGAACCACTTCTTGAAAGAGATGAAGAACGATATTCCTATCTCGCTGTAAGACTCCCGTACTTAGCAGACCTTTCTTCGAACGGGTCTCGTGTAGATGAAATGAATAAACTACTAAAAGAAAAAGAAGAATCGAAATGAAAGCAACATTAGGGTTGAAAGTAGGAGATACATTCAGACGTAGTACTGACAATCAATTTTGGAAGGTGTTAGATATTGTAAGTGAAACTGATAAGACTTGGTTGGTTAGAGCAGAAAGACCAAACTTTGATGGTAAAACAATAAACACAATAACTGAAGAGTTTCGAGTTCGAAAGAGTACCAAAACAGAAAAGCCGATTGTATTAGGACTAACACAACTATAAAACTGATGAGTGACGATAAAGAAAAAACGATAGGTGAATATAACTTAATGATTTGTGTAACTGAAATAGGTTATCAAATTGATTTTATTGACCCTAAGAAGTACAACGAGTACTACGGTGTAATGGAAGACAAGGGAATTATCACGGGAGCAATGTGTAGAGACTATGGAGTTGATGTCAATCAGGACAGAGCGGTACAAGCAATTCTACATTATGTTATGGGATTGGAAAACGAAGACGGTATCGAACTGACTGAGGAAGAGTATGAAGAGAAAGACCGTAAAATGAAAGAACAGTTTGGAGAATGAATCAATTAAACTTATTTCAGACAGGAACTCCTATTGAGTTCAAACGAACTGATAACGGATACAAAACAAAAGGCGGTGAACAAATCACAGTTGAACAGCTAATGCAACATTCACATCTTATAGTTAATGATAACGGAATAATTTGGGTTGAACAATGAGTACAAAGATATATGATGCCTACCGAGTAAAAAAGACTGAGATAGATAGTATCTATGACTTACTAAATGACTTCAGAGAAGATGCTATTGAATATGTCAGAACCAATGAGAAGTTATTGGAAAAGATTCACATCTCTGCTTTCACTTGGATGATGTTGGAAAAAGCTACTAAAGAAAATCGAGAAACGGAAATTGAGAAGTTTGAGGAAGACCCAAGTTGGACTATCAGAGAGTTTTTGAAAGAAAGTGAGGACAGTGAAACTCTTAGACTTCCATTATTGTCTATGAGATTGAGAGTCTCTGTGTTTATGGATGAAGGGTATTTTTATCTGAAGTTCTTTCCAAATTGGGGCTGGGGAAATAAGTTCTTGAATCAATTGGAAGATGACTATTACCAATTGGAAGACTTTCACTATCAGAACTCAACTGATAGACCTGAAGATATCTCACAAGAAGACTATGACGCGAGAGATGAAAAATGGGATGAACTAACTCGTGGAAATAATCACTATAGAGATGGGTTGATGTACGATGTATTTGACTCGCAAGAGTTTTGGGAACTGCTCACACGGTTCTTTTATACGGGTAAGGAACTATATACTCACTTAGCGTATGACTTTTCATCATTGGATAACATAAGAAAGGAAAAATAATATGGGATATAGAAACTATATAGCATCACTACCAAAGGACGAATACGAAAATATTAAAGACTTCACCGAAGAAGAACTCCAAGAGTATAAAAGTGAACCTATGGATGATTATCCGTCTGTTGGTGTGTATGATTTAGCACCTAAAAAGTTGATTGAACTTGGGAAGTATGTTGACCGATTCCCTGAAGAATTACAGAACCCATTTTTCACAAACAAAAAACTTCAGGAAGACTATACCATTGACCACGATTTATATGTGGTAGGTAAAGAGTTTTTGGAAGTAGTCATTGAACATTATACCGAAAAAGTTAGAACATACTATGATGATATGTTGAAGAATGTTATGACTGATGAAAAATATCCGAGGATTAAAGACCCTGACGAATGCGAGTCTACTGACTTATATAAGATAGTAGAACACGTTCGGAATATGTCTTACGAATGGGGATATGCTCATATGGATGGAAACAAACCATACAACTTGGAATTAGGTGACTCTGTAACTACAAGTTGGAAGTACGAGTATGAAATCTTTGAAATGGTTAGAGTATATAAATCATTTGATTGGGAAAATAATGTAATGGTTTATTACGGATACTGAGATTATGTTCAGAAAGAAGAGAAAAGCTAAATTAGTATGTTCACCTAAAACAAGTTTATTCCACTTTCATAGATGGAAACTTAAATACAATGGTGGTACTGTCAGGTACTACACTTGTGAATGTGGAGCAAGGAAGGGTGAACGATACGAAGGAAATAGAAAGAAACTCAATGTTGGGTGGATAATGTTTGAATTAAACAAATTGGATATACAATGAAGATTGACTTAGAATTTTGGTTGGGTGTATATGATAAGAGCAGTTTTGAAATGGAGCAATTAATTCAAAGTAGTAATTGGATTAACGAATATGTAGGAAGGCCTTTCCACGAAGATATATTAAAAAAACTTCGTGAAATTGATGATGAATATCACAAAATGAGAGATATAGAACAATACGCAAGAAAACGAATACTGAAATATAATAGATGATATGAAAGACTCACTGGGAGACCGTATGAAGGGATACTACGAATCCCGAACAAAGTATAAGCTACCAAGAAGAACCTACACAATTATCAGATTAGATGGAAAGGCTTTTCACACTTACACAAAAAAGTTGAATAAACCATTTGACGCTATGTTGATGGAAGATATGGCTTGGACTACAAAGCATCTTTGTGAGAATATCCAAGGTTGTAAGATGGGATATACACAGAGTGACGAAATTTCACTCCTACTTACGGACTTTGACAAACTTAATACAGACGCTTGGTTTGATAACAATATTCAAAAAATGGCTTCTGTAGCATCGTCTATCTGTACAGGGTACTTCAACCGTAGAAGAGAAGAAGACGATTTCGGGAGAATGCAACCACTCGCTTACTTTGACGCACGAGTATTCACTATACCTACGGCAGTAGAGGTAGAGAACTATTTCATTTGGAGACAGAAGGACGCAACTCGTAACTCTGTATCTATGGTAGCACAGTCTAAGTTCTCACACAACCAACTTCACCATAAGTCTGTAGAAAATATGAAACAGATGTTACAGCTTGTGGATGACCCTTGGTACAAGTATCCTGATGACTGTAAGTACGGGAATTGGATTAAGAGAGGTCTCAAAGGATTTCACATTGACTTCGCTACTGACTTTGTAGAAGAGCGAGAACGATTGACAGCAGAAATACCACGATTAGAAGATATGGAGAATTGATTTGACATTGGACAATTATTTTATTATATTAAGTAATGACAAAAGTAAAAGTAGACATAAACGATACTAAATCACTTGTTGTAGATTCAGCATATATGCCACGGTCTATCATTAATGTAGAACGAGCATTTGTTATTCATTATAAGGGTAACGCTGAAATCATCCACAACTATCCAACTCACTTCAACACAGTGAGTAAGGATATCATATATCCAAAGCCGTCTATCATTCGGGTATTCCGATATGTTAACGTTGGATATGAGAAAGTACCATTGACACGTAAGAATATCTTCAGACGAGATAATCATCAATGTGTATACTGTGGTAACGGAGATAAGAGTCAATTGACACTTGACCACGTTGTACCACAATCAAAAGGTGGAAAGGACAAGTGGGATAATTTAGTCACAGCGTGCTATGGATGTAATCAAGAAAAGGCTGACCTTAGTATTGAAGAGTGGGGTAAGGAAGACCCAAACCCATTACGTCCACATTACTTGATGTTGATACAGCAAATTCATCATATTCCTGATGAATGGAAACCTTACTTATTTTCTTAATACAATGAAGTTATCAGATATAGTAATAAAGAAAGGATACAAGACAGGAATGGTATATCTTCAGGACATAACTCTTGGAGATATACGTTCTGTCTTTTTTCCACTCGATACACACGAGAAGTATAGATATCTTGGAATAACCTACAATATATTTCGAGTAAATACACGGAACGCTGAGTTGTTGGATGATTTTTATAAATTTGTAGATTCTAAAGTGAAGCCTTGGTATGTACCACGATGGTTCTTAAGATTATTACACCTTTTCGGAAACGATAATTCAATTGTCCGAGTTCGTAGTCAATGGATTCATAAATTACATAGAAAACTGACGGGTGGCGTAATTATTCAACAAGTAAAAACTAAATTTGGAACTCTCCGAATTTATGGTTACTTTACGGAAGAGATACAAAATCGTATTACGGAACTTGAAAAAGAAATAAACCCAACACTAACACCTTATTAAATGAATAGTAGAATGAGATTAACAGCGATAACTATAACACTAATTGGATTGCTATTATTATTTCTATCAGGATGTAAAGCAGACGTGAACGGTTCATATTCGAGTAGTTCTACATCTACTGTTGAAGACAGAGGTGGACAAATAAACGAAAATGATATAGATATTCCTTATACAGAATTTGAAGTAGGGGGTGATACATTTCGTGTATTCGAATACGAAGGACATAAGTACATCTACAATTATTTAGAAGAAATACCTGTACACTTAGCATCTTGTGACAATGAGAAGCATAATACCATATCAAACGGATTGAACTAATGAGAGAACAACAAATATTAGCAATAATCTTAACGGTTATAGGAATGACATCATTACTGACGATAGCTCTTTTATCAGACAATCCCGAATATGGTAAATCAGATAGTTCGTATGAAGTTGTGGAGTCTGAATCAGAGTATTCACAGAGTCCATCCATTAGACTAATAGAACGGAGTGACGTACAAGGTTTGAAAATCGGATTAATTCAAGTAGATGGGCACGAGTATATTGTAACTACGAATGGTAACGCAATGACTCATTCTGAAGGATGTAGTAATATTAATCACACGAAAGAACGGATGGATAACTAATGAAAGACTACGTTAGATTACAAATAGAAGACATTGAAATTGGTGACAAGGTAGAACTATTACTTTCAAGTCGTCCATTACACGGAACCGAGATTCCTATTGGGAGCCAAGGAATTGTTAGTTCAATATATGAAAAGGCAGATGTTGTGGTTATTAACTTTGATGGAGTTCATAGGCGAAATCATATTCGTTATTTGAAGATGGTAGAAAAGAAACCCGAAGGACTTCATTACTTTTATCCTCCAGGGAAACTAATGACTTCAGAAGAAGGTGAAGCACTTCAAAAAAAGCAAATTGAAGAATGGAGAGAAGCATTAAGACGTAAGCAGGAAGAGCGAATGATAGGATTGGTATGAAACCACTTAAAGTAGATAATAACACATATGTATTCTCTGACCCACACTACGGACATAAGAACTTCGTAGCAGGTGAAACGAGTTGGTTCTATTCAGAGGATAGGACTGAAGAGGAAATTAAGGAACTCCGATGGAGACGGTGTAGACCGTTTGACACGGTTGAAGAGATGAATGATATTATTGTAAAGAATATCAATAGTACAGTTCCCGAAAACGCTACTCTCATATGTCTTGGCGATTGGTCATTCGGTGGTATTGAGAACATTTGGAATTTCCGAAAGCGAATCAACTGTAAGGATATTCATTTGATACTTGGAAACCACGACCATCATATCGCTAACAACCGAGTACTTCCGAATGTTCATTTGTCTACAAAGTTTGACGAATCTGATTTGTACCTGAATGATGAAATGAGATTCAAAGACGGCCCTAATCCTAACAGGTATGAAGACGGGCGGGATGAATACTTTAATGTTGTAGCAGAAGACCTATTCACTTCTGTATCTAACTACAAAGAGATTCAGTTCAGGAAGGACGGGATGAAGTTTGACCTGATACTTTCACACTACGCTATGAGAGTATGGAACAAGTCTCACAGAGGTTCGATTATGTTGTACGGTCACAGTCACGGAACGTTGGACGAACTTAAACCTGAATTCGCACAACCAAATTGGATAGGAGAAGACTATTATACAAAATCAACTCGTACTATGGACGTAGGAATGGATTGCAACAACCTGTACCCATATAGTATAGAAGGAATTGTGCATCTAATGATGGACAGAGAAGTAAATCTATCAGTAGCAATGGGAATTGATTACGATAAAAACAGACCTAAATATGAAAAAGGCCTTGGACGAAAAGACTTTGGAGTATTTGGTAAACCAAGAGGAATATGAAAAAACTTAAAGAAACGAAAGACACCACATCATTTGTAGTAATGCCAAAAGACCTGAACTATATGGGTATCATCTTCGGTGGTGCCTTTATGTCACAATTGGACTTGGCAGCAGCAACGTTAGTAAATAGAGCAGTACGAATTTCACCTAATGTAGATAAGGCAGTAACATACAAGTTTGAGGTTGAGTTCTCTAAACCCTGTTTCGAAGGTGACATTGTAACTATCAAGTCCGAGATTGTAGAGGTTAGGAAGAAAGCAATTGCAATTAAATTGAAGGCATACCGAGAATCACGTACTGATTCTGTGAAAGAGTTGGTAGCAGTATGTAATACGGTATTTGTCACAATGAACGAGAATCATTATATAAACCACGGATTGGAACTATGAACACGAATTTAGCACCGTTATTAGATGACGAGATACAATCAATCATTGACACGATGGTTGATAGAGGGTGGAAACAGGAAGATACAGCATACGTAAACCACGTTGTTGATATAAATGATAAAGAGGTTGAAGTACACATTGTCTTCTTTCCAAAGTTATTATTTTACCGAGATACAAATTACAACACTCCTTGGGTTACTATTCCTTGGATATGTGGACGATGGTTCTATAATGAGATGGATGATTATCTCATATCACAAGGAGAGGTAATTGGTGAATTGAAAAACGTAATAAAGCATTTCACAGGATTAACACCATTCAAAGACGAAGATGCCTTGGGTGGATATCTGAATATGGATGACGGTGAGCCTTGTTTTTATATCAATCCTGATTTCCCTGAAGGATATTGGGCAAACCACACACTATGATAAGATTATGATTAGAAGAAACAACCTTGACGATAAATTCATATACAAGACACAAGAAGCACATACAGTCAGAATATATGTAGCGGGAAACTATGACCGTATCGAAAAGGTGTGTTCAGATTATGTGACAGAAGTAGGACTGTGTGTAAATGTGAAAAGAACAAACTTCATTTATACATATGGTGAACAAAGTGGAGCAGAGATACAACTTATAGCATATCCTAAATTCAGTCCAACACGGGAAGAGAGTTGGGATAAAGCAACTAAATTATCAGAAAGACTATTGGATGAATGTAGCCAAAAGTCACTGACGATAATAGATGAACATAAATCAGTATACATAGAAAGAGAAGGTGTAGAATAATGAATGGAGATTGGCACGATATGTTAGATAAGGCTATGAGAGATACTGAAAAGTATATTTCAAGTGTAGACGATGATGACTATACTGAGAGCCTGAAAAAACTGAAAGACCTGATGTCACACTATGGTTCGAATAAGGACTGGCTTGACAATATGGTAAATGGTAATCCTGCTAACCCTTACGCAGTACCAAAGACACCATCAAAAACAGAGTTAACAGAAAAACAAAAATTGTGGTTGGAGAATGTATACCGTAATCCACATCCTGCAATTACTGATTTTCAAATAGACATAATACGTTTAGTATTGAGTAATGAAGAGTATGATGATAATGAAAAGGATATACTAAGAGATATTCGAGAAGTGTATCTTAAACTTAAAGACGATAGACGTACTGATATACAAAATGTATGAAAGAATTGACTGAAAAACAGAAGAAGTTATTAGAGAGATGGAAAGAAGATGATACCTTCTGGAACTATCTCTCTGTCAATCAACGAGATATTATTATCAGAGTCCACAAATATGGAGAATACTTCCCAAAAGATGTTCAGGTACTAAATAGTATCCGAGAGGAATGGATTAAGAAAGTTGACCCTGATTTGATGATGTCTCCTAAAGGATTTGTATTTTATACAGACAGACCGAATGAGAATAATGACTATGTAGCATATACAGATGTTGGATATTTAAATGGAGACTTTTCGGATGTTAGAGTCTATTCGAAAAAAGACAAAAAACTATTTGATATTGGTTGGGATAATTAGTATCATAAGATATGAAACGATTTAAACTAAAATTCAGAGATAAGGTAACCCTATACTTCGTTACTGTAATAGTAATTTGGATAGTGACTCTCTGTGTACTACTAAATATACAATAATATGGGAAGTTTTTATTCACAATGTTCCATTAGTGGAATCAACATAACTGACAATGAGCCTGTAGTACGTATACTCTTACTACCAAGGTGGGCAGCAGAACAACGGAAACGAATGATGGCTCACGGGTTTGAAGATAATATAGAACATCTTATCTTTGAGAATACCAAGGGATTGAGAGTCAGTAACGATTCACCGTGGGCTAAGTACATACCATTTGCCTTTCCACTTAGGGGATACTATAGAGACTATGGTCAGGCAAGAGATTTTGAAAATACCGAGAATGTCAAAGTTATTGAAGATTTCTTTGGTGGTATTCCAATTGACAAGATAATGGAAATGGCAGAAGACGGACGATGGATTGAATACTTGGAAGATGGTTCAGATGACATCGTAGGCTTCAGCGAGAATGAACTATTAGAAGGTAAACCCAATATAG
>Ga0102925_1000801_pt1 | contig 17073 bp, 18 predicted proteins | sample SalPonR1_A_D1_MG_FD_78216 | JGI IMG/M metagenome (GOLD analysis project Ga0102925, IMG submission 78216) | Salt pond soil microbial communities from South San Francisco under conditions of wetland restoration - Salt Pond MetaG R1_A_D1_MG | ecosystem: Environmental > Aquatic > Marine > Intertidal...
AGGGTTGAAGGTAGGATCTCCTGAAATTACAATAATTGATGACGGAAGAAAATGGGGTGGAATGGGGACTTCTCCCTTTGATGGAGAGGGTTATCCCTCTCAAAGGACAGTCCTTATGGAAAATGGAGTTGTCAGTTCCTTTTTGTACAATCTGAAATATGCAAATATCTTCGGTGTTAAATCCACCGGCAATGCTTCAAGGGGTTTATCTTCACTGCCTGATGTAGATATTACGAACCTGTATATTAAGCCCGGAAACAAAAAACCATCAGATATTCTTTCGGAAATTTCAAGGGGGATCTACGTAATGGAGTTGCTTGGGCTTCATACAATAGATCCTGTAAGTGGAGAATTTTCCCTTGGCATCAAGGGAATTCTTGTTGAAAAAGGTCAGATGACCCGACCTGTTTCTGGTATGACCATAGCAGGTAACATAGTGGAAATTCTCGATTCGGTAGAGACCGTAGGAAACGATCTCCGTTTTTTCGGGAATATAGGAGGATGTACGTTGGTGGTAAAAAATGTATCGACAGCTGGATCGTAGTTTTATAAAAGCAGTTTTGTTGCTATCTGTGGTTTTTCTTTTTTTGGCATGTGCCAGTCATTCAAATGCCGATAATGGCTGGTGCCTTTGGATGGATCAGCAGGATATGGGCCTTGTCCCCGTTTACAGTGAAGGTGGACTTCACATGGTATCCATAGGAACCATGGCTCGTTCACTCGGATTTTCGCTTTTCCCCAAGGATGGAGATCTCATAATAAAGAACGGAACCGACAGGGTGCAGATAATGGAGGGTACCTCTGCTGTCTGGTTCAATGTACAGATAGTTCCAATGGCATCCCCACCTGTCTTTCGAAATGACAGGTGGTGGATAGATTCCAGGTCTGCCATCAAGATCATGACAATTCTCGCCAATTCCGACGGAAGGTCCCATATCCTTCAATGGGCTGGCAGCGGAACTGTTGAGGAGAGGGAAAATGTAATAAAGCAGGATGCTCCGGACAAAAAGGGAACAGAGATCCCGGGGGTCCTATCTGAAACAGGACAATCCCGCCTTGAATCTGTAAGATGGGGTAGACATGGTAACGCAGTAAGGGTTGTTCTCGATGTGGCCGGAGGTCCTATTCCTCAGCCACAGAAGGCAAAGGGGCAGATAAAAGTTTCCTTTGATTATTCACCAAAGTTCAAAAGGTCCGAGCTGAATTCCCCGGAACCATCCATAGTAAATGCTGCTTTGACTCACATGGGAACTAACATGGACGTAATTTTCAGGCATAACGGGCCTTTATTACAGACTCTAGTCCTTCATAATCCAGACAGGCTTGTTATCGACTTTGGGCCGGTAAACTACCAGCCGGTTCAGCTTCCGATTCCTGAAAGATCTCCTGAAGAGGAAATATCTGAGACCGGGCTTTCTCCGGATCATTCCAGCAATCTGGTAGTTCTCGATCCAGGACACGGAGGCAGAGACCCTGGTGCGGTGGCCAATGGAATCAGAGAGAAGGACATAAACCTGGAAATTTCGAGAAAGATCGCCAGAAACCTTAAATCAAAAGGTATACCTGTCAGACTGACAAGAAATGACGACAGGTATCTGAAGCTTGGGGAAAGGACAGATCTGGCAAACAAATGGAATGCTGGCCTCTTTGTAAGTATCCACGCCAATGCACTGCCCCCGGGCAGGCATGCTACCGGCATGGAGATCTATTTAATGGCCCTTCCCACTGACAAGGACGCCATGCAGCTTGCCCTTATTGAGAACAAGGAACTGGGAAACGGGAGTTCAGGTTCTGGGAGCTCCAGTGTTGCAGACGAAAGGACCAGGATGCTTCTCAATATACTGGGCAGCATGCAGCAGAATGCCAAGATAGATCAGAGTACTACAGTGGCTGAGATACTGTATAACAGGGGAGAGACCAGGGGACTCAACATGCGACGGGTTGCTCAGGCCCCGTTCTATGTGCTTCGGGGGGCAGGTATGCCTGCCGTCCTTATAGAGACAGGTTTTTTGACAGAGGCAAGGGAAGCAAGAATGTTGGCTTCCGATCCATATCAGGAAAAACTTGCGGCAGCTCTTGCAGATGGTATAAAAGCTTTTCTGGACAACCAGTGATCTGTGAGTTTTATTTTTTGATCCTACGATCGAAGGGAGGCAGGGATGTTCGAAACGAAATGGACGTCCATTTACTATGAACGAAGATCAAGACCAGTTTGAACTTGATGAGGAAGGTTTTTACCAGAGAAAAAAATCTTCCAGAAGAGAAGAGAAGAAAACAGGGGATAAAAAAATCAGAAAGGCCCCCCTCCCATATCGTATTGTAGCCTGGATATCTCTTATAATGATCTGTTTCGGGCTTGGATATTTCGGTACTTCAATGATTCTGGATGCTACAGGAAAAGATGCAGCTTCTGTGGATAAGAATGTTGTATCAAACCAGGATGAGTTGAAAGAGGCCCTGGTAGAAAAAAATGAAGTGTCGGAAGGGGAAGAACTTGGCTTCACGAGCAACAGGTTGAATGTCTATATACCCTCTGGAGACACCATTGAAAAGGAAACCATAAAAGTTAATCCTTCTGCTGTTATGGAGGATAAGATTAAAAGTGTTGTGCTCAGGATAGGAAATGCCACAGCTTCCAACAGTTTCTCTGACCGATCTTTTCGTGTTATTCATGTTTTCAGAACAGGAGATATGCTTTATCTTGACATGACCCGTGATTTTCAGGAGACGATAAAGACCATGGGAGAGAGGAAGGCCTCAATACTTATGACAAGTATAGTACGTTCCATGGTTGAAAATTTTGTGCCCGTAAGCAGGGTGAGAATACTTGTTCAGGGCAATGTTCCTTCCCGGGAACTCCCGGTTAACCTGTCTGTAGCCTGGCAATTGAGATCATCATTGGTGCCCGCTGATAGAAAAGGATTGGTATCGTGAGCGTGTTAAGAACAGACGGCCGAGAAATGCCCGATACAAGATCAGTGAGGATTTATAGGAACTATACCATCTATGCAGAGGGTTCTGTCCTGATAGAATGTGGCAAAACAAAAGTCATCTGTACAGCTTCAGTTGAGGAAAAGGTACCTAATTTCCTGAAAGGAAGCGGACAGGGATGGGTTACGGCAGAATACGCCATGCTTCCCCGGTCCACTGGAACGAGAATGCCAAGGAGTACATCCAGGGGAACCGTTAACGGCAGGGCCTCGGAGATCCAGAGACTTATAGGAAGATCCCTGAGAGCTGCTGTCAACCTTAAGTCGCTTGGAGAGCGTACGATCTGGATCGATTGCGATGTTATTCAGGCAGATGGAGGTACAAGGACTGCTTCTATTACAGGTGCCTTTGTGGCTCTTTTCGATGCCCTTCGCAAACTTTGGGATGACGGAGTGATAAGATCTATTCCGGTAAAATCCTTTGTAGGAGCAGTAAGTGCTGGAAAAGTAGATGGAGATATAATGCTTGACCTGGTCTATGAAGAAGACAGCAGGGCTGAAGTTGACCTGAACGTCGTAATGAATGAAATGGGTGAATTTATTGAAGTTCAGGGTACAGGAGAGGGTAATACCTTTTCGAGAGATGAGTTTGATAATATGCTTCAACTTGCATCTTCTGGAATAAAGGATCTGATAGTGCAGCAGAGAAAGGTTCTCGAAATTTCAGAAGAGGAGAAACTCGCAATTGAAGCATAAAAGGATCCTTTTCGCCAGCCGAAACGTCCATAAATACAAAGAGGTAGCTTCATTACTGGAACCCCTGGATATCGAGATTCTTTTCGGGCCGGATATAGCTTCATTGGAGGTTGAAGAAACAGGAAGATCATATGCGGAAAACTCTTTACTCAAAGCACTTCAATGGAGCCGGTCTACAGGAATGGTATGTATGGCAGATGACAGCGGTCTTGAGGTTAAAAGCCTGGGTTGGTGGCCGGGGAAATATTCCGCCCGTATTGGGGAAAGCGATAATGACAGGAACAGTTTAATTCTTGATAAACTATCCTCGGAGAAAGACAGGACATGTCGTTATGTAGCTTCTTTTGCCCTTTATGATCCTTTTTCCAGGGAAACATGGTTGACCATGGGTTTGTGTTGGGGTAATATTGGCCGGCAGCCGGCTGGAAAGAATGGTTTTGGTTACGATCCCATTTTCGTGCCCAGTGGATATGATAAAACCTTTGGAGAATTGGGAAAAGATATTAAAGAACTGTTATCACACAGGTCTGTGGCGGTAAAACTCCTTATCGGTATGCTTTCACAGATTTCTGTGATAAAATAATTGTTCGTGAATTTTAAACAGCAAACTCAGGAGGTGCACTAAAGTGCAGATATTCCTTAAAGTTGGCCACCTTATTTTATGTTTAGCCCTTGTTTCTGTTGTTATGCTCCAGCACAGGAAGCAGGGGGGTTTCACCGGAATATTTGGAGGAGGGACCCAGGCAGATATGGCCGGGGGCGTAAGCCAGTGGCAGAGATTTACATTTTTGACAAAACTCACAGTGGTTTTGGCTACCCTTTTCATGATCAACTCCCTTATCCTTGTTATGTTAGTCTAACAGGGTAGTTTGTCATGTCTCTTAAAGATCTTGACTCGCTGGAAGATATTTCAGCAATAGAAGTTTCTGAGGACAGGTATCTCAGTGCTACCCATGAAGAAATTTCTGCGGGGCATACGACAGATATCTACTTTGTGAAGACAAGGGACGTTCTCAGGAAACACGGGAGTTTCAATTCCTGCGTAACGGCGGAGTTCTTCTCCCGGGGAGACGGTGTTTTTGCTGGTCTGTCCGAAGTTTTAAGACTTCTTAGCGGAAAAGACCTGGAAATCATGTCGCTGCCGGAAGGTTCACAATTCAGCTCCAGAGATGTGGTCCTTAGAATATCCGGCAGATATTCAGAATTTGGTATGTTCGAAACCGTATTGCTTGGAATGCTTGCAAGTGCTACAGGTTGGGCCACAGCTGCGAGGCAGTGTGTTGAGGCAGCTGAAGGCAGGCCTGTTCTCTGTTTTGGAGCGAGACACGTCCATCCAGCAGTTGCACCTGTAATGGAAAGGGCGGCAGTCAAGTTCGGCGGATGCTCCGCTGCCAGTTGTATACTCGGTGCCAAACTGGCAGGTATGGAGCCAAAAGGGACTATCCCTCATGCTGCAATACTTATTGCTGGAGATACTGTTGAACTTGCAAAAGTTTATGATTCCATGCTTCCCCAAAATGAAGCCAGGATCGTTCTTGTGGATACCTTCAAGGATGAGGCGGAGGAAACATTGAGAGTTGCCGATGCCCTTGGTGACAGGTTGGAGGGTGTAAGACTCGATACTCCCGGGGAACGTGGTGGAGTTACTCCGGAGCTCGTAAGGGAAGTAAGATGGAGACTTGACAAAGCAGGTTATTATAATGTAAAAATTATTGTCTCTGGTGGAATAAATCCAGAAAGAATAAGAGATCTTGCAGCAGCGGGAGCAGATTCATTTGGAGTTGGTAGCTATATAGCTCACGCTGCACCCAGAGATATGACTATGGACATAAAAGAAATAGAAGGAAAATCCATTGCCAAGAGAGGGAGATTTCCGGGAATTATAGAAAACCCGGATCTTGTCAATGTAAAGGACATGCACCTCTAAAAAAACAAATAAGGATATCAGGTTCAGTTCACCTCCAGGCTTTAGAAGGAGACAAAAGAAGCCCTTGCCACGTTCTTTCTGTCTCCGGAATAATTGCTTCAGGTACGGTAAGGAAAGAACTGAATTTTGATGTACATAGATAAAATACAACACTGGTGGGAACAAAAGGAGTGGAATTTGATGACCAACAATAAAACGTTCATGGCTAAAAAAGAGTCGGTTGAACGGTGCTGGTACGTTATAGATGCCACAGATAAGCCACTTGGAAGACTGGCATCTGCCGTATCTAAAATCTTGACAGGAAAGAACAAACCGGTTTACACCCCACATGTTGATTGCGGGGATTATGTGATAATAACCAATGCCGAAAAGATAAAGCTGACCGGCAGGAAAAGGCAGCAGTCTCTTGTCCACAGCTACAGTGGATATCCTGGTGGGCTCAAGGCAGTTAATTATGCTACAATTCTTGAGAAGCATCCGGAAAAGCTGGTAGAAAAAGTTGTTAAAGGAATGCTTCCAAAAAACCGTCTTAAAACTTACCTTAAGCTCAAGGTTTATGCAGGTCCGAATCATCCACATACTTCCCAGAAGCCTGTAGAGCTGGAAGTTTAAATGTTTACGAGAGGAGGTAAATAAAAATGGATACTCCTTCTTTTTACTGGGGAACCGGCAGAAGAAAAAATGCACTTGCAAGGGTCAGAATACGTCCCGGAAAAGGTGATTTTCTGATCAACGACAGGAGCGCTGATGAATATTTTCCAAGAACCATCTGGCACTCCGAAGCTCTCTCTCCGCTGAAGGCAGCAGGAGTGGAGGGAAAGATCGATGTCTACGTTAACGCAAGCGGAGGCGGCCTTACTGGACAGTCCGGAGCTGTAAAGCTTGGTCTTGCCAGGGCGCTTCTTAAACTGAATCCCGAACTCAAATCTGTCTTGAGAAAAGCTGGTATGCTTACAAGAGATCCCAGGATGGTCGAAAGAAAGAAATTCGGACAGAAAGGCGCAAGAGCACGTTACCAGTACTCCAAGCGTTAATTTCTTTCCTTACTTTGATAAACAGTATTTTTATGACACAGGGGAAATGTGCTCGACAGTTCTTTTCCCCTGTGTTAATGTAATTTTAAAGACTGTTGAAAATCTTGTTCTGGATAGGGAGATGTAAATGGAAAGTGGTACTGTCCCTTTATCGTGTAGTTTAAATAAAACAATAATAACTTATTCTTTGTTTTAGCAAACGCCAGGTACTCCTTAAAAGCGGATCTGCCCGGTGTTTGCCGGGGTAGGTCCTGTTTCCACTTTTAGGCCACTCCTTGTAAAAAATCATAAAACAGAAAAATATTAAGCATGTGCAAAAGAGCATATGCTAATTGCTCTTGTTTTCGAGGAGGGAAGGCCAATGGCTCATGTTCTTGACTCCCTGCTATCAGAAACACAGGAACTGATAGCAGCCCGTGATTTCAGAAAACTTAAGGAAATATTGTCTTCAGAAGAACCTGCCGACATTGCAGAGCTCCTTTACGAATTCGAACCCCCTGCGCGTGTATTCATATTCAGGCTCCTTCCCAAAGACCTGGCAATTGAAGTCTTTGAGATGATGGAAGGTCATGAAAGGGAAGAACTCCTTGAGCACTCTACAGATGAAGAAGTGGCTGTGCTCATCGAGGAGATGTCCGATGACGACAGGACAGCTCTTTTTGATGAACTTCCTGCAAAAACCGTAAAAAAGATGCTTCAGGTGTTATCTCCTGCAGAGAGGAAACTCGCCAACACTCTCCTCAACTATCCGGACGATTCTGCCGGAAGAATAATGACCCCTGAATACATAGATCTCAAGGAAGATATGACTGCAGAAGATGCCATTTCCACAATTAGACAGAATGCCAGGAGCAAGGAGACAATCTATACCTGTTTTGTAGTGGATACCAGAAGACATATAAGAGGAGTAGTAGAGCTCGAGGATCTTATAATGGCGGAAGGCCATACACGTGTTTCTTCTCTTATGGATGATCCAATGTATGTTAATACGAATGCTGACCAGGAAGAAGTCGCACAGATGCTCTCGAGGTACGACCTGCATGCTGTGCCTGTTGTGGACAGCGAGGAAAGGCTTGTTGGAATTATCACCTTTGACGATATACTTGATATCCTCGAGGAAGAGGCCACAGAAGACTTTGAGAGAATGGCAGGTATTCAGCCGGTGGAGGATACCTATCTGAACTCCAATTTATTTACCCTGGCCAGAAAACGATTCATGTGGCTTGTAATATGTATTGTTACAGTAGCTTTTACTTCGTCGGTGTTGAAGCATTACTCATATACAATTGAGACAGTCGTAGCCTTGAGTTATTTTATTCCTCTCCTTATAGGGACAGGAGGAAATGCTGGAACACAGGCTTCAACCCTCGTTATAAGAGGAATGACCCTTGGCGAAATTGAATGGAAAGATATCTGGAAAGTTACATACAGGGAAATCCTTACTGGGCTTATGCTTGGTGTTGCTTTAGCAGTTCTTGCACTTGGACGTGCTTATATGATGGGAACTGGTACAGCAGTATCTATTACGGTAGCTTTGACAGTCATAGCAGTAGTTCTTTTAGGAAACCTTGCAGGGACGTTCCTTCCACTCGTGGCGAGGTTATTGAAAATAGACCCTGCCATAATGTCAGGTCCCTTTATAACTACAATAGTTGACGTTTTTGGACTCATTGTTTATTTTGAGATCGCCAAGGTCATTCTGTCACTTTAACAGGGAGGATCTAATATTGACAGATCCAAGGATCTGTCATATATTTGTTCTGACAATAAGACCGACCGGTCGGGAGGTTTTTGTTTGGAATGTTCCAAGGACAATATAAGACAAAAGATAATTGATGTATCCAGAGAATCCTTTGCCTTTTATGGTTATTACGGTACCAGTACAGGTTCAATTATAAAAAATGCTGGTGTTAGCAAGGGAGCTCTCTACTGGCATTTCAAAAGTAAAATTGAACTCTTCAAGACTATTCTTGATGAGGAGATGAATCTGGTAAGAAAGATCATGATACCCACCAGTAAAGATCTTGAGGAAAAAGACCTGAGAACCTTTTTCCTTGAGCGTGGAGAAAAGGTGTTTGAATATTATCTTGTCAATCAGCAATCTGCTCTTCTTTTGCTTCAGATGAATCTGGAGGCCCAGAGAAAGTCCGGCGAGATAGCCAGTCTTGCCTCAGAATTTACAGATACACTTATTGAAGACCTTGTGGACAAGGTTATAGAATTAAGGCCGGGATATCTTGAGCTTCAGGGAGAACTGGAACTGAAAGAGCTGGCAGTTCTCTTTGAAGCGGCCTTCAATGGATTGCTTTTCGGGCTTAATATAAGAAGAAGTCCTTCTTTGACAAAAAAACTCTGGCGTTTCATGATATGTCAGCTATTTCCTGAAGAGGGGAAAGAAGTTTACTTTCAGGGATGATTTTACAGATTTGAAATACAGTTTCAGGAGTTGATCTGGATGAAAAAGGCTGCCTTTGTTCTTGGTATTGTACTAATTTTTGCAGCATTAATTTTTTACAGATACATGGAGAATTTCGAACAGGATAATGTTGTTCCTGTCAGGGAAATAGTGGATGTATCCGCTGTTACCGTAGAGAAACACAGATTCACAGACAAAGTCGAATACGTGGCCAATCTTGAGCCAGTGGAGATGGCTGCAGTTGTCCCCAAGGTTGTCGGTAAGACAGTTCTTGAAGTTATGGTAAGAGAAGGCGACACTGTAAAAACGGGTGACATTCTTGCAAAAGCTGATTACACCTTGATAATGCAGGATATTAACAGGGCCAGGGAAACGGTGAATATTGCCGCTACTAATTATAGAACAGCTGAAAAAGATTTCAGGAGAATGAAAGAACTGTACAGTCAGGATGTTATAAGCAGACAGGCCTATGAACATTCTGAAGCACAGTACGAATCTTCTGGAAGCAGGCTGAAGGAAGCCCGTTCCTCTCTTGCTCAGCTTGAAACGATGCTTTCATATCATAAGATAACAGCACCTGTCGACGGTGTTATCAGTAAAAGATCTATAGACCCCGGTGATACTATGTCACAGCAGCCAGCTTTTTTGATCAATAAACAGGATAAACTGGAGGCTTCAGGAAATGTTCCAGCCAGAGAGTTTATGAAATTAAAGACCGGCCAGAAAGCATCAGTGACAGTGGATGCAGCCGGGGAAAAGAAGTTTACCGGCAGGGTATCAAGGCTTTCTCCGATGATCGATCCGGCAACAAGAGCTGGAGAGGTGATCGTTAATCTTCCTTCAGAGGGTATTCTAAAGCCTGGAATGTTCGCCAGGGTTGAGATAGTGGCAGGCAGTCACGAGGCTCTGGCTCTTCCTCGAGATGTTGTAAGGAGAGTCTCTGGAACAGGCAGTTTCAAGGTGTATCTTTTAAGTGGAGACATTGCAGAAGAAAGTATCGTATCCGTGGGAAGCCGGGAAAATAACCTTGTGGAGATCAAGGAAGGCCTCAAAAAAGGCGATCTCGTAATATCCACCCTTTCGGACAAGGTCAGGGATGGAGCTTCAGTTGAGGTGAAAAAGTAGTGAACCTTCCCGAGATTTCAGTAAAAAGATACATATCTACTTTAATGGTCTTTATTGCAGTGATCCTGATAGGAGGCATCGTCCTGACAAACCTCAAGCTGGACATGCTTCCGGACATAGAGCCTCCTGTGATCAATGTCATTACTCCATGGCCAGGAGCTTCTGCAAGTGATATTGAGCAGAAGGTTACCAGGTCAATGGAGGATCAGCTTTCCCTCATTGCTGGAGTAGATGAAATATATTCCCAGTCACTGGATAATCTTTCGGTAGTAACGGTACGTTTCGAGTGGGGAACTGATCTGGACGTTAAGATGGGCGATGTCAGGGATATCATTCCAATGGCCAAACAGGATATGCCTGATGATATAGAGGAACCAGTGCTACTTCAGATAACATCAGGTATGATCCCAATAATTGGTTTTAGCGTAACTGCAGAGAAAAATTTTGAGGGACTCAGTTACTTTACGGAAAATACCATAATTGAAGAACTTTCCAGGCTCCCTGGTGTTGGATCAACTCTTTCTTATGGCGGTCAGAAGAGGGAGATTCAGATCCAGTTAGATATAAACAAGCTTGAAGCTTATCAAATGTCAGTAAATCAAATAATTGGGTCTCTGGAGTCCGGAAATATTAACATTCCTGCAGGTTCAATAAAGCAGGGTAAGACCGAATATTACCTCAGGCTTAAAGGACGGTTTGAATCTGTCGAACAAATCCGTTCTCTTGTTATAGGAGTTTATAACGGAAGGCCTGTCTACCTCGGGGATGTTGCATCTGTTGTGGATGGATTCGCTGAGAAGACAATGAACGGCTGGCATTACCAGCAATCTTCAATATTTGTTGCAGTTCTTAAAAACAGTGATGCAAATACAGTAGAAGTTTCCGGGCTTATCCATGACAAGCTGGAAGAACTTAAGGAAACCCGTTTTCCTGAAGGTGTAACCTACCATGTTGCCCTTGATACAGCCGATTTTATTCTTAACTCTCTTAAGAACCTTGCGATTTCACTACTGGCTGGAATAACTCTTGTCTTTCTTGTTACCTGGGCCTTTTTAAGAAGATTGCCTGCTTCCCTGGTCGTGTGCGGAGCAATACCATTTTCCCTTGTTATTACATTCATTGTGATGGGGAAAATGGGCTACACCATCAACATCTTCACCCTTTCCGCCCTTGCGGTGGCCTCAGGAATGGTAGTGGATAATTCTATAGTTGCAACAGACCAGATAATCTACCACATTGAGCAGGGAGAACGTAAACACATAGCTGCAGTTCTTGGTGCAGGAGAGGTTGGGAGTGCTCTGGTCGCTTCAACTCTTACAACAGCTGTTGTACTTTTGCCACTTGCCTTCATCTCGGGACTGGTTGGAGTTTTCTTTTCCTCTCTTACAATTGTCATAGTAATTGCAGTAGTGGCTTCCCTTTTTGTAAGTCTTACTTTTATTCCGATGATGGGAAGCCGCTTTTTCTCAAGCAGTGGGGGTAAACGTTATATCCACAAGTTTTCGGACAGGCTGCTTTCAACAATTGAGAAAAAATACAGGGATTTTCTTGATTGGTCCCTTGATAATCGGTTCAAGATCATTGCTTTTGCTGTAGTAATTCTTGGCCTGACTTTCTATGGTTTTGGATTTATTGGTACCGAGCTTACCCCGGATCCTGATACAGGGGACGTACAGGTAACTTTTACACTTCCCCAAGGTACCAGGATTGAGGAAACGGATGAGTTGGTAAGGGAAGTAATCGCTTTTTGCAATGAAAACTTTCCTGAAGCTGAAACGATATATGGTTATGATGGAATGGATGAAGAGGGATATTCAGTGGCTGCCGGGGAGGAATCCGGATCCAATATTGGAACTGTTGGAATGAAACTTGTGGACAAGTCAGAGAGAGAACGCTCTGCTTTCGAGGTGGCACAGGTAGTGAGGAAATGGCTCCAGAAAAAACCGGGGATAGGAAAAATGACAGTTCTTGTATCTTCTCCGATAAAGGCTATATTTCTGGGATCCAAGCCTCTTAATATTGAAGTTTACGGAGATGATCTTTCTGTTGTTATCCAGACTGCTGAAAAGGTCAGGGAAAGGCTTTCAGAAGTTGGTGGAGCAGTTGACATTTCAATAAGCCAGAAACAGGACCGCCCCGAAGTCTGGACCATGGTGGACAAGGAAAAAGCATCCTTGCTTGGTATAAGCACTGCTGCTGTGGGGCAGACTCTCAGAACATATTATTATGGTTATGAGATCAGTGAAAATTTCTGGGAAGGTGAGGATGATTATCCTATCAACGTGAGGCTCAAGGAAGAGCAGAGAAACAATATGGATATTCTTTACAGGCTTCCCGTATCTGACCGAAAGGGAGATCTTGTAAAACTTTCATCCATAGCCGAAGTTACTGAAGAAGTAGGTCCACCTCAGATCAACAGGAAGAACAAGCAGAGATATGTAACGGTGGAGGGAAATGTTCAGGGACGTGCGCTTGGAGACGTAGTAGAAGATGCTAAAGTAGCCATTGAAGAGATGGCAATCCCCGAAGGAGTAAGAATAAGCTATGGAGGCCAGATCGAGGAACAGGCTGATGCCTTCCGGCAGATGGGTTATCTTCTTTTGTTCGGGATACTGCTGGTCTATATGGTCATGGCGGGGCAGTACGAGGCGTATCTTGACCCCTTTGTTATCATGTTCAGTATTCCTTTTGCTCTTTCTGGAGTAGTTATAGCATATCTTGCAACAGGCCTGTATCTGTCTCTTCAGGGTATTCTGGGAGTGATAATGCTCATTGGTATTGTTGTCAATAACGCCATTGTGCTGGTAGATTACATCAATCTTGTCAGGGCTAGAGGAAATTGCCTGAGAGAGAGCCTGCTCGAGGCAGGTGAAAGACGATTAAGGCCCATTCTTATGACTACAATGACAACGTTTCTGGGAATGACTCCGATGGCCCTGAGCAATGCCATGGGATCCGAGATGTGGAAGCCTCTCGCTGTATCGGTAATGGGAGGACTTCTCGTCTCAATGCTGATCACTCTTGTCCTTGTACCTGTTATCTATTCTCTGTTTGAAGAAAAGGTCAGAAGAACGAAAAGGTTCGAGGAAGCCAAAAGAGGTGAACAACATTGAAAATGCTCTGGATAACATGCAATGAAAGCATCAGTGAAGAGCTTATGGAGATCCTCGATAATGTAGGAGTAAAGGGCTATACAGTCTGGAAGGACGTACTGGGCAAGGATAATCAGGGAGAAAAGACCCACTGGGGTAACGCTGTTTTTCCTGGCAAGGAGTGGGTCTTCATGATCTTCTGTGAGGATGAAAATACATGCAGCCTTAAAGAAGAACTTGAAAAATTCAGCAGAAAAGACTACATATCCAAGGCGGGGATAAGAGTTTTTATCAATAATGCAGAGGAATTGATATGATAAATTATCCTCCCTTTTCAGAAAACCGGCGGGTCGATAATAAGAAAAGAGACTTGTCAAATAGATGATTATGACCAACAGCTTAGTGAGGTTATATGTTTTAAAATGCACAAAAAGTCACATATATGTATTGATGTCAACTTAAGTAAATAACCCCTCCATATCCATTACTTAAATATTGAAAATATGACAGTTATATTCCCTAAAAGAACTGTCATATGCCTTTTATAACCGATTATGGAAAAAGCAGCCCACGATTAGCAGGATAACTGAAACCTTGTGCACTCTGCTTTAAAAGAAACCTGTTTGTAAAGATTCCCACTATGAGAAATGCACAATGTAAAAGGCTATCATCTTTCCTGTAATTATTTCAGACAGGAAAAAAGGAGTGTGTTCTGTCTTGTGCTGACCTATCTTACCCCAGGGAATATTAAATCAGAGCGCCTTTATAGGTACAGGAGGATTTATCGCGATGTTTGTCGGACCTGTTACCATGGCGACCTTCGTCGAGGCGGACCTCAAAGCGTGCCTTTTCTCGATGCTTACAGGCTTTGCACTTAACGTTTATCTTGTCCTTTATGCTCAGGTTGGATGGGTTGAAGCTCCGATCCTTTAGGGACTGGGTGGCTGTGTTGTTTATATAGTAATGGTTTTCTTTACCAACGGAATGATACTTAAGGCAGCAAAGGCGGACTGAATAACGCTCTGAGTTTAATATTTCCGGTACTTTATAAACTGTTAAATAACGGACTATAAAGTACCGGAAAAACTGGAGTAAGCGCATAATAATTACAGGAAATTTGCTGTATTAAAATGGCAAAAATTCAGGTCTTTTCGGAAATAGGAAAATTAAAAAAAGTAATCTTGCATCATCCAGGGAGGGAGTTGAAAAATATCACTCCTGAACTGATGGAGGAGTTCCTCTTTGACGAAGTTCCTTACGTTAATGATGTCGTTGCAGAACATGACCAGTTTGGGAAAGTGTTACGGGACTATGAGTTGAGATTTTTTATCTTCATGATCTTATCAGGGAGTCCCTTGAGCAGAGTGACGTGAAAGAGGCTTTCGTGGATGAATTTATTTCAGAAGCCAATATAAAATCTCAGAAAGCCATCACAATTCTGAGAAAATTTTTACTTGAGGACGTTTCTACATACGATATGGTTGACTATGCCATGTCTGGAATAAGAAGGACTGAATTTCCGAAATATCCTCTCGAAACACTGGTGGATCATATCGAAGCCAATCATCCTTTCGTAACTAATCCTATGCCAACCTTTACTTTACCTGCGATGTGTTTTCGCTGATAGGCTCCGGAGTCTCCATGAACCATATGTGGAGCCCCATCAGAAACAGGGAGACCCTTTTCGGTAAATACATATTCAAGTATCATCCAATGTTTCGAGATGAGGAGATCCCCTTCTATTACCAGCGCGATCTTCCCTACCACATTGAGGGAGGGGATGAACTGATAATTAATGACAAGGTTATAGCCGTAGGGATATCCCAGAGAACCGAGCCAAAAGGTATAGAGATCTTTGCGGAAAATATTCTGAACGGAAAGGACGGATTTGAAACGGTCCTTGTGTTCAGGATCCCTGAAAAACGTGCATTAATGCATCTCGACACCGTATTTACAATGATAGACAGGGACATTTTAACCATTAATCCAGAAATTGAAGAACCACTTCAAGTCTTTTCAATTAGCGGAAAAGACGGTAAACTTCAGTACACCAAGGAAGAAAACACCCTTGATTTCATTCTCAGGAAGTATCTTGAAATTGATGAAGTTAAACTTATCCTCTGTGGTGGAGGAGACCTTATTGATGTCTCAAGTGAGCAGTGGAGTGACGGTTCAAATACCTTTGCCATTGCGCCGGGAGAAGTTATAGTTTATGACCGCAATGTAGTAACCAACAAACTCCTAGAGGACAATGGAGTAAAACTCTACGTCATCCCTTCAGCAGAGCTTTCAAGAGGTCGAGGTGGGCCACGCTGCATGACCATGCCAATGGTTCGCGAAAAGGTTCAATAAAGGAATGATGTACTAATGCTTAAAGAAAATGTAAATTAAATTTTTCAAAATTCATACAATACAGGAGGATTTAATAATGGGTGTAAACATGAGAGGAAAAAGTTTGCTGGCACTTCTTGATTATTCCAAGGAAGATATCAAGTATTTCCTTGATCTGTCCAGGGATTTTAAGAGAATGAAAAGAGCGGGAGTACCTCATCGTTATCTTGAAGGCAAGAACGTCGCACTGATATTTGAGAAAACTTCAACCCGTACACGTTGTTCTTTCGAGGTTGCGAGCTTTGATCTTGGCATGGGTGTAACCTATCTTGGTCCCGGTACTTCTCAGATGGGAGCGAAGGAATCCATTTCCGATACAGCCAAGGTTCTTGGAAGGTACTACGACGGAATTGAGTACAGGGGCTTCAGCCAGGAAACAGTTGAGATACTTGCAAAGGATTCAGGTGTCCCTGTCTGGAACGGCCTTACCGATCAGTTTCATCCCACGCAGATGCTTGCTGACCTTATGACTATTGAAGAGAATTTTGGCAGACTTGAAGGCCTTAACTTCGTATTCATGGGTGACGGCAGAAATAACGTAGCTAACTCATTGATGATCGCCTGCGCAAAGATGGGCGTCAACTACACTGTTTGTGCCCCTGAAGAGCTTTTCCCTGCAGATGACCTTGTAGCCAGGGCAAAAGAAATCGCCAGCGAGAACGGAAGCACTGTAACCCTTACGGATAACGTTGAAGAGGGCACAAAAGGAGCGCATGCCATTTACACTGACATCTGGGTATCAATGGGTGAGCCCGAAGAGGTATGGGAAACCAGGATCAAGCTTCTCAAACCTTTCCAGGTAACAAAGGCAGTTATGGACAACGCTGACCCTGATGCAATTTTCCTTCATTGCCTTCCTTCTTTCCATGATCTTAACACCAAAATTGGAAACGAGATCAACGAGAAGTATGGTATCCCTGAAATGGAAGTAACAGACGAGGTATTCTCATCTCCCCAGTCCAAGGTATTCGATGAAGCCGAGAACAGAATGCATACGATCAAAGCTGTCATGTATGCAACCCTTTGTTAAGGAGCATATCTGATCATGACAAAAAAAATTGTTGTAGCCCTCGGAGGCAATGCCCTTGGAAAGACTCCGGAGGAACAGATCAAGGCCGTTGAAAAGGCAGCAGAGACAATAGTCAGCCTCGCCAACAGTGGAAATAATGTGATAGTAGGACATGGGAATGGCCCTCAGGTTGGGATGATCCAGCTCGCAATGGATTACTCTGCAAACGAGGGTGGAGGTACGCCTGTAATGCCCCTGGCTGAATGTGGAGCCATGTCACAGGGATATATTGGTTATCACGTACAGCAGGCTCTTCAGAAGGTCTTCAGGGAGCAGGGAAAGCAGAGAGATGTAGCAACTGTAGTTACACAGGTAGAAGTAGCAGCAGACGAT
>Ga0102925_1000803_pt1 | contig 17069 bp, 8 predicted proteins | sample SalPonR1_A_D1_MG_FD_78216 | JGI IMG/M metagenome (GOLD analysis project Ga0102925, IMG submission 78216) | Salt pond soil microbial communities from South San Francisco under conditions of wetland restoration - Salt Pond MetaG R1_A_D1_MG | ecosystem: Environmental > Aquatic > Marine > Intertidal...
TATCTGTTGATTATAGGGTTCGGTTCCATATAATGTAGGCAAATAATATCGATTATTATTTTCAGAATAACTACGATTAGCGGTAAGGTCAATTTTAAATCCACGAACCGGTTCCAGGGTTACCCTAATATTTAAATTTTCATTATGGGTCATCAAATACGGTTTATTAAGCGTTGTGTCCTGTGTATACCAACCATTTTGAATGGCTTTTATTGCAAAATCTTCTTCTTGCCAACCTAAAATATAGGGCCAGCCCGGAGCCGTAACATTATTATATGATTCCATTCCCAACAGATTCGTAGAAGGTTTATATCCCGGCATACTCGATCCTTCTGTTATGGTATAAGATACCGATACATTTTTTATCGACATGAGTAATCTTGCGGTATTCTCTGCAATAAATACGAATGGATTTTCTTTCTTTTCAATACGTCCTTCAACTATAATCGATCCATTATCAATGTCCCTATCAGAGCGGAAGCGAATTTTACGCTTCGAAACCACCTCCCACTCACCTTTCACCTCTTCTCCTTCAGCATCAGTTACTTCAATACGAGTAATATCCTCAGTACCCATATCATGATAAATGGATCGAGAACGGCCTTCTCTAAACCAAACATCAGGATCCTGGTATTCAACATCTTCATATTCTATTTCTTTCCGCGATCTTCCGCGACTATATTTCTGATTTATTTTCTTCAGAAATCCAACTTTATTATAAAGATTCACCATATTGGCCTGTCCATTGAGCTGGATTGTACTTGAATTTCGAATATTATTGCCGAGGTCATACTCGCTATCTTTTTTTAACATTGGCCCGGCATCCCAATTATAGGTTGCATTATACCTTGCATTAACGCTAGTCCAATCCAGAAATGGAATTTTATTTATGGGTACTCGGTATGTTGCATTAATATTATGATGATACTGGGTATTTCGGCCAAAGTTTAAAATATTATTCCACACCGAATCTCTCCAATGTTCGTAAGTATCGCGATATTGCTTATCTACTTCACCATAAGGTTCGTCAATACGTGCAATATTCGTAGCCGAAAAATCGAGCTTTAACGATCGGGTGATGTCCCATTGCAAATCGTAATTACGATTCCAAACAAATTCCTTATCATAAGTTGGTTCAATAATGATCTCGGGGTTATAAATATTCCTTGTTTTATTGCTTTGATATTTCCGAAACATATCGGTTCTAAAAGAAAAGCTCGAAGGCATATAATTAAAGTTAAAATCTTTAATTAATGCCAATGCCTTCCAGCTAAGGATTCCTTTAGCTTTACGGAAAGGAGTAATTGTTTTAGGCCGTGTATTATAAATATAAGAAAAAGCTCCCCTATAGTTTTTTAATATATCATATTCGGTATTGATATCGCGGGCAAAAATTTCTGAATAGGAATAACTCAGCGAAAAATTTGCCGGATCGTATATTCGTGGTTTTTCACCACGTTTATTTATTTTAACATTCGTAAAATTTAAACTTTTGCGCTGGGTGTAATCCTGAGCGATATTTTTAATCGAATCCTTTTCAGCTTTTGAATCTGCATTTTTTATGGCCTCATCAAGAGAAACATCGGGATCTAAAGGATTATATTGGGGATTAACAAACGATTCGGAATATCCGGCATACATAGGGATACTCACTTGAGCATCGTCAGAGAAAAATTTTCCTAAATCTAAGTTCGTAGAAACGTCGTATTCAATAACTTCTTCCTTGCTTCGTTCATTTACTTTTTTCTCAATACTACCAAATCCCGGGGTACTGATATTACCGGAAAGGTTTACCATCCCCAGATCGGCTAATCGCGTTGAAAGACGGCCACGAGCAGCCCATCCTCCTTCTTCTTTAAAATCAGTCAGTCGAAGCTCATTTACCCATATTTCGCCTGATTTTATCATTCCATCATCGGGAGAAATAATATTATTCTGTTTACTTGGATTTCGTACACCAATCATGATGGTTACTACATTGCTTAGGTTTGGATTTCCACGAACCGATAAACGTTTACGATTATCTTTATATACTGAGTAAATGGTATTAACAGAAATAGAAGAATTAGCCCGACGCATTTCATCATTACGTGCTTGTTTTACCTGAACAAGTTCATTGAGAATAATCTCTACATTATTTTCTTCAGGCCAAACAGTTAACCGGTCTAAATCACCATAATTTCCGGGTTGGGTTACCTTAATCGGGATTTCATATTCATAATAATTGTTTTTATAATCGGTACCCAATCTTACAAAAATTCTTACATCTTCATCTTCCAGTATTTCATTTTCAAGGGCTTCGGCATGTACAAACATTTTTAGTTTTTCATATTCGCGCATATCCATATTAATAGTTTTATACGCTGCCCTGGCATCTCCATCGTCAAGATCACGAACCCTGAGCACCATTGATTGCTCGTTTAACTGACGTAATTGTGGGTTGGTAGGGTCAATCACACGATCTACACCTGGAGGCAATACATAGTTGTTATTTTCTTCGATATTTACCGATGAAATATCAAGCGTTCCATTGGATAGTTCTGGTGTAGCTAATCCTTCCTGTCCTTCCATAAGGCTTAAATCATACTTCCGCCATTCACCACGAACCAAATCAAATTTGGCAAACCTTAAAATTACACTATCCGAGAACTCTTTTAAGAGCATTCGCATAAAGCGGATAGATTTAAAATCCTGAATACCACCAATCGTTTTTTCAGGTTCACGGATAGGAATTCTAAATTGATACCAGGTAATATCTGCATTTTTTTCACCATTGGGAAGATTAACATTATGCCCTTTTTTCTTATCCACAATATAATTTTGTCCAATTTCCATTCGTTCGGGCCGAAGTTCAACTTTGTACTGAAAATAACTTTCGGTTTCACTTAGGGTTTTGTCACGATTAATATCTTCTGTGTCAGGCCTTTTCGTAGCAATCTCTGAAGCTTCTCCGGTAGAATTTCCTTCCATGCCATTGTAATTTTTATAGCGGTCGAGAATACTTAATTGCTGAGCATCATAATCGCCTCCTCGATAATAATGAAAATCATCTCCAGAAGGATCATTCTCAAATTGACCATAAGCTTCATCGGTTAAAACCGATTCCAGGTTTTCGAGATATGCCTCGAAAAAACTTTGTTCATCCACGTTTCCCAATCCATCAATTCCCACATCCTGATTTTCACGCCCCACGTCGAAGGCTTCAACGGTAAAATCATTACTGGGCACTCTACCCCAAACAGTGGTATCAACTCCTGAGATATCTTCAGTGTCCGGCAATCCATCTTCGAAACTCTTTCTTGAGTCACGTAATATATCTTCGGATACATTCCCAAGGTTAAAAAATAGAGAACCTCCATTCGTGTTTGTAGAATCATAAACAAAGGGGTCCATCAGCCAAAATTCGATATACTCCACATTAGCTGCTTCGAAGTCGGTAGTAGGCAATTCCCGCATAATACCACCCCATCTTTCTTTAGGATTTCTTAAAGTTCCATCAGGATTTATCCCACCAAAAATTGGGTCCGTGCCATCATCATAATTATAAGGGCCTCTTTCATCAGGATAATAAGCAACATTTAAAACCCGCAATGCTGTTGGTACCGTTGTTTCGGATTCTTTATTAGGAAAAATCTCTTTTTCGAATATCTCCCGCACAAAATGGTTGGATTGTTGCTCAACATCACTTTTAATATGTCCAGGTGTTAACGAATTATTTCGTAAAAATAGCGGATCAATTACATACCAGGCAATCTTTGCGCGATTTTTCCCATAGGCTAAATCATTTAATAAAGAAGCCTCAGGAAAAATATCCGGCTGCCCCTGCGGAGCGCTAGCGATTATCCAGGTATTAAAACTTTTCAAATCAAGCGAAGTTTCGCTCCCCTCAAAATCATCAATATATGCATTCCCTTCTTTTTCAATGGCTTTGGAGTGCCCGGGAATAAGATGTGCAAATTCAGCATCAAACATAATGGATGAAGTTTCTTTGGTTTCGAGAAAAGGCAACTTATCCACCAAGCTGGTAATAAGCTGAGATTCGGTTTGGTAGGATGTGTTTAATCCCCATATAGTATTTGAAATAGGTTCCTCACCGAAAGCAACTTTCTGTGTAAGCGGCCGTTCGGTTAAATTCAGGATAGTAGCACCAATATTAAAATTATCGGCAACCTGATAATTTAAATGGGTCCCAAGAAGTGTTTTAGTCTGAATGCTATATAAAGCCTGACTTTCGAGAGATATTTGTAAAGGAGTGCCTGATTCCAATAATCCATCATTAATAATTTTTACACGTCCCAAATTATAATCAACAGTATAATCAATATTTTCGGTTAATTTTCGCCCTCCGGCAGTAACAACTACAGATCCCTGTGGAATATTAAATGCATTAAGGGCTATATCTGAACTTGATGCTGATTTATATTCACCTCTTAATTTAAATTTATTTTTATCGGCGACCAGGCGTGCATAAGTTAACGTAGTGTCATAAAGTTCCTGAAAAACATATTTATCAGCAATTCTTTGCTCAGCATCTGAATCTCCAAATTGATTCCTCAAATATTTGCCAAAAGGCTGTAGTACAGGAAAAATTACACGTCCGTTAGATGCATTAATCGTAATTCCATTGATAAAATCGAAGCGCCCATCGGGAATAGCATCGCTTTGCTTGTTTAAATTATCAAGGTTAAGCACTTTTAATAAAATCTGTTTTTTAATTTTTCCTTCCGGGATATAGTTCAACGCATTACCTGTTTTATCATCCTGATATAAAATATCAAGCACAAAATCCTCACTATTCACTTGATATGCACCAATAGCATAAATATTTTTCATCATCAAATCCCAGGTGGGCAAAGAAGGTGTTAAATTAGTACCTTTGAGTAATTTTGCTACCAAAAATTCTTCGGATGTAATCCCATCGGTAGAGAAATCTCCAACCTGGAATCTTTGTCCTCCCAAATCATATTCATAAACTACCGCTAAAATCTCATCGGAATTAAGGGAGGTATTTAACGAAATATATCCTAATTGTTCATTTAGTTCATATTCATTGGGTTTCAACTTCCTTGCGCTTCCAATTTTTTCATAATCCTGACCTGGCAGATAATTATAAGTACTCCAGCTTTGTAATGCTTGATTGATATTGTTAAAATCTCTGGCAGGTAATTCGGCTAAAATATTATTATAAAGCTCGTTGGTACTATTGGAAGGGTATGGACTAATAATTGTAGCCGGATTAATTATTTCGGGCTGAGCGTAAACATTATCGCCACTTTCGCCCAGGTCTAACAATGCCAAAACATTCCGGTTTTCTTCGTTGTTATTGGCTTTATTGGTTACCCAGACTTCAACCTTAGTTATGGTATATGGGGATTTAATTACGGGTAACTCTTCTAATGCTTTATTATAGTTGTCTTTAAAATATTGCGATAGGAAAAAGTGCCTGTTGGCATCGTATTCATCGGCTTTAAGCTCAAAATATTGCGTTTGTGCCCCTCCTTTTACTTCAATAACCTTTGTTTCTCCTTTTTGTTGGGAAAAAACACTGGAAACGGTTAGCTTTCCAAATTGCAGTTCGGTTTTAATCCCAAATAAACTCTGGCTCCCGGTAATTAATGATCCCGGAAGAGGTAAAGTAACATTACCTGCTTCAATTCGTTTGATAATTTCATCTTCTTTCCCTATATATTCTAGTTTGGTTTGATTTTCAAAATCAAAAGTTGCTTCGGTGTTATAATTTACCCCGAGTTTAATTTTATCACCAATAGTACCGGTGACATTCATCATTATTTTTTCTTCGAAATCAAAAGTAGTTGTTTTTCTAAGATTTTCAGCAATGGTGGGATCTTCGGTGCTATTAATATTGATACCAAAAATTAATTCAGCTGATCCCATAGGAACAATATTTATGGCACTGCTACCAAAAAGCTTATCAAAAGCTTCCCCTCCTAACCGGAGATTGGGAAATAATCCTGTTTGTGTATCCTGCGTTTGTCCTTTTGCTCTTTGTCGCCAATAATCGCGTAATGACTGTTCAAACTGATAATCTTTATATTCTTCAAAGGTCATTCGCGAAGAAGGCTTATAATCATGCTCTCCAACTTTTTTGGAAAAAATATACTCATTGCTTTCCGGGTCGTATTCAACCGTATCTTTTATATTAGAAGGACTCGCTAACTGTAATGGAAATTGATTTTTGTCTTGAAATATGCTTAATTCCTCAAGAAGATATGATTGCTGAACATTTATTGTGTCTGTTTGTGCACTGGTATAAAACATCCAGGGCACAATAAACAATAGAATGAGTACCGGGTATTTAATATATTTTTTCAACAGCAAGATTTAACTAACCTTTAAATCATTTTAAATTCTTTTTAGAGACTCTTTAACTAAATCTTCCACTGTAAGATCTTTTTGCTCTTTAAGAATATTATTGATCAATTTATCTACTTTAGCTTTTGGAAATCCTAGCATAACTAAAGCAGATAACGCTTCGTCTTTAATTGTATTGTTTAAAGTAGAAATAATTTGTTCGTTATCATCCGTTTTTCCTACTTTATCTCTTAAATCAACAATAATACGTTGCGCAGATTTTGCCCCTATTCCTTTAATACTTTTTAATAAATGAACATCTCCCTGCATAATTGCATTTTGAATTTCTTCGGCATGAAGGGATGATAACATCATTCGAGCGGTATTCGCCCCTACTCCGGAAACTGAGATTAAATGCAAAAAGATATCTCGTTCCTTTTTTTCAAAAAACCCATAAAGCTGATGTGCATCTTCACGAATAACTTCATAAATATATAGCTTGCACTGTTCTTTCCCTGTAACCTGAGCGTAAGTATTTACAGATATATTTATAAAAAATCCTATTCCTGAATTTTCTAAAACAATGTATGTTGGATAAATTTCGTTTATTTCTCCGATTATAAATTCGTACATATCGCTTTTTTATAATAAACGATAAAAATACATAAAAATTGAGTGCATAAAAATTCTGGTAAAATTATTTTATGTATAGGTTATGGCAATATTGATCATCCATTTTTTAATTTTAAATTTAAAATGTAATTTTGGTTAGATTGACACCTAAAAAAATGGCATTAAAATTAAATATAAGCATACTATTAAGTTTTTTATTTATTTGTTCTACCTCGTTTTCACAAATAAAGCAGCCCGGATTACCTCACAATATTAATCAGCCCAAGAACAGTATTCCCTCCATTATTTTACCTCCTATTGAAACAGATAAATTATTAGAAGAAGATCTTATTTTTGAAGAATCCAGATTAAAACCCTTTCGATTTGCACAAATGATTGAAACGGATATTTATCCAGAAACTGTTGGTGTGTGGAACACGTTAGATAATGGTGATAAATTATGGCAATTAAAAATCAGTTCTCCAGGAGCCTTTTCTTTAAGTGTTGTTTTTGATTATTTTAAAGTTCCTCAAGGAGCAAAACTTTTTATTTATAATCATAAAAACCAGCATATTTTAGGAGCCTTTACAGCACAAAATAACAAAAAAAGTAAAACTTTAGCTATTGCTCCGGTAAAAGGAGATGAAATAATTATTGAATATTTTGAACCCAAGGATGTTAATTTTACTGGCGAATTACATATTTCATCTATTGGGCATGATTACAAAAACATCTTTAACCTGTTGAACAATAATGAAAAAAATTTTGGTGCATCAGGTAGTTGTAATGTTAATATAAATTGCCCTGAGGGTGAAAGCTGGCAAACCGTAAAAAAATCTGTATGCAAAATTACATTTAATGGTTTTCTTTGTTCCGGAGCGTTGGTTAATAATACAAGAAATAATGAAACTCCCTATTTTTTAACGGCGAATCATTGTATTGATGATACTTTAGATGCAGATAATGCGATCTTTTATTTCAATTATGAAAGCCCGAACTGTGATAACATTGATGGAGATAAAACTCAAACGATTTCAGGCTCTAGTCTGATAGCAACCCCGCCCAGCGGAACACTGGATTTTACTTTACTTGAATTATCAGAAATGCCACCCCCCGAATATTCGCCCTATTATGCCGGATGGAGCAGAGATTTTGCTGATCCCTCAACGGTTACATCCATTCATCACCCAAGTGGTGATATAAAAAAAATAACCATTGCGAATAACGGAGCTACCACGGGAAACTTTGGAGGAGTATATACTCCAAATAGCCATTGGTGGATTGAAGCCTGGGATATTGGAACTACAGAAGGAGGATCGTCGGGCAGCCCATTGTTTGATCAAAATCAACGGATTATTGGAGATTTAACAGGTGGCGAAGCTAGTTGTAGTTATAATTTTAACGATTACTACCAACAACTCCACCGATCATGGCAGGATTATCCTGATCCTGAGCAACAATTAAAAACCTGGCTGGATCCAGATAGTACAGGAATTTTATTTACTGATGGATATCTACCCTATGATACTATCCCATCGCATCTTAAATCATGGGTTGAAGATACACTTGTTAATCTGAAATGGAACGAGGTTGTTAACCATGAAAACCTTAATACCTTTTATATTTATCGAAATAATGTAAAAATTGATTCAACAGCTAACATATCGTATACCGACTCTACTACTTTTATTGATTCAACATATCAGTATCAGGTAACGGCAAAATTTTTGTCCCCTGATAATAACGAATCAGCTGCTTCTAATAAAGCCTATATTAAAAGAGTGGACACACTATACACTCCTTTTTATGAAACCTTTGAGGATTCTGCCAATTTTTTTAATCGTTGGTACCAAGAAAAAACAAATGATACCGTTGATTGGGTTATTCAATCAGGAGGTGAAACAGAAGTTTTAGATACTGCCTTTGAGGGTAATTTTAATGCCTATTTTCAAGATAACAATTCAGAATCATCCAAGTTAGTTTCTCCAATAGTAAACTTATCCAATGGAGAACATTATTTACTTAATTTTTATCTTCATAATCCATCTAATCATGATGAAGTACACCAGTTAGATATTTTATATAAAGAGACGGATTCTTTACATTGGAAAATTATCCGTAGCTATAATACTGATATCTGTGTATGGCAAAAAAAACAAGTTCCTTTACCCAATTTATCAAGCAACTATCGCATTGCTTTTAAAGCTATTGGATTAAACGGATACGGAATAAGCATTGATAGTATCTCTATTATAGAAGACTTTGACAATATTGATCCACAAATTCTTATATTGTCGGACACTTTATGTTTTAATGACAGCATTCAAATCGCAACAGACTTAGATAAGTTTTACGATTTACAATGGGATTTTGGCAAGGATGCTGTTCCTCAGCAAAATACAGGCCCCGGGCCACATTGGGTAAAATATAATACGATTGGCGTTAAAGAAATCTTATTAAGGGTGAATAATACTTATGATAAAGTCCAAAGAATATCAGTATTTGATATTCCTGAAAAACCTTCGTTTACAGTGGAAGGAAATACGTTAACATCAAGTTCAGCAATCAACAATCAATGGTTTCTCAATAATGTACCCATACCTGGAGCAACCAAAAAAAAGTATACCATAGAAACCGATGGAGAGTACGCTGTGTCGGTTACAAATTTTGCAGGCTGTACCGTATTTTCTGATCAACAATATCTTGTTGTTACAAGTAATACCGATCACTTAAAAGAAATCATCCAAGAGCAAACAGATATACAAATTTATCCTAATCCTAACCAAGGAGAATTTACTATTGAAATAGTATCTGATAAAATGCATTTAAAAAAATACTTTTATAAGGTTTTAGATGTTACAGGTAGTTTAATAGACGAAGGGACTTTACAAAGTACCCTAACCCAAATAAAACTAAAAAACAACAATGCAGGAATCTACTTTCTACAAATTATATCAGCAGATCAAAGTAAAACCTATAAAATTCTTATAAAAAAATAGAGCTGCCTTATTCTGGCAACTCTATCATCAATTGTTATAAATTACTTAACTTGATCAACAGCAAATTTCAATGCCTCTTCAAGCATTTCCATATCAGGTTGCTGGATAAAATTATGCTGCATCATCATATCAATGGTGCTTCGCGTTTGCTTGATATCATCCATTGTTTTTTTAAATACATCATCCCAAGTTAATTCGGTACGAGCCACGCCATTCTTAATGGCTTCCGTAGCTACATCTGCTGCTTCATGGGCAAACATTTCAGTTTCATCCATTTTAGGCATGATATAGTCAGGGTTAATGCCATTCTTTTCGGCATAATTAGCCATAGAATAAGCTGCTTTAACAGCCATTTGGTCGGTAATTTTACGTGCACGAACTAAAAGAGCACCTTTTAAAATTCCCGGGAAACCTAAAGAATTATTTACTTGATTGGGAAAGTCTCCACGTCCGGTGGCAACAATATAAGCGCCTGCTTCTTTAGCGGCATAAGGATAAATTTCAGGAACAGGGTTTGCACAGGCAAAAACGATGGGTTTTGTTCCCATTCCTTTTATCCATTGGGGTTTTATAACATCTGGCCCTGGTTTACTTAAAGATATTAATACATCAGCTCCTTTTAAAGCTTCTTCTACATCATTTATTTTTTTAGGGTTGGTCTTTTTACAAAGATCCCATTTACGATAAAAGCGAGGATCTTTCTCTATGTCGCTTCGATCTTTATGTAATCCACCTTTAGAATCAAATAAAATCATTTTTTCGGGATCTGCTCCTGCTTGCAAGACTAACCGTGCAATGGTTGCATTAGATGCTCCTGCTCCGTGAAAAACAATTTTGATATCCTGTATTTCCTTATCAACAATCCGTAATGCATTAATCAATCCGGCAACAGTAACTGAACCGGTACCCTGAGCATCATCGTGCCAAACAGGAATATTACATTCTTCGCGCAAAGTATCCAACACTTTATAACAATTGGGTTGAGAAATATCTTCAAGATTTACTGCTCCAAAACTAGGTTGTAGCATTTTTACGAAGTCAATAATTTTATCCGGATCATGCTCTCCTTTATCATTATAACTATCAACACAAAGGGCAACGGCATCAATTCCGGCTAGATATTTCATTAAATAAGCTTTTCCTTCCATCACTCCTAAACCTCCTGGAGGGGTACAATCACCATCTCCCAAAACCCTGGTTGAGTCGGAAACTATAGCTACCATATTTCCTCTGTTGGATAATTCAAACGATGCATTGTTATCGTCACGGATCGTTGTGGAGATTTTTGAAACCCCCGGGGTATAATACACATTAAACCAGTTAAACCCATAAACCCCAGCCTTTGGAAGAGTTTGTATTTTTCCTCCATAGAATTTATGGCTTAATAGTGCCAATTGTTTCAAAAACAATGTTTTAGCCTTAGCTATTTGTTCCTGGGAAAAATCAGCAGGAAAAAGATCTTCTAGATTTTTCAGGGACAGATCAATTTTAGACATGAGTACCTCCGTATTTAGTTTATAATTTATGGCTTAAACAATAATCAAAAATCATCTTCAAAAAAACAAACGTCAAACCTTATGTTATAAAACATAAAAAATAACTTTCTAGTCAGCTCCTATAAGGTTCGATAAGTCATCTATTCAGGATCCTTATCTAATATTTCATAATGTTGCAAAGGATCTTTTGTAATTTCTTTGTATTCTCTTCTATTTCTATAGATATCGCAAGCGAGATAAATAGCTTTTCTAAAAGAATCGGCAGAAGCTTTCCCTTGCCCTGCAATTTCGTATGCTGTTCCATGTCCTGGTGAGGTTCGAATAAAATCTAATCCGGCGGTAAAATTTACTCCCGAATCAAAAGCTAATGCTTTAAAAGGAGCTAATCCCTGATCATGGTACATGGCTAATACAGCATCGAATTTATTAAAATGGTTACTACCAAAAAAACCATCGGCAGGGTAAGGTCCTATTGCAAAAATATTTTCCTCTTTCGCTTTATCTATGGCAGGAATAATAATATCATTCTCCTCTGTCCCTATTAAACCATTATCTCCGGCATGTGGATTTAAACCAAGTACAGCAATTTTTGGTTTTCTAACTTTAAAGTCTTGAATAAGACTATGATTCATTATCCTAAGTTTATTCAAAATATTTTCAACATTAATTGCATTCGGAACTTCGCTAATTGGAATATGCCCGGTAACCACACCAATTTTTAGATTTTCGCTTACCATAAGCATAAGCGACTCTTCAGCATTACTTTCCTTAGTTAAATACTCCGTATGTCCGGGAAATTGAAACTGCTCGGATTGGATATTGTCTTTATTTATGGGTGCAGTTACCAATACATCAATTTTCTTTTCTTTTAAACTTTTTACCGCTTGTTCAAGAGAAATAAACGAGGACTCACCAGCAATAGGTGTTGATTTACCAAGCTCCACACGCACATTATCATCAAGACAATTAATAATATTTGCTCGTTTTGTGTTTGCTTCATCGGCGGACTTTATATTGTTAAAACTAAAATTTGCAATATTTAACGCTTTTCGATGATAAGCTGCTACTTTTGCTGATCCAAAAACTATAGGAATACAAAAATCAAGCACCCTATTATCCATTAATGATTTTATAATCACTTCGTAACTAATCCCATTAATATCTCCATGCGATATACCAACAACTATTTTATCTTGAATCATATATTTGTTTTTTTTATTTTCTATTTTAAGCAAAATTAACAATTATTCGCTAAGTTTTATAACTGGTTCTTAAAGAAGTCAAAAAACAAACGAACACCAACACCTGTAGCTCCAACACCTCTATAGTTGTCTGCTTTTAGCAAAAAAGCAGGCCCGGCAATGTCAAGATGAATCCATGGATAATCTACAAAATGTTTTAAAAACATGGCCGCAGTGATTGCTCCAGCATCTTTTCCTCCAATATTTTTAATATCGGCAATAGCTGATTCCAGCATTTTATCATATTCGTCCCAAAGAGGAAATTCTACAATTCTTTCGTAAACATTATTGCCCGAAACTTTTAATTGATTCAAATCCTCATTAATCGTTGACATAGCAACAATGCCCATGTTGCCTATAGCATGAGCTGCTGAACCTGTAAGTGTAGCAATGTCGATAACTAACCTGGGGTTATATTGTTTTGCAAAAATCAACGCATCGGCTAAAACTAAACGTCCTTCGGCATCGGTATTTTTTACTTCAACAGTTACTCCATTCTTAAATTGTATAATATCATCTGGAACATACGCATTCCCATTGGTTCGGTTATCGGTAGCAGGTATAAGGGCTATCACATATACCGGCACCGCTGCTTTTGCCAAAGCATATAAAGCTCCTGCAACACTCGCTGCACCAGCCATATCCGACTTCATCGTATCTAAATAATTGCCGGGTTTTAAATTCATTCCTCCGGTATCATATACTATTCCTTTTCCAACTAAAACATATGGATTTTTATTGATTGCATTTTTAGGTTTCCAGGTTAAAACAGAAAAAGAGGGTGGATCCACACTTCCTTTATTTACCGTTAATAATCCATTCATTTTCAAAGACTCAATTTTCTTTTTATTAAATATTTCTACCTCAAAACCCGCTAATTGACCCATTTCCTCAAATTTATTGGCCAATTGTACAGCATTAAGACCGGCAACTGGTTCGTTTACCAAATCCCGGGTGTAATACATCGCTTGTAATAAAAAATTAAGTTGGTCGACTTGTTCTTCGGTAATTAGAGAACTAAAAATTTTTATTTCTTTAAGCGGATTTCTTTTCTCTTCTTTATTTGTTTGATATTTTACAAACTGATAATGACATAATCCCAATCCTTCGATAAAAGCCAAAGTAAGCTCAATATTTTCACTCAAGTCAACAACCAAAATTTCTTCGTGTTTATGCTCCTTTAAATCTTTATACAAATCTCCGGCTGCCCTCCTTAATTTTTCTTTTCGAGAAGCTACCTCTTTATCTGAATCAATAATATATATGTAGGACCATTTAAAATATGAATTGATTTTAACCTGCTTTTCATCCTCGGCAATTTGTCTTTTTATATACTCAAATTCGGTAGGTGTAAAAGAATATTCTATTAATTTTTCAACATCTGAGGTAAGGTATATTACCGGTAAATCAATTTGAAACGCTTCGGTTTTTGTGATTCTTATTTCCATCATTGAACATCTTTACGTGTAATTTGTAAAGTTAATAAATTTGATTCAAGTGATCATGTTAATATCATCCACAGAATTGTTTATTTTTGCATTTAATTAATCATTAAATGGAGAGAAATAAACTTTATAAAAAGGCACTAAGCTTTAAATTTTTAACAGTTGACGAAGGACTTTTGTTGTATAATAATGCTCCGCTAGATGAGTTAATTTTTATAAGCAACACTTTAAAACAATATCAAAAACCGGGGAATATTGTCACCTGGCAAATCGACCGAAATATAAACATCACCAATGCCTGCATCTCACAATGTAAGTTCTGTAATTTTTACCGCAGACCAAACGATAAGGATGTTTATATTACTTCGATAGAAGAATATAAAACCAAAATAGATGAGTTATTTAAGTTAGGAGGCTCTCAGATATTATTGCAGGGAGGGTTGCACCCTAAATTAAAATTAGATTTTTATACTGGTTTATTCAGCGAGTTAAAAAGACTTTATCCGGATTTAAAATTGCATGCATTAGGTCCTCCCGAGATTGTTCATTTAGCAAGGCTTGAGAAAAAAAGTTACAAAGAGGTACTTGAGGCATTGATTGATGCGGGATTAAACAGTTTACCCGGAGCAGGCGCTGAAATTCTTTGCGACAGGGTAAGGCAAAGTATATCGCCCGGAAAAGCAAACACACAGCAATGGCTCGATGTTATGCGAGAAGCGCATAAACTAAATATGGTGACCTCGGCAACGATGATGTTCGGGCATGTTGAAACAAAAAGAGAACGTTTGGAGCATTTAGTAGCAATTCGCCAGGTTCAATCAGAAAAACCGGAAGATGCTCCGGGGTTTTTAGCTTTTATTCCCTGGCCTTTTCAGGATGAAAACACCGTTTTACAAAAACAAATGGGGGTTAAGAACAGGGTCACTTCGGAAGAGTATATCAGAACCATTGCTATATCACGAATTATGTTACCCAATATCAAAAATATCCAGGCATCGTGGCTTACCATAGGAAAAGATATTGCACAAATATGCCTACATGCTGGTGCCAACGATTTTGGTTCCATCATGATTGAAGAAAATGTGGTATCGTCGGCTGGCGCCGATTATACATTTGATGCAGATGGTATTCAGGCAGCAATCCGTGAAGCAGGATTTAAACCTCAATTAAGAAATCAGCAATACGAGCTTATTGACTATATAAAGGAATAAATAAAATATTGTTTTATTTAATTCCACACAGCTTGTAAATGGATATCAAAAATCAATACCGAATTTGCAGGAATGGTTTCTTGATCGTTATCTTTATAAGCCATAGTTGAAGGAACAAAAAGTTGGCCTTTCCCTCCTTCATTAAATAATTGCAGTCCCTCTTTCCATCCTTCAATAAATTCATATAAATAAAGAGTTATTGTTCCACTATCAAAAATGTCTCCGTTAAGTAATTTCCCTGTATATGCTACAGTAACTCTAGATTGTAAATCTGGTTTTATCCCTGTTCCTTGTTCTTCAATAATATAATATAAACCGGATTCTGTAGATTGTGCGGTTAAATCATTCTCCAGCAAATAATCTTCAATTAGTGCAATATCTTTTTTTAACTGTGCTTCAGCATCATAATCATCTTAATCACATGCAGTAAAAAATATAACTGGAATAAGGAAAATAACAATTTTTAAAAATTTCATTTTAAAATCATTTAATAGTTTGCCTGCAAAGATATGTGTTTGTTCAATCAAATAATTGTTAATCCTAATTTTTAATTGTTTTTTTTCGATAATATAAATCAATACTAAAAGTAATAATAACTAATATAATGGTAATTAAAATTGACCCCTCGAATCCGAATTTACCTCCTGTTATTAAATCACTTCCGGTAATATCATGATTAATTATTGCCTTTGTATCCATACCACTTACTTCGAATCCAAATACAGGACCCTGAAAAAAGTTCCAGCTAATATGCAGAAATATGGGGAACCATAAGTTTCTGGTATGGATAAAAGCAATCCCTAAAACAAAACCGGCTAAAATTAAATTAATAAGCCCAAGCACAGTAATATTAGGATTTAACCCATGGAAAACAGCAAAGATAACCGCAGAAATCAATAAAGCCAGGTAGTTGTTTTTCATCGAATCCATTAAATTGCAAAGGATATATCCCCTCATTACACTCTCTTCGACAACTCCTACTATTATAAACATGAGCAATGAACCCCAAAATGCATTTGCATTAAAAACAATTTCTGTAACGGTAAGCTGATTAAAAAAATAAAGAATAATAAACCCTAATCCTTGTAAAATAAAACCAAGTAAAAATCCGGCAATAATATCTTTAAATCTTCCTTTTATACTAAATCCTAAAGATAGTATTGATTTCCTGTCTATAAATTTTCTAAATATCCAAATTGCTAATCCTGCTATAATTAACGATATAAACTGGGAAAAAACCATAAAAAGCAAATTTTCACTACTACTCATCATTTCCTGAAATTCCTGAATTGACAATCCCTGAATAACCACAAATAAAGCACCGAAAATCATTGTAATAAAACCAGTTCCTATAAGATACATCAGGATAAAAAGTAGAATTCTTAACCAAGCTTGTTTAATTGCTGGTTCTTTATTGATTAATTGATTATTTTCCATCTGCTATAATTTTAATTATAATTAATGATCTTTGTAAAAATAAAAATTTTCATCAATAAAATACTACCTATTATTAAACGTTTTCAAATAAAACAAGGATAATATAATAGATAGAAAAATTAAATGTTATTTTGAAAGACCAATGCACTTAATTTCAACCGGATTGATTAACATTTGTCTTTCATCTTTCATTTGTTGAATTTTTCTCACAATATCCATTCCACTCACAACTTTTCCAAAAGCCGCAAATCCTTGTCCATCGGGATTTCTTTTCCCACCAAAATCAAGCTCTGGCTGATTGCCTATACAAATAAAA
>Ga0102925_1000806_pt1 | contig 17062 bp, 16 predicted proteins | sample SalPonR1_A_D1_MG_FD_78216 | JGI IMG/M metagenome (GOLD analysis project Ga0102925, IMG submission 78216) | Salt pond soil microbial communities from South San Francisco under conditions of wetland restoration - Salt Pond MetaG R1_A_D1_MG | ecosystem: Environmental > Aquatic > Marine > Intertidal...
CCCCGTGCACGTTCGTATCGACGAGACCGAATGGGATTACGACTGCGGTTTCCCGCCGGGATCGCCGGTTTCGGTTGCGTAGCGATTCTGTTGCCCGAAGCCAAGGGTACGGTGCGATACGAATCAATTCGCATCTCGATGACGGCGGAGACATTTCCGAGACCACCACTGACGTCGTTCTGATACACAATAGCGAAAAGTTCATAATTATTTACGTTAACCACTACATAAAATGAAAAGTGAGAATTATTCCGGGTCTAGAGGTGCAATCACTCGACGAACAACCCTAGCATTCCTCGGAACGGGGGGAAGTGCCCTTCTTGCTGGATGCCCTTCAGTCTCGGTCGAACCGACCGACAACGAAACGAAGTACAAGCTTCAGGCGATCCCGATTCGGTCTTCCCCACATGAGCATTTTCGATGGAAACCCGACAGGCCCTGGGGCGATCACCAAAATCGAATCGTCGATCGTCTCGTCGATGGTGAGTCCGTGACTACGAGGGGGTATGCCATCACACCAGTTTATTCATGGGGACAAAAAAGACGAGCAAGACCGCGGTTTGTAGAGCGGAATGGCACCTATTATCAGCTTTTCATTTCAGACACCCGTGAAGTGACGAATAGAAGATGGTTATTTTGGTTTGACAAAGTCTCCGGCGAATCGATCCCGAATGATGCAGTTGTAGTTCGGGGCCCCCCCGAAGACCTGTCTCCTCAGGACGAGATCGCTTTCGAAGAAGCACGAATGAAAATCCAGCATCACGGAGACTATCTCGATCTCGAAGACCGCGCCCCTCGAGCACGTGGGTTCGTATACCGACAGTACGGAACAGCGGAAAGTTCTCTCATTCCAGACCCCTCGTTTACTCACCTCAAAATCACCGTGAACGGAGAAACTCATTTCTTCAAGCCGATTACCGAGCCGGTGAATTTGACGGAGAGAGAACACGTATACTCCGCAAATAAGGTTGCAGAATCGAAACCGGAACTCGAACAGTACATCCGCTCTGAAATCATCGACGTCGATATCGCACCTAACGACATCCAGAAACAGGAACGAGAGATTCTGACTACGGCCATTGAAAACCCGTTGGCCTACACTGAACGAACGCCTCTTCCCGAAGCGTTCAAATCAGTGCTTGATCGGCTGGGATTTGGCAACGTGAATCCAGAAGGATCGTATTCCGACTACGCTGGGATATATTTGAAATATGGTGAGAGCTACTGCGAGATGTTTTTGACTATTAAACACCCGGTGTGACTAACCTTTTGAATTTTATAATATCAAAAATAATCCAAAGTTTAGAAATGTGCCAGTACTGTCGAACGCTACTTACCCACAGATGTACTTGATGAGCCCCCGGAGATAGAGCCCAGTCTTGTGAATTGCATTCGCCGCTTGAGGGTGGATTTCGTTCGCGTCCCAGTCACCGGGGTTGCTACTGTTCCCGTGGGTGTGAATATAATCGTAGATCTGCCATGCGTACTGATGGCTCGAACGGGCTAGCTCCTTCGTCGCCTGGTTCGGATCGGAGATCGGGAACCAGTGAACCTCGTCGTCTTTGTGGCCTTTGAAGAACGGCTCGAAGGTGTGGTCGTAGTGACCCGCCCGATCTTGCGTCCAATTCCGTTGAATATACCATTCGAACGCCGTGTGGACCCACCGGTTGTTGAACTGCTGCGATTCCAGACCAGTGTGGAGCGGATTCCCGGCGTCGGTAAGGAAGTGACTGGCGTACCCAGCGCGTCGCCAGCGCGTCTCTCCGTTCGCCCGCCGAGCCTTCTTTGCCCACTTGTCGGCATACTTCGGTGCGGATCCAGTCGGTCCACAATCGATCGTGACGTCCCGAGAGAACCATCCGTTCCCCACGTTGACCGTGATCTGTGGCCCTTCCGGGTTGTAGTAGTGCGAGACCGAGTGATTCACTTTGTTCACCTTCGAGATGAGCCAGTTTGCCGCCTGGTCTCGAACGTAATCTCCGACAGAATCATCTTCCGGATCGACGTTAAGCTCCTGGACAGCATCCCAATCGTCGGGATCGTCGGCTTCGACCTGTGCTCGCCGAGGACGGACGGGAGCGTCGACGTGATCGCTCATCTGGTCGGTCGCCGTTTTGACCATGTGCCGGTGGTCCTTCGGGTTCCACATCGGGCCGACGTGGTCGTTCCTCCAGACGTTGCTGGCACCAGCATCTACGGCCTTCGCCGCTTCGTCCAACCCGACCGAATGTCGCTGGTCGAGTGTTCGCGCGCTCGAGTCCGAGAAGATCCCGTTTTCGAGTCGCACCGTGGTGACGTTTCCGTCCGTGACACGTTCAGTGGGATAGGCCCGCCACAGATCGATCAAGAATTCCCGAGCCTGCCGATACGTCTCCCGGTCCAGGTCAGCCTGGTCCAGATATTCGAGTTTCTGGTCCTTGTCTCCGACGAGGAGGTCGTACCGATTTCCGAGTCGTTTCACTTCGTCAGCAATCTCGAGAACCGGGGCATCGGGGAACGGGGGCTCGTATTCCTCCTCGGAAATTGCGCCATCAGGGAGCGCCGAAGCAGACGTCGTTCCGGACCCGAAGAGGAGTCCAGATCCGGTGACAGCAGCGAGGCTTTTCAGGGCAGTTCGCCGGGTCAGGGTGTGACTGTTCGTCGTCACGAACCCATATGCTCCCGTTATAGTTTATAAATGATCGCATCATATCAATAAAAATATCCGAGAATGGGAAGGCAAAGCAACCTTCTCGAGAGTCCGGAGACAGTTTACGGACTCGAGTTGGTTGAGGCCCGCCACAACTCGATGACCAGACGGGAGCGACAGCGCGAACAGTTCCTTGAAGATTCCGTGATCCCGCCGGGATCGCCGGTTTCGGAGTCGAAACCCTCACTCCTCCGAGTCGTCCGCCGTGTCGAAATCCGGGATCACGAAATTCAGATCGTCAGGATCCGAACCGTCCACCTCGCTCTCGCCGCCGCCGAACTGGAACGCGTCGGCACCGTCCTCGGGTCCGTCGTCTTCCCGGGTCGGCGACTCGACCGGGTCGGAGTCGACCCCTGCCTCGTCCGAGTCCCGACTCGTCATCGGTTCGACCGCTGACTCGGTTCGGGCATCGATCTCCTCGTCCGAGAATTCGCGGTCGTCGGGATCCGCCAGCAGCCCCTCCACGTCACCACTGTCGGCGTCGGTGTCGAAACGGTCGAGTGCATCGGACAGGTGGGACGCCTGCCGTGCGAGGTCGTTGGCACTTCGGCTGACCTCGGTGAGTGCGGTGGTCTGTTGTTCGGCGGCCGCGGCGACGTTTTCGGCTTCGGCGGTGGTTTCCTCGGAGATGGTGGCGGCCTCGTCGACTATCGCCACCACCTCCTGTGTCGAGGCGGCCTGCTGTTCGGTCGCTGCCGAGATCTCCTGCACGCCGGTGTTCGTCTCCTGGGCGTAGCCCGCGATCTCCTCGAGGGACCGGGCGGCCTCGCGCACCGAATCGGTGTGTTCGCTGACCCGCTCGGCGGCGCTCTGGACCTCGCTGGCGGTGGTCTCGGTTTGGCTGTGAATGCTGTCGAGTCGGTCCTCGATGTCGTTCGCGGCGTCTTTCGTCTCGGCTGCGAGCTCCTTTACCTGCGAGGCGACGACCGAGAAGCCCTCTCCGGACTCGCCCGAGCGAGACGCCTCGATGTTGGCGTTGAGCGCCAGCATGTTCGTCTCCTCGGCTACCTCAGTGATGACGTCGAGGAGTTCGTCGATCTGGGCCATCTCGGCCTCGAGATCGTCGATGGCGTCGACGGCCTGTCCGGTCTCCGCCTCGATCTCGGCCATCCCCTCGATGGCGTCCCGGGCCGCTTCGCGGCCTTCGCGACCGGTTTCGGCGGTGCGCTCCGCGATGTCGGCCACCTCGTTCGACGACGCGGCGATTTCCTCGGTCGTCGTGGACAGCGAGTCCATCTCCTGGCTGACGTTCTGGAAGCGGACGTTCTGGCGCTCCGCACCGTCGGAAATCTCCTGGATGGACTCGGTGACCTGTTCGCTCGCCGAACGGACCTCCTCGGAACTCGCGGTCACCTCCTCCGAGGCTGCGGCCACCTCGTCCGCGAAGTCGTTCAGCCGTTCGGTCGTGGCCTCGATTTCGGCGATCATCTCGTTGAACTCGACTGCGATCTGGGCCATCGCCTCGTTCTCGCACTCGGGGTCCATCCGCCGGGTGAAATCACCCCGGGCACACTCCTGCATTACGCTGCTGTACTCGGCCGCTTTCCGTTCGAGACGCTCGTTCATCGCCTCCGTCTCGGCGCGGGCCTCCTCCACCTCCGTGATTTTGGTTTCGAGCGCGTCGCGCATGTTCCTGAAGCCATCGTAGAGCCGGCCGATATTGTCGATGCGCTCGGTCTCGAACGTGACGTCCAGGTCGCCCGACTCCATCGCCTCGGTCTTGGCCGTCAGCCTGTCGATAGATCGGGCCGTGTTGCGTCCGAGAACGGTGCCCACGAGACCGATGACGAGGACGCCACCGAAGGTGGCCAGCAGGCCGTACTGCGAGACCGTGTTCACGAACCCGTAGGCCTCGGCCTTCTCCACGTGGACCAGCACGACCCAGTCGGTCCCCTCGACGGAAGCATACCCGACGAGGTACTCTTCGTCCGTGCCGATACCCGAGGACTGTCGGAGCGTGTCACCGGGGGTCGCTAGCTGGACCGTTCCCGGTTCATCCGCCGACCGCGCCGTCTCCAGGGGCGTGCCCTGGTACTGCTGGAGGTACTGGCTATCGTACTCGTCGAGGAGGATGGTCCCGTTCGTCCGGTCGACGACGAACGTGCTCCCGCTGTACTCGTTGGTCTGGAGGTTCTCCGTGACGTACCGGTCGAGTCGCATCGTCACCACGACGGCGTTGCCCGGCTGGTTCGGGACCGGGACGGCGTAGGCGATCAGGGGCACGGACTCGCCCTGTATCGTTCGCGTGAACGGGTCGGAAACGAACTGCCCCGACCCCGAGTAGACAGCGCTTCGGTCCGTCCAGGGTGCGTCGATGGTCGACAGCGACTGGCCCTGGTGGTCGGGGGTCGAACTCGCCTCGATCGAGTCGGTGGTGTAGTTCACGTAATAGAGCGTCTGGGTGTCGGGTGGCAACTCCTGCTTCCAGCCCTGGAGTGCCGTCTGGATTCCTGGAGTCCTGCCCTGCTGGACCACGCCCGACCGGGCGATGTTCGGCGCGAGCAACAGGTTTCGCTTGTTCCACGCCTCGAGGTTCCGGGCTTCTTGCTGTGCGATGCTCGAGTACTCCTCGTTCGTCCCGTCCCGTACCTCCTGTTCGATCTGTGCGGTGCCGACCACCCCGATGGTCGCGACCAGGACTGCAAGCAACAGGAGGGCGATCCCAAACTTGACGGAGTATCGCCTGCGAACGAACGCAGGGACGATTTTTCTAAAACCACCCATTGGATTGACCAGTCAAATTCTTCAATATTAAGCTTTTTTACCATTCTTCCGGGGTGCAAATCCTGACTACGGTGGACCGCACCACAACTCGACGCCATGAGGAGGGTTTCGGGACGATCCAGATATCGACCGGGACGGTCGGAACAGTAAACCCGTCACGAACCGAGATCAATGACGATGGCCTCCGACGTCGCCGATTCGATCGATTTCGACGAGACGATCGCGTTGCTGCAGGACCTCGTGCGAATCCGGAGCCCGTACTTCGAGGAGGCGGAAGCCGCCACGTTCGTCTACGAGTGGCTCGACGAGCGCGACCTCGATCCGGAGTACCATCACGTCAGCGAGCCCGAGATCACCGGGTTCGAGGGCGACAACGTGATCGCCCGCCTGGAGGGGGAGGATCCGGACGCGCCGACGTTACTACTCAACGGCCACCTCGACACCGTGCAGATCGTCGAAACGTGGGAGGAAGACCCGCTCTCGGGCCGCATCGAGGACGGCAAACTCTACGGGCAGGGGGCCTGCGACATGAAAGGCGGCCTCGCCGGAGCGATGGCGGCCTTCGAGGCCCTCGCCGAGGCCGACCGGGAGTGGGCCGGCGACGTACTCTTCACGGCGGTCGTGGACGAGGAAGGCCCGTACGGCCTCGGGACGAACCAGCTCATCACGGACGGGGTTCTCGACGACGTCGACGCCGCTATCGTTCCCGAACCAGCTCCAGTGCTCGCCCAGGAGGAGGTCGAGAACCCTGCACTCCTGCTTGGAGCCAGAGGGCGCTTTCTCTACGAAATCGAGGTATACGGCACGGCCGCCCACGGCGCCAAGCCCCACGAGGGCGTCAACGCCGTCGTCGACGCCGCCCGGATCGCCGACGCGGTGACGGAACTCCCCGTCGGGTCCCATCCGAAACTGGGCGAGGGCTCGGTCTGCCCGCTCCAGATCGAGGGCGGGAGCCAGACCCTCTCGGTGCCGGAACGTGCCACGGTCTACGCCGACCGGCACGTCGTCATCGGCGAAACCAGAGAGCGCGTGATCGCCGACGCCGAGGCGACCATCGAGGGACTCCACCTGGAATCGGACGTCGAGGTCGGGGTTCGGAAGGCCCCCGAACCCGACGTCGTGTACGGACCCTACGTCACCGACGAGGACCACGACCTCGTCCTGGCGCTACAGGGAGCGACCCGGAGCGTGACGGGCGTCGATCCGGCCATCGGGTACTGCGCGAGCATCGGCGACTTCAACTTCCTCGGCCACCGCGCCGGCCTGCCGACCGTGATCGTCGGGCCCAACGGCGGGAACGTCCACGGGGCCGGCGAGTTCGTTTCGACCGACGACGTGGTCGAGGTCGCCCAGATCGTCGCCGACGCCGCGTCGAGGCTGATCGGGTAGTCGATCGGGTTGCCGGCGTTCGCTTCAATGCGCGTTTCACCCAGGGCCAGGTATTACGATCCCCGGCACCGAACGAGTGGACGCCCATGTCCGAGCAAGCGAGAACCACGATGGTCTGGGTGCTGATCGGTGCCGGCGTCGTCCTCGGACTGCTCCTGATGCTGATCGGGGGGTCGCCCGCCATCTGAATCGGCACCGTGACACTCGAACCCGGACTCTCGGATCCGCACACGGCCACCGGCCCCACGAACCGACGATACCACCACCGTCCTGCCCGTTCCCGAACCGCTTTGTCCCCGGTCGGCCACGATACTCCATGGACAGTTCTACCGTCGTTCGTAACGCCACCATTCACACCGCGACCGAGCGCGGCACCGTCGAGGGCGACGTCCTGCTCGAGGACGGCGAGATCGCCGCCGTCGGTGAGGTCGACGTCCCCGACGCCGCCGAGGTAATCGACGTCGACGGCGCGCCCGTCACGCCCGGACTGATCGACGCTCATTCGCACGCTGGCATGGCCGAGTGGGGCGAACCCGAGGACGGCGACTTCAACGAGGGCACCGACTCGACGACGCCCCACGTCAACGCGCTGGACGGCTTCCACCCGCGCGACGAGGAACTGAAGTACGCCTTCCAGAACGGCGTGACGACCGTCTCCTCGCGCATGGGTTCGGCCAACGTCATCGGCGGCGTCATCACGTCGATGAAGACCTACGGGAAGGTCGCCGACGAGATGCTGATCAAGGAGGACGGCATGAAGGGCGCGATGGGCGAGAACCCCAAGCGCTTCCACGGCGAGGAGGAACGTCGCCAGCCCTCGACCCGCCCCGGCGTGGCCGCCACGCTCCGGCAGGTCCTGATGGACGCCGAGGACTACCGCGACAACAAGGAGAACGCCCAGGAGGCGGGCGAACCCTTCGAGCGCGACATCGGCATGGAGAACATGATCCGCGTCCTCGAGGGCGACCTCCCGCTGCGGGTCCACGCCCACCGCTCGGACGACATCATGACGGTCTTCCGGATCGCCGAGGAGTTCGACCTGGTCGACACGCTCTCGATCGAACACGCCACCGAGGGCCACCTCATCGCCGAGGAGTTCGCGAAGCGAGACGTCCCGGCAGTCGTCGGCCCGTCCATCTCCGCGGCCACGAAATACGAACTCCGCAACATCACCTTCGACACGCCCGGCATCCTGCACGACGCGGGCGTCACGGTCGCCATCCAGACCGACGCGCCCGTGGTCCCCCAGCACTACCTCGACGTCGCCGTCGGCCTCGCGGTCCGCGAGGGTCTTCCCGAGGAGGCCGCCCTCGACACCGTCACGCGCAACGCCGCCGAAATCCTGGGGATCGAGGACCGCGTCGGGACGCTCGAACCCGGCACCGACGCCGACCTCGTCGTCTGGGACGGCCCGTTCCACCACTTCGACACCCAGTCCCAGCACGTCTTCGTCGACGGGAAGCACGTCTTCGACCGCGAGGAAGACGCCGTCGACCCGCGCGACGAGTACGAGTGGTAGGCTGACCGGTCGCCACGGGTGAGGAGACGCGGGACGAACAGTCCGGTTCGGAAACCCACGACGTTTTTACCGACGTCACGCGAGCAGTCACCATGACCGACGATCCGGACGAACCCGACGCCACCGGTGAGGATCCGACCGACGGCCCGTTCGGTGACGGACCCGATCCGACCACCCCTGACGAGGACCCTGAATCGACGGACGACGAACCCGAACCGACGACGCCGTACGTCACCGAGGAGTACACCCACGAGGCCGACGACGGGACGGAGCTTGCAGTGCGAGTCTTCAGGCCCGAGGCGTCGGGGGTCGACGACCCCGTCCCGATCCTGCTCCAGCGAACGCCGTACGGCCGACCCGAGGAAGTGACGGGGAACTTCCGGTCGATGGCGCTGGACGCCGGGTACGCGCTCGTCTTCGAGGACGTCCGCGGTCGGGGCGACTCCGGCGGCGAGTTCCTGCCGTGGGTCTACGAGGCCGACGACGGGCGAGCTACGATCGAGTGGCTGGCCGACCGACCCTGGTCGACCGGCGACGTCGGTACGTTCGGCGGGAGTTCGCCGGGGCAGGTCCAGTTGTTCGCCGCCGCCGAGCGCCCCGAGGGCCTGCGGGCCATCTCGCCGATGTTCACCCCGAGTGACCTCCACCGCGCCGACTTCTTCCAGGACGGGGCAATGAGCGCGCTGACCTTCCTCACGTGGTCGCTGGACGACTCGGTCGCCGGCCACACCGTCGACCGCCTCGAGGACGACGGGACCCTGTCCGCCGACGTGGCGGAGCAGTGTCGCGAGGCGCTCGACGCGGCCCTCGACCGACTGCCGGAGCTGGCCCGCCATCGACCCCTCAACGACCTCGTGGACGACGTCTTGGCCGACGTGGACCTCCCGGACGGCGTGACCCCGGGCGACGTCGTTCCCCACTGGGACGCGTGGACTGGCCGCCCGGAGTACGACGACTTCTGGCGCTCGTTCGACCCCGAACCGGAGTACGGCCGGATCGAGGTCCCCGGCCTCCACGGGACGGGGTGGTGGGAACTCTGCCAGTCCGGGACCCTGGCGAACTTCGCCGGGTTGCGGGATCGCTCGCCGGCCCCACAGCACCTCGTGGTCGGACCCTGGGCGCACCAGTTCACTGGCCCCGAACTCGGCGACCTCGACTTCGGCGAGGACGCGTCCCTGATGGGCTACGGCTACGGCGAACTGCAACTCGCGTTCTTCGACGCCCACGTCAGGGGGGACGGCGAGTTCTACCCCGACGGCGACCGCCTCGTCGAGACCTTCCGGACCACTGTCATCGACGGAGAAAACGGTGAGGGTGGCGGCGAGTGGACGGCCCACCACGACTGGCCGCCGACCGACGCCACTACGGAGCGGTGGTACCTCCACAGCGACGGCGACGCCGCGGCCAACCCCGAGGACGGCGTCCTCGACCGCCGACGCCCGGCGAAGTTCGAACCCGCAGACGAATACACGCACGATCCGACGGACCCCGTGCCGACCCGCGGCGGCCCGCTGTGCTGTGGCGAATCGTCGCCCGACCCCGGCCCGGTCGATCAGCGCCCGGTCGAAGCCCGATCTGACGTGTGCACCTACACGACGGCCCCGCTGTCCGAGCCCCTCGAACTGGCCGGCCCCGTAACGCTCAGACTGACGGCGATTACAACCGCGCCGGACACGGACTTCACCGGGAAACTCGTCCACGTGACCGACGACGGCCCGGCGTACAACCTCTGTGAGGGGATTCGACGCGTGCGGTACCGTCACGGTCGAGACCGGCCCGTCCCGATCGAACCGGGCGAACCGTTCCGGGTCGAGATCGACCTGTGGGCCAGTCACCACCGGATCCCGGCCGGCGATCGCCTTCGCCTGGAGGTCGCCAGCAGCAACCATCCCCGGTTCGATCCGCACCCGGGGACCACGGACCCAGTTCCGTGGGAGACCGACAGCGAGGACGTCCGGATCGCCGAGCAGACCGTCTTCCACGAGACCGACCGCGAGAGCGTCCTCGAACTTACCGTTCGGCGCTGAAACGGGCGGACACGAAATCGAATTATCAGTCCTTGCGGTCGAGGGCCGCTCGAACGGCGGCCTCCGGGATCAGGTAGGGATCGGGCAGGGCGAGGTCGGCCGCGTCGGGGTCCCCCGTCGAATCCCCGCCGTCACCCGACGGGCGTTCGAACGCCGTCCACGCCGCGTCGATTCGGTTCTCGGCCAGTTCGACGGCGGCAGCGATCGGGTCGTGGTCGGGGCCGGAAGGCGTCCCGTTCGGGTTCGCCATCGATCGCACCTCGGACGCGACCGTGGCGTCCACGATCGAACCGAGCCAGGGGTGGTCCGGCGACGCCGACTCGCCGACCGGTTCCCAGTCGGCCGTGTCTGCTTCCGGCCCGACGGCCGCTGCACCTGCTTCGGTGGCCGTTTCCCCACCCTCCGACCGACGAAATCGCTCCCGGGCGGTAATGGTCACGCCGACGCGACTGTAGTCGTCGAGGGGCCCTTCCAGTGACCGGCCGTCGATGCCGCCGGCCGTCGACGCCCCGCTCCAGATCGCCTCGGGACCGTCGACGAGGTCGATCGTGACCGAAACGACGGCGTCCGGATAACCGTCGTCGGCCTGGAGGCGGGCGAGCGGCGTGTTCCAGTAGTGATACGGTTCGGACTGGATGGGATCGGAACCGCCGGGACGAACCGTAGCCTCGACCGGGGCGGCGAGGAACCGGCCGTCGGCGGTCGAATCCGGGCGCGACTCGGCGACGCCGCCGAACCGGTCGGCCTCGTAGGGCGTGAGGACGTCGGCTACTGCCGACAACCAGCCAGGAAGGTCGAGGGCTGACGTCCACTCGACGGTCGCCTCGTACGTCCGGGTCACCGTGACGCCGGTCGGGGCCGGATCGCGGGCGACGCGGAACGCGTGCCGAACGCTGAAGACCGGAGCGATCGAGTGACCACAGGTCCGTTCGCGGGTGTCGCGTGGGCGGGTCGCCCACGGATCGTCGTCCCCGTTAGTCATCTCGTCACGCGTACTTCGTCCCGACACAAACCCCTGTCGGGGACGTGCCGTCTGCCCCGGAATTCGGCGAAATTATCACCAGAACAGAACGATCTTCACGGTGACTATAAACTGGTTGGCAAATCAAGCCGATGCTATATCCTGGGTATCTGCGTACAGTTATTTCCAGTGGGGGAGAAAACTCATGGCAACCTGTAATCAGTGCGGGGGATTCGTAACCCGGAACTTCGTTCGGGTGTTCGGAGACAATCACGGGGAAGTGTACGCCTGTCCGAGCTGCAGTTCACTTTCCGAACTGATGGAACGTGGAGGTGCCGAAAAGGGACTGTAAACCGGTGGTGACTGACCCGAACGCTTAGTCGATTGCTAACGTAGTCTACACTATGCCAGGCGAACCTGCATTCGAGATGGTGCTCGAGGGTGACCTCGACGACGCCCTGGTCGTGGGGATGGCCGAACTCGGCGTCGGGGGGCTGACGACCGTCGATTACTGCGCGACGAACATGGAGTCCACGCCCATCGGTCACGTCCGGTCGCGGAACCTGCCTGACCTCACGCCATTTTCGGACGGCGTCCCGCGACAGCCGATGCGCCTCTACAGCCTCGACGGGACCGGCGTGAGCGTCCTGGTCAGCGAGGTGTTCCTCCCGGTCTGGGTCGCCGAGCCGCTGGCCGACGCGCTGATCGAGACGGCGACCGACCAGGGCGTCGAGGAGATCACGGTCCTGAACGGGAGCCAGTTCCCGCACCGCGAGAGCGAACACGCCGTCTACCACGTCGCGACCGACGAGTACCGCGACCGCCACTTCGGGGGCGAGGATCCCGAACTCCCGCCGATGGCCGGCGGGTTCTTCGACGGCGTCATTTCAGAACTCCTCGTGCGCGGCCTGGAGGGCGAGGCTCCGTCGGTGGGGGTGCTCGTCACGCCGACGCACCCGCCGGGGCCCGACCTCGACGCAGCACTGCGGTTCCTCGACGCGCTGGAAACGATTTACGGTCTCGAAGTCGACGAAACCGAACTGCGCGAGCGTGCCGCGGAGACGAAACGCTACTACGAGGAACTTGCCCAGCGGATGCAGGCGCTCCGGGAGGAAGAAACGCCCTATCTGGGCCGTGATTTCCCGGAAGACAGGATGTACATGTGACTCTGCTCTACCCCCCCGTGATTCGGCCGACCTCCATGGGATTCGACCGGGTTTCTGTCGAGATGAGAGTATATACCCGTTGCCCGCGATAGAATACCCATGACCGAACACTCGCACCCATCGCACGACTCGTCGGCCTGGGACACCCCGGACTTTTGCCCGTTCTGCGGGACCGAACTGACCGACCCGGGGCAGGGATTCCTCGATCACCTCGAGGAGTCGCCCACCTGCAAAGAGCGCTTCGAGAACTGGCGCGAGGCGATCGCGTCCGACATCGGGAGCGAGTGGAGCGGCTAGCCGGACCGTTTCGGTGATCGTCGGTCCGGGAACGACCTAAGACCGTGGGTCGCCTCGATACTGGCATGGCACCGACCAGACGGATCGTCCTGGACGTTTTGAAGCCCCACGACCCGGAACTGCCGGAGTTCGCCGACCAAGTCGCAAGGGTCGACGGCGTCGACGCAGTCAACGTCTCCGTGATCGAGATCGACAAGAAAGTCACCAACGTCAAACTCACGCTCGAGGGCGAGAACCTCGAGTACGATCCGATCCAGGACGTCATTCAGAACCTGGGCGGGACGATTCACTCGATCGACGAGGTCGCCTGCGGGGACTACGTCGTCTACGAACCGACCACGTCGTCGCTGGTCAGGCCGGCCTGGCTCCGGTAGTCAGACCCGATTCACTCCCCTGGGTTGCCCGGAACCGAACGTACTAGTGGCGTGCCGGGGACGCTCGAACTAGACTCGCATCGTGAGAACGCCCTCACTCCCGGACGTCTCGACCGAGACGAAACTCGTCGTCGGCCTGATCGGCGGCTCCGAGTTCGTCAACCACGCCTACCTGGTGCTGTTTCCGCCGATCCTGGGTTTTCTCGCGACCGACTTCGAGGTCAGCCTCGGGATGCTCGGGCTGGCGATGGGGCTCCAGGGGTTCACGAACACGGTCTTTCAGCTTCCCTTCGGCTACCTCTCGGACAACTACGACCGGCAGTTCGCGCTCGCGCTCTCGCTGGCCCTGAGCACGGGCAGCGTGTTCGTCATCGCGCTCGCACCCACCTTCGAGGTCCTGCTCGCCGGCCAGGCGTTGCTCGGGATCGGGGTGGCGGGCCACCACCCGGTCCATTTCCCGCTGCTGGCCGCCGCGACACCCGAGAACCTGCGGGGCCGGGCGTTCAGCATCCGCGGGTTCCTCGGCAGCCTCGGGTTCGCCGCGCCGCCGGCCGTCGTCACCGGCGTGATCGCCGTGCCAGGACTGACCTGGCGTCACGCGGTCGGCCTCATCGGCGCTTTCGGGGCGGTCTACGCCGCGATCACGCTGCTGACCTTCTGGCGATTCGTCGACGACGAGGTGACGACGCCCGACGGGGCGGGGTCGACGGCGACCGCCGACGAGCGATCGATCGGATCTCGGATCCGGTCGGAACTCCGGGCGATCGTCGCTGCGCCCGCCATCGTCGCCCTGGCCGTCCTCGCGCTCGCGTCCTCGATCGCCGGGTGGGGCGTCACCACCTACGTCGTCGTCCTCCTCCAGGACGGCTACGGGGTAGCGCTGAACGTCGCGAACCTCACACTGACTGGGATGTTCGTCGCCGGAGCCGTCATGGTCCTCGTGGGGGGCGACCTCTCGGACCGGTACGCCGCCGGGCCGGTCATCCTCTCCAGTTACGCCGGGCTCGCCGTCCTCGTCGCCCTGCTCGCCTCGCTCGTGGTCTCGCCGGTCCTCGCCGTGCTCGTCGCCCTGGTCCTCGGCGGCGTTCGATCCCTCGGGGGCCCCGCCCGGTCGAAACTCGCGGACGTCCTCTCGTCGCGGTCTGACCTCGGCCGCAACTTCGCGATCATCACGGTCGGCACGATGTCCGGGAGCGCGATCGCACCGCCGGTGTTCGGTGCCCTCATCGAACGCGCCGGCCTCCGCGTCACCTTCTTCGTGGTCGCCGCGGTCGCCCTCGTCGCCCTCCTCATCACGCTCGCGATCCTCCAGGCCTACGGCGCCGAAACGGGATTCGTGGCCGGTCCCGCCGGCGGGGACGATTGATCGACGCTCCGCTATTCCGTCAGGAACCCCAGGCACTCAGCCGTTCAGGTGCCCCAGGAGGAGGTCGGCGACACGATCCGGGTACTCGTGGGGAATCCAGTGGGTGGCGTCCGGGAACCGTTCGAGTCGGCCGTCAACGCAATACTCGACGCTCTCCGTCGCCATCTCCGGAACCAGCGCCCGGTCGTTCTCCCCCCAGACGATCAGCGTCGGTGCCTCGACGCGCTCCTGTGGCAGGTCCGCCCCGTGCCGGAACAGGGCCCGGTACCAGTTGATCATCGCGGTCGGGGCACCGTTCCGAGACCAGGCTCGACGGTAGCGGTCGAAATCCGTCTCGCTGAAGGCTCCCGGGTTCGCCCCGTCCCGCATCGTGCGCACCCAGAACCGGAAGTCGTCCCGCGCCGAGAGCCATTCGGGGACCCGAGGAACCTGGAAGTAGAACATGTACCAGCTCTTCCGGAGCTGGGTGAGGTTGGACCTGAGCGTCGCTGCTAACACCGTCGGATGTGGGACGTTGACGATCCCGAGTCGGTCGACGACGTCGGGATGCCGGAGCGAAAGATCCCACGCGACGCCGGCACCCCAGTCGTGACCCACCACGTGGGCGGATTCGCGATTTTCGGATTCGATCAGTTCGACGACGTCCCGCGCGAGCCGGGCGATTCGGTAGGATCGAACACCGGCCGGTTTGTCGCTCCGGTTGTAGCCACGCTGGTCGGGGACGAGAACGCGATACCCGGCATCGACGAGCGGTTCGAGGTACTCCCGCCAGCCGTACCAGAACTCCGGGAACCCGTGGAGCAGGACGACCAGCGGGTCGTCGGGATCGCCGGCCGCGACGACGTGCAGTCCGACGTCGTTCACCTCCCGGAACGTGGACTCGGCCGACGGAACGTCCGGGAGGGGCGCCGACGCCGAGTGGCGACCGGGGTCGCTCATCGAAGCGGGGTATGGACTCCCGGTCCAAAACGATGCCGACGGGAGCCCTTCCCGTTCGATCACCGATTTCGTTCGGGTCAGTGCTCATGTCGTTCCGAGTCTTTTCGAGGGTATGAATCGGCTGGACGTCCGCCGTGCCTGGGATCAGGTCTCCACGACGTACGCAAACCGCCGGAATCCGCGGGGATCGGACGCCGCGCTGATCGAGGACCTCCTGGACCGGCTTCCGCCGGATCCGTTGGTGCTCGACGTCGGATGTGGCGACGGTGCCAGGACGCTCGCCAATCTCCCCCACGGCAGTCTCGGGCTCGATTTCTCCCGTGTCGCAATCGACCTGGCGGCCGAAACCGTCCCCCGGGCGCGACTCCTGCAGGGAGACGTCACCGCTCTTCCAGTCGCGGACTCGACAGTCGACGGGATCACCGCCTACCACGTGGTCTTCCACGTTCCGCGGACGGAGCACCCTGCAATCTACCGGGAGTTCGCCCGCGTCCTGAAACCGGGCGGGACGCTACTCATGACGCTTCCGGGCGGTCGGTTCGAGACCGTCCGCCGGAGGTGGATGGGCGGAACGATGTTCTTCTCCGCGCCCGGGCGCGAACGGACCCTCCAGCAATTGCGCGACGCCCGGTTCGAGAACGTCCGGACCGAACTCGTGGACGATCCGCTCGGCTCGAGTAGCGAATTCGTCTTCGCGACGCTTTCAAAAACGGACTGAGGTGCCGAGCCGGCGCCTGGCGGTCAGTTCAGCAGGTCCGAAACCACGTCGATCGCAGCGGAGAGTTCCCTCCCGATCGCCCCGAGGACGCCGCCCAGTCGGATTTCGAACGGGTCGGCGCCCAGAGACCGCGAGACTGCGCCCGGTCGAGCTCCGGCACCGGCCACGGCGACCGTCCGGTCTCGCACCCGGAATTCGAGCGTGAGGTCGGTCACGGTCAACAGTTCCGAGAGGTCCGTCCCGATCCCCGCCGGTCGTCCACGGGCTGCCCTGATCGCGTCGCCGATCGACCGGAATTCGACGAACAGTCGCTCGCCGGTCGACTCGACTTCGGCTCGTGCTCCGTTCACCGCGATCGTGAGGTCGGTCGCGACCGAGAGCGGCGCCCGTGCCGGGGTGGCCCGCTGGTCAGTCACGTTCGCGGGTCGTGATCCGGACCGTTCCATCGAGGTGCCACTCCGCGTGGTCGGCGTCCTCGCCGGTCGTGCTCGGGACCTGGACGGTCATGTCCTCGAAGTCGTAGATGATCTCGGTCCCTCGTCCGGTCAGTCGGTCGTACAGGCCGACCGCCAGGTCTGGCCAGGTGGTCGATTCTTCGATACGCTCGTCTGGTGTGTCGGATTCAGCCATTCGTTTCCCCCACGCCATGATCCACGTTAGACATCATCATAAATACACTACCCAATCCGCCAGGAAAGCGACGCCGACGGAGAAGAGGCGGAAGGACCATTCCACGTCGTCCGTGAGCAATCCCGAGTTCGGGCCACAGGGAACACTTCTACAACCGAGGCACTCGTTGGAACGGCGAGGACTCACGAAAATGCACGACGATCCAGATTCGGTGGGCAGGTACGGCACGTGGCCCTCACCGATCACCGCCGAGATGGTCGCCA
>Ga0102925_1000811_pt1 | contig 17028 bp, 15 predicted proteins | sample SalPonR1_A_D1_MG_FD_78216 | JGI IMG/M metagenome (GOLD analysis project Ga0102925, IMG submission 78216) | Salt pond soil microbial communities from South San Francisco under conditions of wetland restoration - Salt Pond MetaG R1_A_D1_MG | ecosystem: Environmental > Aquatic > Marine > Intertidal...
ACAGTAATTGCTATTGCTTTAATTGCATTTTATATTTCCATGGATCAGGATTCAACGGTTTTATCGTTGGTTGCTTATGCCTGGGCAGGCTTTGGAGCAGCTTTTGGGCCGATAATTATTCTGTCGTTATACAATAAAAATATTTCGGGTGGTGGCGCTTTAGCAGGAATGATTACCGGAGCAGCTACCGTATTAATCTGGAAACAATTAGAAGGCGGACTTTTTGATATCTATGAAATTCTCCCGGGTTTTGTTTTTGCGTTAATCGCCATTGTGATTTTTAGTAAACTATTTCCTGCTAAGCAGGAACAAAAAGATCAATATTTAAACATCCGGGCAAATAAATAATTTAAGGTCATACTAAGCTCTCGGGTGGAACCGTATAATGGCATCGCGCAAATATTCGCGGTCGAGGTGTGTATAAATTTCGGTAGTGATAATCGATTCGTGTCCCAACATTTCCTGCACGGCACGCAAGTCTGCTCCGCCATCAATTAAGTGGGTTGCAAATGAATGGCGGAATGTATGCGGACTGATATTTTTCTTTATTCCGGCTGTTTTGGCCAGGTTTTTTATAATGGTAAATATCATTACACGCGACAAGGGCTTTCCTCTCCGATTCAAAAAAACAATATTTTCACCCGATTTATCGATGTTTGAAAGCAGGTTTCTGTCCTGAAAATAATATCGAATCTCTTTGATGGCTTTTTCTCCAATGGGCACTAATCGTTCTTTATTCCCTTTCCCGGTTACTTTTATAAATCCATCTTTAAAATAAAGATTGGTAATTCGCAGGTTTATTAACTCCGAAACCCGGAGTCCACAACTATACAATGTTTCAATAATGGCTTTATTCCGTTGTCCTTCGGGCTTACTCAAATCAATAGCACCTAAAATACGGTCAATTTCATCAATCGATAATACTTCGGGTAATTTACGCCCGATGTTGGGTGATTGTAATAATGCCGTAGGATCTTTTTCTATGCTATCTTCAATCAGTAAATAGTTATAAAAAGCTTTCAGCCCGGAAATGATTCGTGCCTGCGAACGGGCATGGAGACCTGTTTCATTGATCCAGCTGATAAAATCTTTCAAATGCTTCAACGTTATCATGTGGGGAGGCACAGCCAATTGTTGAATATCTAAAAATTGAACCAGTTTGTTTATATCCCTTTCATAAGAGGTAATGGTATTTTGAGAAAGTCCTTTTTCAAGCGAAAGAAAATTCCTGAATTGTATGATAGTCGATTCCCAGTTCATTGAGCTATTCAGATCTTTATTAATTTTTAAATATAACGATTAATGGGCTATTTATATTAACTTTAATCACCGAATGTATTAAAAAGGAATTGATTTAACATTTTAATTAAATGAAAGTTGTTTCAAAGTTAATGTTATTCATTAAATTTGCATAAGAAGTTAACCATACAACTATGAAAATCCAGATTATCAATGGCCCGAATTTAAATTTACTGGGTAAAAGAGAAAAAGAAGTTTACGGTGATGTGACTTTTGAAAAATATTTAAAATTATTAAATGATCATTTTCAAGATTACACCATTGAATATTTCCAGTCGAATATTGAAGGAGAAATCATTGATAAAATACATGAGACAGGATTTAGTTTTGACGGAATTATATTAAATGCCGGCGGTTATACGCATACATCCATTGCAATTGCCGATGCCATAGCATCCGTAAATACACCGGTTATTGAAGTGCATATCTCCAACATTTTTGCACGCGAAGAGTTTCGGAAAAGCACCCTTCTTGCATCAAAATGCATGGGTACCATTTCGGGTTTTGGACTGGATAGTTACCGGCTGGCCATTGAAAGTTTGAGAGTGTTTAAAAAGTAAGCAGCAGGAGGCAGTTGCAGGGAGCAGTATATAGTTTATTAATTAATATACCATTTTGCTAACTTATAAACCCTGCCTGCCGAATGGTATGGCCTGCCTGCCGAAGCTTAAGCGTAGGTATGACTTGTCTGCCACAGACTAAAAGCCGAAGACAAAAGTATTAACTTCGGTAGGATTAACAAAGAATATCAACAGATGATTAAAAAAACAAAAATAGTAGCTACCATTTCGGATAAAACATGCACCCCTGATTTTATCAAGAAACTTTATAACAATGGAATGGATGTTGTTCGGATGAACACTGCCCACCAGAGGCCTGAAGATGCATTAAAAGTTATGCATGATGTACGTTCGGTATCGGATAAAATAGCCTTACTCATCGATACCAAAGGTCCTGAAGTAAGAACGGCAAGGACTAACCGGGTTATTGAGCTTGTAACAGGACAGGAAATTCTCATGAAGGGAGATCCAAACAAAGAATCTACCGATGATTGTATTTATGTATCCTATTCGGGTTTTGTAAATGAGGTGCCCGATAATACCAAAATTTTAATTGATGATGGATATGTTGAGCTGGAAGTTATAAAAAAACAGGGGGATTCGCTGTTATGTAAAGCTCTTAACGATGGCGTAGTGAAAGGACGCAAAAGTGTAAATGTACCGAATGTAAATTTCAACCTGCCCTGTTTAAGCCAGCGGGATAAAGAATTTATCCTGTTAGCCATTGATCAGGACATCGATTTTATTGCGCACTCATTTGTTCGTAGCAAAGAAGATATTTTGGAAATTCAGAAAATTTTAGACCAGCACGACAGCCAGATTAAAATTATTTCCAAAATAGAAAACCAACAAGGGGTTGACAATATCGATGAAATTTTGGATCATACCTACGGCATAATGGTTGCACGCGGTGATCTGGCGGTAGAAATACCCTATGAAAAAATTCCGGGTATTCAACGCGAATTAATCAATAAATGCATTGAGCGCCGCAAGCCGGTAATTGTAGCCACTCAAATGCTACACTCCATGATAACCAGTCCGCGCCCTACCCGTGCCGAGGTAAATGATGTAGCCAGTGCTGTTTACAATAATGCCGATGCCATAATGCTTAGTGGAGAAACAGCCAGTGGCAATTATCCCGTTGAATCAGTAAGTACGATGGCTCGTATTGCGACAGAAGTTGAAAAATCAAAAGATTTAATCAATGATATTCCGATTGTTGTAATTAACAATCAGGTGGCAGCATTTTTAATAAAAACGGCAGTTCAGGCATCGGTTAACCTGGATGCTAAAGCGATTATTGCCGATTCCATGTCGGGACGTACCCTACGAAGTCTGGCGGCTTACCGCGGTGCAAAGCCTATCTTCGCCCAGTGCTATTCGAAACGTACCATGCGCGAAATGGCACTAAGCTATGGAGTGATTGCCAGTTTTATGAGTCAGAAAGATACTTCACACGAATTTTTGCTCGAAGCATTAACTACTCTTTTAAATGAAAATACGTTAAACAATGATGATCTTATTGTGATTGTTGCCGGTAATTTTGGGCGTAGTGTTGGTGCTACATACACCGAAATTGGCACCATTGATAATCTAATGGGAAATTTATCGCAATTAATGCAATAACCTGAAAGCAAAAAGCTGGTATTTTTCGATATACCAGCTTTTCTTAAATTTAAAACAAACCTGTAATTATCTTAATCTAACATTACCATATTTCGTTTGGATATTCACATCTGACACCGGATTCTCTTCTTCACCTACGCTCCCTTTAACAGATAGCGAGTTGCCTTCTTTGATATGAGTTACTTTCCGGGTTCCGGGATAATCAATATCGGCATATTTTGCATATCCTTTAATCTGGTATGAAGCATTTGCATCTATTTTTAATTTTATTCCTCCATATTCATTATCAATATCAATTTTTTTAAACCCTTCAGGAATAGAATCTACGGTTATTCCTCCATACCTGTTATCTACTTCCAGCAGCTTAGAAACTTCTTTAAATTTCATTTCGGTATAGGCTGTTGTTCCTACAAAATTGGATATGGTTCCGATATTATAAGTATCATATTTTGATTCACAAACAATTGAACTTGCATTATCAACATTTAGTGTAGAATATTTTGTTACGGCAATTAAAGCCTTACATTTTTCAATTTCTAATGTAGAATACTTAAGTGTTAAATTTAACCAGTTACATTCGTTAATTATACTTGTTCCTGTGGAGTAAGACAAAAATACCTCACTTAATGGCTTTATATTTTTTCTGGAAATTTTATTAATTTTTAAATTACCGTATTTAACCTCAATTTTAGCATGTCCTTCTATTTCGTTTATAAATACATTTCCATACTTATTTTTTAAGTCAAGTTTGATGTATTTTGGAATTTTGATATCATAATCTATACTAAACTCTTTTTCATTATCGCTAAAAGTGAAATTCCATTTACTAAACTCTTTGTCAATAGTTGTAATGGCTTTTATCGTATTTTCCTCTTGCGTTAGATCAACCTGAATGTATTCGATAAGCTCTTTGGCTTTTTTTTCGTCCCGGTGATCAACCGTAATGGTAACATCAATAACCACTTGGTTTTTATCCCAGTTATTAATATTTACATCGCCAAATTTATTTTCGATAACGAACAGTGTATTTTGATCGGCATCAAATTCTTTATGCAGATTTTTGGAGAATTCGTCAGCTGCCGAAAAAGCGGCTGAAACAACTAATATTTGGATAAAAAATATTAATACGATGGATTTAAATTTTAGTGCTTTCATAGTTATTTTGTTTTTCTTGTTCGATACTTTTAACTTGTTGTAATTGTCCTAATATTTGATTCATTACTTCAACTTTTAGTTGGTAATGCTGTATCATGGCATTGATAACTCTATCGTCGTTTGGGTTTAGTCTCAGGTCTTTTTTCAGATTTTCATAAATAGAATCCATTTCGTTCAGTTCGTGCATTAACATTTCTTTTTGAGCCGTGTCGATAAACGAGAATTCATTGATTTCATTATATTTCTGATTAACCAGCCGGGTATAATACATTTCCACTTCGTTATATTCAGGAGAGATCTCTCGTAATGCAATTCCGTCTTTTATTGCAGGGGGTGAAAATGTTTTATCATAAACCCAAAGTCCGGAGAGTACTACCAGCAATGCAACAACGGCAGCTTTAAGCATATAGCCTAACGTAAAGGTTTGGCTCTTGCCTTTGTGCCGTTGATTCAGTTTTTGTTCGAATCGTTCAAAATGCCCTTCATCGGGTTCAGACGAATCGAAAACCGAACGATTTTCATTGATTATTTTTTCCAGATCATTCATATTTAGTTGGTTTTGCTTTTTCCTGTAAATTCTTCAATAATTTTTGTTTAGCCCTGGCACATTGTGATCGTGATGTTGAGCTGTTAATATTTAATATCTCGCTTATTTCATCATGATCATACCCTTCGATTAAATACAGCGACAAAACGATACGGTATCCCTCAGGCAAATGATTAATCTCATTTCGAATCTCTTCTGCTTTAATGTTTATCTCCTCCTCGTTAATCATTTTATCTTCTTCTTTGATCTCATAAAACGAATCCTCTATGGATTCCATCTCGAATTTTTTTTTTCTCAACTCGTCGAGCGAATGATTAATCACAATCCTTTTAAGCCATGCGCCAAAGCTTACCTCTCCTTTGTAGGAGTGAATTTTATCAAATGCTTTTAAGAACGCTTCCTGCATAATATCTTCAGCTTCAAAACTATCGTTCACAATGCGTAAGCAGGTATTATACATTGCTTTGTAATATAATTTATACAGTTGAAACTGAGCTTTCTGCTCTCCCGATTTACATCGGTCAACAATATCCTGATGGATATTCCTGTATATATTTTCCTGTTTATTCATATTCCGATTAAAAGACGTTAAAAATTATTTTGCGCTGCATAATCACCACAATTTATTAATTTTTTTGTAAAGAACATTTTTAACTTCTTTATTTAAACTGACCTATTAAAAAAAGAATGTGATGCATTTGGGCTCATAAAAAATATCAGACAATATATCATTGTTTAAGTCATAAAGGGGTACAATTTATTTATTTTTGTGCTTTTATTTTTCAATTATCCATTTATGAATATATTATCGAATAAAAGCGCAGATAAAAAACCGTTCATTTTTAACCAATGGAAACGAAAAGGTTATTCGGTTTTTGCCAGTTTACATAAAATCATCAAAATTACCACGCTTAACCTGGCCTACAGTATAGTACTATTACCGATACCGGTACTGAGTCAGACCGACACATCGAATATCAGGAATCATGATTTAGACGAAGTCATTGTAAGTGCACAAAAATCACCGGTAGTTTACTCCCGGCTGTCGAGGATCGTTACCACTGTTGATAATGAGGAAATTGCCATAATGCCTGTATCCCGCATCAACGATGTGCTGGAGAATTTCTCAGGTATCGATATCAGGCAACGTGGAGCTTTTGGGATTCAGGCTGACATTAGCATTCGTGGGGGTTCTTTTGATCAAAATTTAATTCTTCTGAATGGGGTAAATATTTCTGACCCACAAACCGGTCATCACAGCTTAAACCTCCCTATCGACCTTCATGCTGTAGAACGAATTGAGGTTTTAGAAGGTTCCGGGTCGCGAGTTTTTGGAGCAAATGCCTTTAGCGGAGCCATCAACTTTATCACAAACGAGTCGAAACAAAACTATACCAAAGCCAATATTACTGTTGGCGATTTTGGTTTATTTCATTCAAACCTCTCCAGTGCTTACCGGATAAAAAACACCCGTCAGTTTGTATCTGTCTCTCAATCGATGAGTAATGGCTATACCCGGAACACCGATTTTAACCAGTATAATCTTTTTTACCAATTAAATCATGAGGCTGACTATGGTAAAATGCATTTTCAAACGGGCTATACCAACAAGCAATTTGGGGCAAACAGTTTTTATACCCCCGAATATCCCAATCAATTTGAACATGTTAAAACAACCTTTGCCAGTTTAGGCTTTGAAACAGGGAATAAGCTAAAAATAAATCCTGTAATTTATTTTCGGCGTCACCAGGACCGGTTTGAATTATTCAGGGATGAACCTGCCAGCTGGTATACCGGACATAATTATCATTTAACCGATGTGTATGGAGCAAAAATAGATGCACGGATAAGTACTAAACTGGGAATATCATCATTCAGTACAGAAATCAGGTCAGAAAATATAGTAAGCAATGTTTTGGGTGAGCCTATGAATGATACCCTAAATGCTATTGGTGAAGAGGAAGGTTTTTACACTAAAAAATACAGTCGCACCCTGTCAAACTATGCCATCGAGCACTCCTTCTCGTTTTCCAATTTTTCTGTTAATGCAGGTTTACTGGCCAGTTGGGTTACCGGAAACCGTTCCGCTTTTAATTTATACCCGGGCATGGATATAAGTTTCGCTTTAACCAAACAGCTGAGATGGTATGCCTCGATCAATAAATCATTACGCTTACCCACTTTTACGGATTTATTTTATTCCGGTCCAAATAACACCGGAAATCCATATTTAAAACCGGAAGAAGCCTGGAGTTATGAAACCGGATTAAAATATTCTCACCCGTACATTATATCCGATTATCAATTTTTTTATCGCGATGCAAAAGATCTGATTGCATGGGTTAAACCGTTAGGATCCAATCTATCTGACAAATGGGAAACTCAAAATTTAACCGAAGGTTCAACGCTTGGTTTATCTACCAATCAACGAATACTCTTTCATCAGAACAAAAGAAATAAAATCATTAAATATGTGGATATAAAATATACCTACTTATATCAAAAAGTTCATTCGGACAATTACAAAACCAACTATTCATTAAATTATTTAAAGCATCATTTAATCATACAATCAGCACATCAAATCCTACAAAGTTTAACATTAAGCTGGAGCGCGAGGTTTCAGGACAGAGCGGGTCGTTTTCCTTATTATGATCAAACCGTTCGTGCTTATACCAGGGAAAAAGAATATACTCCTGTGTGGTTATTTGATACCAGGTTAAACTATAAGCTTAAATGGAGTGACATTTATGTTGAAATAAGCAATCTTTTTAACCACCCATATGATGATATTTCTAATATCCCGATGCCGGGAAGGTGGTTTAAAATTGGCATAAAAACCACCCTGAACTATTAGAAAAACAAAAAAAAATAAAATTTAATCCTCTGAAAATATTGATATTATAATATTTTTTATATTTTTGTTGAGAATCCTAATCTATAATTAAATCAAATTACACAATGAAAAAATTACAATTATTACTGGTAGCCTTTGCATTAATTAGTTTTACTGCCCTATATTCTTGCGGTGGTTCAAAAGAAAAAGCGGAAGAAAAAGTTGAAGAAGCAACTGAACAATTAGAAGAAGCAAAAGAAGAAGTTGAAGAAGTTGCTGAAGAAGCAGCTGACACTACGAAAGAAGTTGTTGAAGAAGTAAAAGAAGAAGCTGAAGAAGTTATTGAAGAGTAAGCTGATTTTTTGCAAAAAAATAAAGCAGGATAAGATATCCTGCTTTTTTTATTCCGTTATTTTTCTTTCTTATTTATTCATCTTCCAATTCCTTTGATGCTTCTTCGAGTTCTTTAGCAGCCTCTTTGGCAGCTTTTTCATACTCTTTAATCACCTTACTGGCTTCTTTCTCATAGCTTTTAGATATTCTGTTTACAGAACCACGGGTAGCCATTCCAATAATAAAGAAAAGAATTAACAATCCTCCTAAAACATAGGACACAATTTTTGCAGGCTGGTCGTTTCCTTTAAGTGCAACAGTAATACCTATATATAATAGATATAACGCATACAGGTTTATGGCTAAACTAATAACTTTACTAAGGATAACAACTCCTCCCAGGAAGCCAAAAAAGGCACCTATCGGCATGATTACCATCAAAGAAGCAGCAACACGCATGCTGGGTTCAAATTCTGTATTGCCTTTGGCAATAGAAGAGATGATTAATACAATTAAACCTCCAATAAAGACACCAATAACCGCAGCAATTATAGACCATATCAGGGCGATAAATCCAACGCCCCCACCAAACCAACCGGAAGAAGCTGTTAAATTAAGCAAACTCCAGATTAAAGCAAAAATACCGGCAATAGCTCCATAGATTAATGCTTTTACTACAGGTTCACCTATTCCACCAGTGGTTTCCATGGTAGAAAAGTACTCTTTTGGAGATACAAGCGTTTTCTTTGAATCTTCAATAAATTTTTTAAAACTAAATCCTTGATTACTCATAACATTTTATTTTAAGGTTAGGTAATGATTAATAGCTTATTTTAAGTAAAAAAGTATGCTTAAAATAATTTCTTTTTAAAAATACAAAATTTTATCAAGGAATAAAATCAGGTATTTAAAAATTTAATCAGTTTATACTATTAATTGAGAAAATTTGTCTCTTCAAATGAAAAGTTACGGTTTAAAAAATTTTAGATGATATAAGGTGAATCATCCCGGTAACAACCTCTCCTTTTTCATAATCCAACTCCGAACCAAAAAGGCTGTGCGGAATAATATAAATGAGCAAAAGGACAATGGATGCAACCAATGTATATTTATAATTTATTTTTTTCCTGTTTGCTAACACCGCAGCTATCCAAAACAGAACGGCAATTAGTGTTTTATTATCGGTTAAATCCCATCCCAAAGGAATTCCTGTCCAGGCCTGACCAAAAGCATAATACTGAACGACAGGTCCAAAAATCAATCCACCGGCAATTAATAAAGCTAACGTCAGTCTACCATAAAATACCTGTTGCTTCATTTTTCCCAAAGCAAATAATCCTGTTAAATTGGAGAGTAACATGGCTATAAACATAAATAGTACGTGAGGAATCAAAGCCCAGTCAGGCACTTCGCCTTTAAACCGGATAATAACTTTCGGGGTCTTTTTAATATTATCGGGAGATTCATTTTTCCATAAGCGAATAAAATACTCCAATTTGCCGGCAGGTGGCTGTTTAGGCAAATATCCCGTTAAATTTTTATCCGCATTGTTTAATTCGATGCTACGCCATTCATCGTTGGTTGGATACCTTTTAAATACGATTTCCCCATTGATTAAAGAATCAGTAACCGGAATTTGAATCATACAGTCTTTGGTAGAAACATGACTTCGCGGTAACCGGAAATTCAATGTTCGATCATTGAACTCCACTTCGGCTTCTTTCGGTTTGGTGGGTCCTGTTTTGCGTTGGTAATATGCGGACGATAAGGTAATCACTATAGCCAGTATCCAAAAAAATGTTTTTTTCATGTTAGAAACATTAAAGTTGTACAATAAAAACTTTTCGCTCTTCCCCGCGAATCACTTCAACCGTAATAATTTGTCCGGGTTTAAATTTATTGAGTCGCTCCATGTATTCATAAATATCGCCTACAGGCATACCATCCATGGCTACAATAATATCTCCCGACTCTATCCCTGCTTTATAGGCCGGTTTATCCTTAATGACCATGTCGGCTCTTAATCCACGTTTTTCTACTCCTGAAAAGTCGGGCATAATCCCTAACGTTACTTTCAATTTTCGTCTGTTATAATCGCCATTGGGAACTTTAGGCCCTGCCTCCCGGAAAGTTAACTGTACATTATTAAACGACAGATTATAAGCCAGGTCGTATATATACCGGGATACATCCACTAATCCTTCAAAATTAACGACTCCTGTTGTATCGTTGGGTGTGTGATAATCGATATGCGCACCGGTAGAATAAAAGAATACCGGAATATTTCGGCTATAAAATGAAGAATGGTCGGAAGGACCGTACCCTTCACGGGATAATCCCAATGTAAAACGATACTCTTTATTTAAAAATTTAATGACAGAATCTGCTTCGGCAGATGTACCCACACCGCCAATCTGCAAGCTGCGATCTGCTTTTAATCGTCCCACCATATCAATATTAATCATTGCCGTAATTAATGAGTCGGCAACAGGCAAATGGTTCACAAAATGCTTGGATCCTAACAGTCCCATTTCTTCGGCTCCAAAAGCCACAAAGAGGAAATTGGTATTCAGGCTGTCCCTTTGGGATACCAGTTTTTGTGCAATCTCCAACATAGCAGCAACTCCTGAAGCATTATCATCTGCGCCGTTATGAACAGCTGTTGTGTCGGGCATTCTAGAACCTGTTCCGGGACCGCCAAAACCCAGATGATCATAATGGGCTCCAATAACGATATACCGGCTATGATTACTGCGTTTTAGTTGAGCAGCAACATTAAAGGTTCTTTTGGTTTGGGTATGAACCGCTGTGGTTATTAAAACCTTTTGATTGAGATAAAATGAATGGGGTAATTTCATCTCATTCAATGACTCTTCCAATGCTTTGATGGTTTGATTTTGTTTCGCCAGCAGTTGGTCAGCTACTCCTCTTTTGATTTGAATGACCGGAACAGAAAGTTTACCCTCGGGTTTATTCAGATCAAGGAGTTCATCTTCTTCATCAAACTGAGGTCCCGATACAAATATTACGCCTGCAGCTCCTCTGTCTTTGGCAGCAATAGCTTTCGAGCGCAACCCGCTGTAGGAAGAATATCGTTCGTCAAGGCTATTGGGTCCACCCCGTAAGATTAAAGCAATTTTCCCCTGTACATCTACCTTATCATAATCATTCCACCGGAATTCTTCCTCCTCAATGGTTAGACCATACCCAACAAACACGGCTTCTGATTCTATTTCTGCAGATGCACTATAGGATAAAGGAGTAAAATCTTCATTTAAATGAAAATCCTTTTGCTGAAAATGCAATACATTATTTTCCCCTGCTTCGATCTCCGACACCACTTCAAAAGCTTGTAATCCATGATTGTAAAGAAGCTCTGCCCCTGATTGTTCCAGGATTTCAGCAATATATTCAGCGGCTGCTTTGTCTTCGGATGTTCCGGGGTATCGTCCTTTCAGCGAATCGCCGGCTAAAAAATCGATATGCCTGAAAAGATCCTTCCGCGTTATATCGGGGTCCAATGCGATACGGTTACAAGAAAACATTCCGGAAAGGATAAGGATAATCAGGGGATATATCATTTGCTTTTTTATCATAATATTACCAGTTAAACGTTGTATAATAGGTTGCTACATTTCCTTTATTATCGATAACAAATAACTCCAGCTCATGAGTTTTATTTTTATCAATCCGCTCTTTATCGAGGGTATAAAATAACAAATCATTTTTGGCATCATATTCAAATAGTGCCCAGTTATTATCAATATACCCGTTGTAAGACTGAATGCCCGAAAGGTCATCTTTGATAAGAAACTTAAGCTGGTTATCGGGATGAATGGTTGTTCCGTTATAGACAACAGGTTCTACCACCGGGGCTACCGTATCTATGAGAACCGTAAATTTCCCAAAAGAACGAATTTGTGTGGTTAAGAAATCTCCTTCGGGTTCGCCCCCACAAAAAATTATTTCTTCTTTGTTGCCGTTTCCATTTTCTATTACCTGAGCAATAAATGCTTTTTCCGAAAGCTCTTCAGGAAGGTCTTCCGGCTTAAGGGACAATTCCATATGCTTATGTAACGGCGTATACTTATGGTGTATATGATGTAATTTTGCATATGCATTTTCAGGTTTTTTTCCGTATTGATACTTGAAATAAATGGTATCGTAAAGCGCCCGGGGAGGTATATTTAGTTTCACATCCTGGGTTTCAAAAATATTTTCTTCATCCCATCGCATAAGCAGTCCGCTTTTGGCATTTCTCAAATCCGGAAGAGGAAAGTTTTCATGTCCATTGATAGTAAATGACAGTGTAGATTCATTTCCATAAACATCGGAAGCAACCATTCGTACTTTATACTCTTTATTTTGGTCAACATGAAATACTCCGCGATTTTCCAGATGGTTATAGATAGACAACTGATTATTGGGCTGAATAAACATTTTCTGAATCGATTTTTTAGATCTTACCTTTTCGGCATAATCGATATGGCTTTTGATATACCCTGTTTCGGCAAAAGAAATTTTATCGATGGTATGGGAATAAATCTTTACAGAATCCACCCATAAAGTCAGGGTATAAATTCCGCAGGGGTTATGGGAGTTATTAAGGTAATCGTTAATCTCCACGCCAAACCCTACGGGTCCGGAAACAACAATATCCTGGGTATCTTTAAGGGCATAATGGTCATTCATCTTTTCCACCTCAAGATTCACGGGTTTAGCCGAATGGTTTACATCAGCTGATTCACCCAGCGGATATATCGAAAGGGAATAAAAAACCGGAGGTATTTTATCGGTAATATTAAAATCAAAATACAAAGGATTAACCGGTACCTGACGATTTGTTTCCCTGATTTCAAAATGCAGATGAGGGCCGGTGGAACTTCCGGTATTACCTGAAAGACCTATTAAATCACCTTTTTTCACCTTCAGCTGATTTCTTTCCGGGAAATAGTTAACCTCAAATGACTGGTTTTGATATTGCATTTCTTTAACCAGGTTTTCCAGTTTATGATTAAACTTACTTAGATGAGCATAAACGGAAGTATAACCATTAGGATGTTCGATATAAAGGGCTTTACCATAACTACCGGCCGAGATTCTTATCCGGGAGATAAAACCTTCCTCTATCGAAAATACTTTTTTCCCTTCTACCCCATTGGTTTTGATATCAATACCCGCATGAAAATGAGAAGTCCGTAATTCCCCAAAATTCCCGGATAACAAAACAGGGATATTAACCGGCGAACAAAAATGAATGTTTTTATACGCTAACTGACTATGAACGAGATTAGAAAGAACCAGAAAATAAAAAATCAGGGCTACCTTTTTATATTGCATTATTTTGTATAATTTTATAGAGATAAAATATTTGTTTTTGAGCACAACAAAACTATAATTTAATTTGTTTTATTTTAAATTATAAGAATGAATATTTTTAAAATAGTTTAAGCTGTATTATTTTTGCAATGCTTATTTGAAAATAAAAATGACGGTTGAACAAGGTGTAATATTAGATCATTTAAAAGAAAAGGTTAATAAAGTTTTCAAGCTTTATGAGCGGTTAAAAACCGAGAATGCAACATTATTAAAAGAAAAAAACGAACTTAAAAAAGCATTAAAAGATAAAGAATCTGAATTAGAATTTTTAAAAAACAAATACCATAAGTTAAAATTAGCAAAGAGTATTTTGGCATCTACAGGCGACAAGCATGATGCTAAAATAAAGATTAACAGGATTGTGCGGGAGATTGATAAATGTATTGCTCTTTTGAATAAATAGAATAATTTAATTATAATGGACGAAAAATTATCCATAAGGGTAAATGTGGCTGACAGATATTATCCACTAAAAATAGATCGCAGGGATGAAGAGAAAATCAGGAAAGCGGCTAAAATGATTAATGAAAAAGTATTGCAATATAAACAGCGATACTCAGATAAAGATGTACAGGATTTTTTAGCCATGGCATCTCTTCAATATGTGATTCAAATCATAGAGAACGATAATACTGCGGATACATCGTCTGTTTTAGAAGAAGTGAAAGCATTAGATAACCAATTAGAAGAATTTTTAAGAAGAGAATACTAAGCGTTCTTTACATATAAATAATATAGCCCGCATTATTTCTTTAATGTCTGTAAAACTCAACACTTAAACGATTGGAGCCAAGCTTATTTGGTCAAGGGCAGGCCCCATTCCGACTTGTTCGGAATTCCTTCGGGAACAGGGGAAGGCCGACATCAGATAGCAGCTCCACCCATTTTATTCTGGGGTTTTAAAAAGAATTAGAGAAGTTAATGCGGGTTTTTTATAAATTTTAAAAAATTAATACATATGACAATTACAACAATATTAGGAATAGTATCTTTACCTATTGTTGCTACTATTGCTGCCGGCAGTGGTTTTATTATTGGAGGTATGATCTCTTATTTTATCTGGGATAAGGCACTGAAAAATAAAAGCACAAAAATTATTAAAGAGGCAGAAACAGAGGCAGAGGTAATAAGAAAAGACAAAATTTTACAAGCCAAGGAAAAGTTCCTTCATTTAAAAAGTGAACATGAAAAAGAGATCAATGAAAGGAACAATAAGATTATAGCTGGCGAGAATAAGCTTAAGCAGAAAGAAGTTGCGTTATCGCAAAAGATGGAAGAAAACCAGCGTAGTAAGAAGGAGCTGGATGCCATCCGCGAAAATCTACAGGTACAAATTGATTTGGTAGAAAAACGAAGCGAAGAGCTGGATCGAACACATAAGCAGCAGGTAGAACAGTTAGAAGCTATCTCAGGCCTGTCGGCCGAAGAAGCCAAAGAGCAACTTATCGAATCGTTAAGGGCCGAATCCAAGACCGAAGCCATGTCTCAAATTAATGAGATTATGGAAGAAGCGAAAATGACGGCTAACAAAGAAGCCAAGCGTATTGTAGTACAAACCGTTCAACGGGTGGCTGCCGAAACAGCTATTGAGAATTCGGTTACTGTTTTTAATATCGACAGCGATGAAATCAAAGGACGAATCATTGGTCGTGAAGGTAGAAATATCAGAGCTTTAGAAGCTGCTACAGGGGTTGAAATTATTGTTGACGATACCCCCGAAGCGATTATTCTTTCGGCTTTTGATCCGGTACGCAGGGAGATTGCCCGGCTGGCACTTCACCAACTGGTTACTGACGGAAGGATTCATCCGGCAAGAATTGAAGAGATCGTACAAAAAACGCAGAAGCAAATCGAAGACGAAATTATTGAAGTAGGAAAAAGAACAGCGATTGACCTGGGTGTTCACGGCTTACATCCCGAGATTATCAGGCTAATCGGTAAAATGAAATACCGTTCATCTTACGGACAAAACCTGCTGCAACACTCACGTGAGGTAGCCAACCTTTCGGCTATTATGGCTTCGGAGTTAGGATTGAACCCTAAATTAGCCAAACGTGCCGGATTGTTGCACGATATTGGTAAAGTACCCGACGATGAGCCGGAATTGCCACACGCTATATTGGGGATGAAAATTGCCGAACGATTTAAAGAAAAACCTGAGATATGTAATGCCATTGGGGCTCACCACGACGAGGTAGAAATGACCTCGCTTATCTCACCTATTGTACAGGTTTGTGATGCTATTTCCGGTGCACGACCGGGAGCCCGACGCGAAGTGGTTGAATCATATATTAAACGATTGAAAGACTTAGAAGAGCTTGCTTTGCAGCATCCCGGCGTAATGAAAACCTATGCGATACAGGCAGGAAGAGAATTACGTGTGATTGTTGGAAGCGAGAAAGTGAATGATCTGGATGCTGAAAAACTATCGTACGAGATATCACAAAAGATACAGAATGAGATGACTTATCCCGGACAAATCAAAATTACAGTTATTAGAGAAACCCGGGCTATCAATTATGCGAAGTAATACCATTGCATGACCTCAAAAGCTCTGATTTTTAATTGGAGCTTTTTTTGTTTATAGATTACAGGATATATTCTGTACATTTGAATAGAAAAGGAGAAAAAATAATAAAACAACGATAATAAATATTGAATCTGATGAACATCCGCATGGTAGACCTGAAAGGTCAGTACGAAAAAATTAAGCACGAGATAGACAGTGAAATACAAAAGGTAATTGATACCACGGCTTTTATTAATGGCCCGAAAGTAAAAGAATTTGCCATCCATCTGTCGGAATATTTAGGCGGAACCAATGTGGTACCCTGCGCCAACGGTACCGATGCTTTGCAAATTGCTTTGATGGCACTGGATTTGCAACCCGGCGATGAAGTGATTGTACCGGTACACACCTATGTAGCTACTGCCGAAGTTATTGCTTTATTACAGCTAGAACCTGTTTTTGTGGATGTTGACCCGGACTATTTTACCTTAGATGTTTCACAGCTTGAAAGCAAAATAACCCACAAGACCAAAGCCATTGTCCCGGTTCATATCTACGGTCAGTGTACCGATATGGAGCCGTTGATGGAGATTGCCCAAAAGCACAACCTGTATGTTGTTGAAGATACGGCACAAGCAATTGGAGCCCAATATACCTTTTCGGACGGAAGAGAGTTTTTTGCCGGAACGATGGGGCATATTGGAACCACCTCCTTTTTCCCGTCGAAAAACCTGGGAGCTTTTGGCGATGGAGGAGCTCTGCTTGTGCAGAATAAAGAGCTGGC
>Ga0102925_1000819_pt1 | contig 16917 bp, 15 predicted proteins | sample SalPonR1_A_D1_MG_FD_78216 | JGI IMG/M metagenome (GOLD analysis project Ga0102925, IMG submission 78216) | Salt pond soil microbial communities from South San Francisco under conditions of wetland restoration - Salt Pond MetaG R1_A_D1_MG | ecosystem: Environmental > Aquatic > Marine > Intertidal...
GTGATAGAAAAAACAGCCAAAATTACAATAGCAGCTCAATCAGTTGGAGGAGTAGTTGAACTAAGTCAGGATGATATAGATTTTATGCGTGAATTTTATTTAAATAGTTATGGACAGAAGTAACTAAATTTGATTATTGGGTTTCTGAAAATAAGATAAATAAGGGTATATCTGAAAGAGAGGGGAATAAAAGCCTCTCTCTATTTTTTTGAATAAAATTATCCATGGTGTGAAGGAAATTGAAGAATAATGTCGAATTAATATATTATATATACATAAAATTAAATTTATGTGTATAAATATAAGCTAAGTTATTTCAGGTGATATTATGGAAAATAAAATTTTGCTTTTAAGTAATTATAGGCTCAGTAAAATGATAAAAAATAATTTAGATAAAAAAATACGAAAAGATATCAAAATTATTAATGCTAGATTTGATAAAGTATTGTCTCTTACCCGTAATTTAATAGAAAAAGGAAAAGTTGATGTCATTATTGCTCGAAATTCTCATGTTTATATTTTAAAAGAATATTTTAATGATTCCATTCCAATTATCGAAATAAATATTTCATTCAAAGATATTTTAAATATATTAAATAAGCCCCCAAAGGGAAAAACAGCTATTGTAAATTACAAAAAGTCTATTGATAGACTTTTTCCTGAATTAATGAAAAATCCTCCTTTTCAGATCACTTTTGATTCAATTCATGATTTACGAAATAAAATGAAAAAATTAAAAAATGATGGTTATGAGAACATTATTGGAACCAGTGCAGTTTGTGATGTTGCTGAAGAATATGATTTAAATCCTTTATTTATTTATTCCCATGAATCTGTAGTTGATGCCATAAAACAGGCTTATAAAATTGTTGAAGTTCAAAATGTAGAAAATAAACACAAAAATCAATTGAAGGCTATAATAAATTATGTTTACAGTGGTATTATTTATGTCAATAAAAATGGTATGATAAAATTATTTAATCCTGTAGCTGAAAAAATTTTTGATATGAAATCAGAAGAAGTAATTGGAAAACATATTGAGAGAATATTAAAAAATAGTCATTATGAAAAGATTATAAAATCAAAAATACCAGAAATTAATCAATATACAAAAATTAAAGATAATGTAGTCCTTGTATCAAGAATTCCAATAAAAGTAAAAGATGTTATAAGTGGAGTATTAATTACCTTCCAGGATATAGAAGAAATAAAAAAGAGTGAACTTACTATTAGAAAAATAACATATAAAAAAGGATTAACAGCAAAATATACATTTAATGATATTATTTCTTCAACTAATATTATGAAGCGCAAAATTAAGATGGCTCAAGCATATGCACTTTCAAATGAAAATATATTACTAAGAGGAGAGACTGGTACTGGAAAAGAAATATTTGCTCAAAGTATTCATAATTTTAGCAATAGAAGTGATAAACCTTTTGTTGCAATAAACTGTGCTGCTTTGCTTCCCTCGTTATTAGAGAGTGAGTTATTTGGATATGAAAAAGGGTCTTTCACAGGAGCAAATAAAAAGGGGAAAATAGGAAAATTTGAATTAGCTCATGAAGGAACAATTTTTTTGGATGAAATTGGTAAAATGCCTAAATCATTACAATCAAAAATTTTACGAGTTATTGAAGAAAGAGAAATTATGAGAATAGGAGGAGAACAGGTTATTCCAATTAATGTAAGGATAATTTCTAGTACAAATAAAGAATTATTTAAAGAAATAGAAAATAATAATTTCCAGAGAGATCTTTATTATCGACTTAATACTCTTAATTTATTAATTCCGCCTTTACGAAAACGCAGAGCTGATATTAGTCTTTTGGCAAAATATTTTTTAATTAGTTATGATAAAGAATTATATGAAATTAATAAAAAAAGTTGGAATGAAATTTTTGATTTGATGAAAAAACTTGAATGGAAAGGAAATGTTAGAGAACTAAAAAATGTTATTAAACGTATAAATATTCTTTTAGATAATGAATTCGATGAAGGCATGAGTACTTTAGAAATTTTGAATAAAAGTCTTGATCACGAAAATTTTTCACTAAATGATGGGTTTTCAACAAATGAGAGAAATAAGATCTTGAAGGTTTTAAAAGAAGAAAAATGGAATAGAGGGAAGGCTGCAGAAAAATTAAATATATCCAGAACTACTCTATGGAATAAAATGAAAGAATTTGATATTTAACAAAACTTTTAAACGTTTTGTTAAATTTTTTTTTGCCTTAAAAAACAAATTTAATAAAGTATTGAAATCATAGGATTTAAAAATATGGTATGAATTATGCAGTATTATAGATATAAAATAGTAGATAATTTAGAAAGGGGGGGAGATGTAATTAAAAATTTTACTCTTTATTTTCGAAATATTTTAAGAAAGGGGAATTTTATGAAAAGGAAAATTACTTTTTTATTAAGTATATTAATCTTTATTGGTTTATTATTTGGCGGTTCTATCTATGCACAGGATTGGCCAGAAGAACCGGTGACTATGATTGTACCATTTGGAACTGGAGGTACTACAGATAGACTTGCCCGTATGATGGGACCATATATGGAAAAAGAATTGGGTGAACCTTTCTTGATTGAAAATCGTTCTGGTGGTGGGGGAATGGTAGGTACTCAAGCTTATCATTACAAAGAACCTGCTGATGGCTCATATTTATTATATACTTTACAACCCTATTTAAGTGGTTCAATTTTCCGGGGAGCAGAATATAACATGGATGATTTTAATTATCTTGGAGTTACTTACTACTCAGTTATGGGTATATGGGTAAACCCAAATTCTGAATATGACTCCTTAAGTGAGCTATTAAATGATATTAATGAAAATTCTGGATCGGTTAAAGCAGCCTATATTCCAACTTCCTGGTCGGAAGTGGCTATTACAATACTGCAAAAAAGATTGGATTCGGAAATAAGAATGGTTCCTTATGATGGTGGAGCAGAACAAAGGATGGCTGTTATCTCTGGAGATGTCGATTTTACAGTAACTGAAGTTCATGGAACTCTTGCTGCTGCAAAAGGTGATATGAAATGTCTAGGAGTTTTTGCTGAAGAAAAAGTAGATGCAGTACCTGAAACTCCAACTGTTAATTCACAATTGGCTAAAATGGGTAGGGAAACATTACCAGAAATGTCTAACTTTAGATTTATTATGGTTAAAAAACCATTCAAAGAAGATTATCCTGAACGATGGGATATATTAGTTGAAGCATTCAAAAATGCATTACAGAATCCTGAATTGAAAGCTCAAGCTGCTGAACAGAGTCTTGCTGTAGTTTGGAAAGGCCCGGAAGAAGCTGCAGAAGCTATGGAAAATTCACATGAATTGCTTACTGAATTCAAAGAATTTTGGCAGAATTAAATAAGAATAAATTGGAGGGCATATTTATGCCCTCCATATAAAAAGGGGTTTTTAATGTGAATAGAAATATAAAAAAGCTCATATTTATATTATTTATGATTATATATTCAACAGTATATTATCTTGAAGTAAGAAATTTAGGTCATTTTGAAGATAGAATACTTATTACAGCAGTATTCTGGTTTTTATTAGTTTTTGCAGTAATAGAAGTAATAAAAAATATTAAAAATTTAGAATCCGACTTTAAAATTACTAAAATTTTCTCTAATACAAATTTTATTCAAGAATTAAAAAGTAGAAAAGCTATTGTATTTTACTCTATGTTAATCTATATTATAGTAATACCTTTTTTGGGATTTTTTACTACTTCATTTATTGTTTTTGCTACTGTTGTTTATTTACTTGGAGGTAGGAAAATTGCAATGATATTAATTGTTGATTTAGGTTTATGTGGAGGGATGTATTATTTATTTGTTGTTTTATTAAGATTAAGAGTTCCAGAAGGATTATTTATTTAATATATTTTTTGAGGGGGAGGTAAGATATAATATGGATTTGATTATTGAAAATTTAGTTACTGCATTTGGAATGCTTTTATCATGGCAAATATTAATGTATATACCACTGGGATTAATGATTGGAATGACCTTAGGTAGTATTCCAGGATTATCAGGAGTAACAGCAATTACTTTAATGTTAATTCCCAGTTATTATATGCCTTCAATTGTTGCTATAGTTTTTTTAACTTCAATCTATACAGGTTCAGTATATGGAGGAGGAATAACAGCAGTTTTGATGAATGTACCTGGTACTCCGGCCGCTATTGCAACAGGTTTTGATGGCTATCCTTTAACTCAGCAGGGTAAACATAGTGAAGCATTAGGTCTGGGTTTGATGGCTTCAGTTATTGGATTTTTTATTTCAGCTGTTGTTATTTTTATTTTGTTATTTCCCATTGGAAAATTAGTTGTAAAATTTGGTCCACCGGAAATTTTAATGGTAGTTGTATTGGCAATTTCTTCTATTGGGATAGTAAAAGGCAAATTCATATCAACAGTTATGACGGGATTATTTGGAATAATCATTGGTACAATAGGTGCATCACCTCATGGTACACCTCGTGGTATTTTTGGTTTAATGTCTCTATATGAAGGAATACCTTTAATACCTGCTTTATTAGGGATGTTAGCAGTTTCTGAATTATTTTTTATGGTCGAGAAAAAAATGATTGTAGAAAAAAAGGAAGGGCCGAAACAAAATATGGGGAAAATCATTAAAGGTATAAAGGATACGTTTAAATACTGGAAAACAATAATTAAGTCAGCACTAATTGGGACTGGGATTGGATTATTACCTGCAGCAGGATCGACTATTGCCAGTATGATTTCTTATGGTTTTGCTAAAAGAAATTCAGATGATCCAGATAAATTTGGAAAAGGTGAACCGGAAGGTGTAGTGGCAGCTGAAACTGCTAACAATGCCTCTCAGGGTGGGGCATTAGCAACAATGATGACCCTTGGTATTCCAGGTAGTGCTACAACAGCTCTCTTGCTTGCAGCTTTCATGATTCAGGGTTTAACCCCAGGGCCATTTTTAATTAGAGATCACCTTGATTTTGCTTATGCAGTAATTCTTGCATTATTTCCAATCAGTATATTTTTGATTATTACAGCCTTAGTCTTTGTAAATTATTTTTCTCGACTTGTTTTTGTTCCAACATTCTATATAGTTCCTGGAATAATGCTTATGGCTGTTTTAGGTTCTATATCTTTTAGATCTCTTCAAATTGATGCTATAATTCTGATTGTTTTCGCCCTTCTGGGTTATATTCTAAAAAAACTGGAATATCCATTAATGGGCTTTATATTAGGATTTATACTGGGAAGTCTTGCAGATACTGCTTTTGTTAGAACCATGGTATTATATTCAGGAGAACCACTAACAGTATTTAAAAGACCTATTTTTGTAGTTTTGTTTATCATTACTATTATGTCTTTTATATATAAACCTCTAAAAGAGAAAATTTTTAATAATTCAAATTAAATAAGGAGGAGAATTGATGAGAAATAGCACTCGATTGAGAAAATTATTAAGGGATAATTCCATTCTATTTATACCGGGGATTTATAATAGTTTAACAGCCCGGATTTTCGAAGAAGCTGGGTTTAAAGCGTTATATATGAGTGGATATGCAACTAGTTTTTCAATGCTGGGTATGCCTGATGTAGGATTGATAACTTTAAATGAAATGGCTATGAATGCAGGTAATATTGCTGAAGCTATAAATGTTCCTTTAATTGCTGATTGTGATACCGGTTATGGTAATGCCATTAATGTTACAAGAGCAATAAAAGAATATATTAAAGGAGGAGTGGCAGGAGTTCATCTGGAAGATCAAACTTTTCCTAAAAGATGTGGCCATGTAGGTGGGAAAAAATTACTTCCTCTGAAAGTAGCTGCAGGCAAAATAAAAGCTGCAGTAGACACAAGAAATAAATATGATCCGGATTTTTTAATTATCGCTCGAACTGATGCCCGCGGAGCACAGGGAGGAGGATTAGAAGAAGCAATTAAAAGAGGGAATGCCTATGGAGAAGCTGGAGCTGATGTAATATTTGTTGAAGCTCCAAAAAATGAAGATGAGATAAGGCATGTTGTTCAGGAAATAGATAAACCAATATTTTATAATTCTACAGGTCTATCACCTCGTTTAAATTTAGATAGATTACAGGAAATAGGAGTAAAAATGGTGATTACTGGTGGTCTTTCTATGAGGGTTGCCTTAAAAGAAATTTATGATTTTGCTTTAAAATTAAAGAATGATCCCTTAAAAACACAACTAGATTTTAAAGAGGAATTTGAGAAACATCCTCTTGGTGATTATCACTCTTTTGTAGGTTTCCCAAAAATGGAAAAGATGGAGAAGAAATATTTGCCAGAAGAAGAACAACCAGATTATAATTCTACTGTTGGTTATAATCCGGAAAAGGGGGAATAAAAATGGGAAAGACAATAGCTGAAAAAATACTTGCCAGAAAGAGTGGTAAAGATTCAATAAAACCTGGAGAATATATTATAGCTAAGCCAGATAAAGTAATGGTAATAGCAGAAAGAATTGGTCAATTAACAGGAGATATACCTTCCAGATGGGATGATGATATAAAACTTGATAGAGTATTTGACCCCGAAAAGATAGTAGTTATACCAGAACACATAATTCCCCCTGATAATTCAAAAGTAGCTACTGAATATAAAGAAGCTCGAAAAGGTTCCAAAAAATTAGGTATTAAGAATTTTTTTGATATTGGGAGAGGCGGAATTTGTCACCAGGTCTTTGTAGAAAATGGATTTGCAGTTCCAGGGGAATTAGTAGTAGGAAGTGATTCACATACCTGCACATATGGAGCACTTAATGTTGCAGCCAGAGGAATAAATTATGAACTCCCTTATATTCTTAAATTTGGCGAAATTTGGTTTAGAGTTCCTGAATCTATAAAAATTAATATAAAAGGTTCTTTACAGGAGGGAGTATATGCTAAAGATATTATTTTGCATTTAACTGGAAAATATGGAACTGATTTTGCCCTCTATAAATCTATTGAATTTGTAGGACCTACAGTTGAGGAACTTTCTATTCCAGGAAGGTTAACTATTGCGAATATGGGAATTGAAACTGGTGCTAAATTTGCTATTTTCCCTGCGGATGAAAAAACTAAAGAATATTTAGCCAAAAGAGGTATAACAGATTATAATTCAGCTGAAGCTGACCCTGATGCTCATTATGAAAAAGAATATAATTTAGATGTTACTAAAATAGAACCCCATGTAGCCTGTCCTCATGATTTAAGTAATTCTAAGCCTATAAATGAGATAGAGGGGATAAAGATTGATCAGGCATTTTTAGGTTCATGTACAAATGCCAGATATGAAGATTTAGAAATTGCAGCTCAAATTTTAAAAGGAGAAAAGATTGCTTCAAATGTCAGAATGATTGTAACCCCTGCTTCAGAAAAAATTTATGAAAAGGCCTTAGAAAATGGGTTAATAAAAATATTCCATGATGCAAATGCAATTATTACAAATTCAACCTGTGGAGCCTGTGCTGGCTTGCATTTAGGTTTGCTTGGAGATGGAGAAGTATGTATTGGTACTCAAAATAGAAATTTTAAAGGGAGAATGGGAGGAGAGGGTAGTGAAATCTATCTTGGTTCTCCTGCAACTGTAGCAGCTTCTGCTATTAAGGGAGAGATAACTGATCCACGAAAATACTTATAATTTAAGATGCTATAGGTTTATAAGCAAAATCTATAAAGAGGGTGATTACTAAATGGGAGAAAAAATATTAAAAGGCAGAGTATTTAAAGTTGGAGATAATATCAGTACTGATCTTTTAATGCCTTCATTTACTATGTTTGGTAAGGTTCCGCAAAAAGAAATAAAAAATTATGTATTTCATGAAAACAAACCAAATTTTATAGAGGAAGTACAAAAAGGAGATATTATACTGGCTGGGAAAAATTTTGGTTGTGGATCCAGTAGGCCAGCTACTAAAAATCTGATTGCTCTTGGTTTATCTTGTGTGGTAGCAGAATCATTTTCTGCAATATTTTTTAGAAATAGTATTGCCCTGGGATTCCCACTTTTTAAAGTAGAAGATATTAATAATTTTGTGAAAGAAAAGGAATTAATAAAGGTATTTCCTCAAAAAGGATATATTCAGGCTGTGAAAAATGATAAAAAGAAAAAAATTGAACCTTATCCTGAATTTTTAATGAAAATAGTTGAAGCAGGTGGTTTAATGCCATTTTTTAGAGAAGATAAAAGCATAAAAGATATATCTTAAATTTCTGTAGATAGATTATAAAAGAGGTGATCAAATGAGATTAACCGAATATGAAAGCAAAAAATTATTAAAAGAATATGGTATAAAAATTCCAGAAGGAAAGCTTGCTAAAACTTCTCAGGATGCAGTAGATAATGCTATTAAAATAAAGGGAGAGGTCGCTTTAAAAGCACAGGTATTGGCTGGCAGCAGGGGTTTGGCTGGTGGAATTAAGTTTGCAGCAGATAATCAACAAGTTAGGGAAAAAGCAGAAGAACTTTTTAAGACAAAAATTAAAGGTCTAAAAGTTGAAAAAATTCTCGTCGAAGAAAAATTAGAAATAAAAGAAGAATTTTATCTTTCTATTATGCTGGATAGAACTAAAAAAAAACCTGTATTATTAGGAACTATTCAGGGTGGAGTAAATATAGAAAAACTAAGCAAAAACAATCCAGATATGATTGTTCAACAGTCAATAAATACTATCATGGGAATTGAAAATTATCACGGATTATTTTTATTCAGTAAATTTAATATAAAAAATAAAATACGTAAAGAAATAGCTCAAATAATTACTGAATTATATAAAATATTCAAAGAAAAAGAAGCTACATTAGTAGAAATTAATCCGTTAATAATTACTAAAGATGAAAAAATTATTGCAGCTGATGCTAAAATAATGATTGACCCTGCTGCCAGTTATTTAAAAGCTGATACATCTCCACGATATATACCTCTTAAAGGAGATATTGGAATTTTAGCCAATGGAGCTGGTTTAACTATGACTACCATGGATGTTGTAAAAGAATTGGGTGGTGATCCTGCTAATTTTTTAGAAGTAGGAGGAGAATTTTATAAAAAGGCTGATGAAGCTTTAAATTTTCTTTTAGATCAAAAAAATGAACTTAAAGGGTTAATTGTTAATTTATTTGGAGCTTATGCTCGTACTGACATTATAACAGAGCAGCTCATAAAAGTCATTAATGATAGAGATATTAAGATGCCTATTTCTTTTAGGATCAGAGGTACTGGGGAAAAAAGAGCCAGAAAGATGATTAAAGATGAGCTAAATCAAGAAGTATTTTTGAATTTAGAAGATGCAGTTTTTGATTTGTTAGAATCAACATAGGAGAGGATAATTATGAATTTATCTAAAAATCAGAATATAATTATTCAAGGAATAACCGGGAAGGAAGCAAAATACTGGGTAAAGAAAATGATAAATTATGGGACAGAGGTAGTAGCTGGGAGCAGTCCTGGAAAAGGAGGACATTATTTTGAAAATGTACCTATATATGACACTGTTAAAGAAGCGGTAAAAAATCATAATATAGATACTTCAATACTTTTTATACCTCCTAAGTATGTAAAAATTGCTGCTAAAGAAGCTATTGAAGCAGGTATAAAACAGTTGATTATTCTTGCAGATGGGGTTCCAGTTCATGATACTATGTCAATTATAAATTTTGCTGAATTATATAAAACTACTATTTTTGGCCCAAATACTCCAGGAATGGTATTTCCCGGTCATAGTTCATTAGGTATTATGCCCTGTTGGCTGGAGCATGTTTTTACAAAGGGCTCAGTTGCTATTTTAAGTCGTAGTGGTAGTCTTGGCAATGAAATAAGTTATCAAATAACTAAATCGGGTATAGGTATTGCAAAATTTATTGGTATTGGTGGAGATGCTTTGGTTGGAACTACTTTTGAAGAAGTGCTAATTGAACTTAAAAATGATTCTGAAGTTGAAGGAATTGTAATTGTTGGTGAATTAGGAGGTAATATGGAAGAAAAGGCTGCAGAAAGACTTTCAGAAATAAATAAACCGATTTTTGCTTTTATTGCTGGTAAAACAGCTCCTGTTGGTATTCCTATGGGCCATGCTGGTGCTTTAATTGAGGGTTCTTCAGGTACTGCCAGTTCTAAAATTGATATTCTTCGTAATAATGGTGTGATTATGGCAGATACAACTGATCAATTATCTAAAATTCTGAAAAATAATTTTAATAAATAGCTTTAAATATATTTATCTAAAAGCAATATTATTCGATTAGAGGATTGTGATATTTAATGAAAACTAAAAAAAATTTCATGATATTTACAATAGCTACATTAATCATGTTAATAATAATTTACTTTCCCTCTACTCCTGAAGGTTTAAATATGGATGCGAAAGCTGCTTTAGGTATATTATCTTTTGCAATAATTTTATGGATGACTGAGGCTATTCCTTTTCCAGTTACAGGTCTTTCATTAATAATATTGTTACCTATTTTTGATTTAACTAGTTTTAAAAATGCAGCTTATTCTGGTTTTGGAAACTCTATTATTGTTTTTTTTATTGGGATAATGATTATGTCGGCAGCTCTTACTGAATCAGGATTTACCTATCGATTTACCTTAGCTATATTAAACAAAGTAGGGACAAAGACTTCAAAATTATTATTAGTTTTTTTAAGTATTGGAGCTTTTTTATCAATGTGGGTTACTAATATGGGTGTGGCAGCAATATTGCTGCCTATTGGAAAAGAAATTTTGGAAAATTCTAATTTAAAACCTCTAAAAAGTAATTTTGGTAAAGGACTTATGATTTCAATTGCCTGGGGGTGTGGAATAGGAGGAATGGGAACCCCGGTAGGTAATGGAGCAAATGTTTTGGCTATTGGTTTTTTTAAAGACATGGCTAATATTGATATCACATTTATTGATTGGATGAAAGTAGGTTTACCGTCAATTTTGTTACTATTGCCTTTAAGCTGGATTATATTAAAAAAAGTTTTTCCTCCGGAAATAGACTATTTACCTATTAAAGATGATTATATTCATAATGAGCTGGAAAAACTGGGAACTATAACCAGTAGAGAGAGAAATACAATTATAATATTTGCAATTGCTATTTTTTTCTGGTTAACAAATCCCCTTATTAAAAATTATTTTAATATGTCAATTCCTATTCAATCTGTAGCTCTTTTTGCAGCAGTTACTATGTTTCTCCCCTATATTGAAATTTTAAATTGGGATAAAGCTCAAAAGGTAATAAATTGGGGAGCAATTGTTTTAATAGCAGGAGGATTAAGTCTTGGAGAAGTATTATTTGATACTGGTGCGGTGAAATGGGTGGCCAAAACTTTTTTATATAATATAGGAATTCTCGCTTTGGTTTTTAGATTTGTAGCTATTGTAGCTATAGTACAGATAGTAAAAGTATTTTTTTCCAGCAATACAGCAACCGGGTTAGTTGTTATTCCGATCATGATTGCTCTTGCTCAAGAATTAAATCTTAATGTCTGGTTGATAGCAGGTCCTGCTGCTCTGTCAATATCATTAGCTTTTTTATTAGTTCCCTCAAGTCCAACTAATGTTATCCCCTATAGTGCAGGTTATTTTTCTATGAAAGATTTTTTTATTTCAGGAATATGGCTTAGTTTAGCAGGAATTATCACAATAAGTTTAACTTTTTTAATTTTTGGCAGTTTATAAAAAAGGGGGAATCAGAAAGATGAAAAAAGATGTAAATATATTTGGTTTAAAAAATAAAGTAACTGTTGTAATTGGAGCAGCAAAAGGTATTGGTAAAGAAACAGTTAGACTATTAATTGATCAGGGAGCAAATGTTGTAGGAGTTGATATTGATGAAAAAGCTCTTTCTGAAGCTTCAAAAGAAATAGAAAAAAAGACCGGTAGAGTGCCCATGGTTTTTAAAACTAATGTTATGGAAGAAAGAGAAGTTGTTAATTTATTTGATAAAATTGAAAATGAACTGGGTAATATAGATATTTTAATCAATCTTGTAGGAGGTGGTCAACCTGCTGATTTTCCTAATATTAATTTAAAAGATTGGAATAAAATATTTGATTTTAATGTAAAAAGTTGTTTTTTATGTACTAGAGAAGCTGTTAAGAGGATGAATAAAGGTAAAATAATTAATGTATCTTCAATTGCCGGTCAGAGATGTAGTGTGCTTCAGGGGGCACATTATAGTGCAGCAAAGGCAGCAGTGATTGGTTTTACACGTCATCTGGCACGTGAACTGGGTCCAAGGGGTATTAATGTCAATTGTGTGGCTCCTGGAGTCACTTTAACTAAAAGAATTGAAGAACAAATGAGTGAGCAAAAAGAAGATAATTTAGTTAATACTTTACCACTTCGACGTCTGCCAACAGCCAAAGAACAGGCAAAAGTTATATTGTTTTTTGCTTCAGATCTTTCCTCATATGTAACAGGGGATACACTTGCTGTTAGTGGAGGAGCTTTACTTGTCTGATTGGAGAAATGAATTTAGAAGACAATTAGAAAGGAGAAAAAATGAGAAATAAAAGAAAAGTCATTATTACAGTAGCTCCAACGGGAAATGTTCCGACTAAAGAGATAAATCCTAATACTCCTATATCTCCTCAGGAAATAGTTGAGGATGTACTTAGATGTGAAAAAGCTGGAGCAGCAGTTGCTCATATACATGCCAGGGATAAAGATGCTAAACCAACTAATAATCAAAAGATTTATAAAGAAATATTAACCGGTATAAAAGAAAATAGTGAAGTTATTACTATGATTTCTACTGGTGCTCGGGGAGGGGAAGGTAAAGATAGAGCGAATTGTATTGATTTAAAACCTGATATGGCAAGTTTAGCTACAGGTTCCTCTAATTTTAAAAGTAGAGTTAATGCAAATTCTCCAGAATTAATAAGATATATGGCAAAAAAAATGCAAAAAAATGGAGTAGTTCCTGAACTTGAGGCATTTGATGTAGCTATGATTGATAATGCAAAATTTTTTCAAAAAAAAGGAATATTGAAACCACCTCTACGATTCAATCTGGTTATGAATGTACCTGGCTCTATTAAAGGAACTCCTAAAAATTTGTTGCATATGGTAGAACTTTTACCAACTAATTCTCCATTTACTGTCTGTGGTATAGGTAATGCTCATCTAGAAATGATAACAATGGCAATTATTTTGGGAGGTAATGTAAGGGTTGGTCTCGAAGATGTACTTATGATGGAAAATAAAAAATTAGCTTCAAATGTTGCTTTAGTAGAAAGAGTTGCTAATATTATTGAATTTTTAGGTTATGAAGTTGCAACACCAAAGGAAGCTAGAGAGATATTAAAACTTTGAGATATTTTTTGATGAAGCGAGGTGAATATAAAAATTATTGGAATTAGCAAAAACAATTATAAAAAATTATTTGTTTATTTGATTTGTATTATAATTTTAGTTATTGTTGTTCAATTTGAGCCGCCAGGAGACCTCTCTTCAGCTGGATTTAAAATGTTAGGTATTGCTTTGATTTCAGCAATACTATGGACTACTGAAGCAGTTCCCATTCCAGTTACTGCATTAGTTATTATATTTTTGCAAACGGTTTTAGGTATAAACACTTTAGCTGATGTTCTGAGGTATATAGCTCATCCGGTAAATGCTCTGTTATTTATAGGTTTTTCTCTTGCTGCAGGATTAAAAAAATATAATTTAGATAAAATTATTAGTTATAAAATAATTAAATATTCAGGAGCAGAAGTAAATAAATTATTATTGAGGTTAATGTTAGTAGTAGCTTTTTTATCAATGTGGATGTCCAATACAGCTACTGTAGCTGTAATGATTCCTATAGCTGAAAGTATTTTATTTACTACCAAAAAAGAATACGTTAATATCAAAAAAATTTTTATGATTGGAATTGCTTATGCGGGAACTATTGGTGGAATGGGTACACCTGTAGGAACTACCCCCAATCCAATTACTATTGGTTTATTACAGGAAATGGCGGATATTAATATTAATTTTTTAGATTGGGTTTTAATTGGTCTTCCCTTTACTCTGATTTTAATTCCAATTGCCTGGTTATTATTAATTTGGCTTTATCCTCCTGAAATTAAAAAAATAGATATTGCTGTTAAAAATTTAGATAAATATGATAAAGTTGAAAATCTTTATGAAATTAAAAAGTTTTTAATATATTTTTTCTTAATAGTTTTTATGTGGATATCCGGTTCATTTTTACCTGTTCCAGAAGATTGGCTTTATATCGTATCATTAGGAGGAGTTATTCTATTATATTTACCTTTAGGTGGAGTATTGGAATGGGAAGAAGCTCATGAAAATGTAGATTGGGGAGTACTGATTTTGATTGGAGGAGGACTTTCTTTAGGTTCAGGACTTTCGAATACAGGGGCAATTAATTGGTTTATAAGATTGATTTTTCAATATGTATCTAACCTACCTGTATTTATAATAGCTATTTTAATTGCTGGATTGACAAGTATTAGTATTTTATTTTTCTGTAGTATTACAGCTACTTCAACTACTTTTGTACCAATCGCTATCACTCTGGCTATACAATTAGATATAAATCCTGTGTTTTTGGGGGCAGCAGCAGGAATTGCTTCTTCTTTTGCTTATATTCTACCGGCAAATACACCACCAAATGCTATTGCTTATAGCTCAGGATATTTTGAAACAAAAGACATGATGAAAATAGGTTTTATTTTACTGGTTATTTCGTTGATAGTTTTTATGGTAATTGCTCGTTTTCTCTGGCCTGTTTTATTTAGTGCTTAATAAATTTAATATTAAGTAAAAGTTTTGTTATTTATTTAAAATAAAGATTAGCAGGAAAGGAGTTATCATGGAATTTAAAAACAAAGTGGCTCTTATTACCGGTGCAGGAAGTGGTATAGGGAGAAGTACCGCAAAACTTTTAGCAGAAAAAGGGGCTGTAATAGCTGCTGTAGACCTGGATTTTGAAGCACTGAAAAGTCTTAAAGACGAAATAGCTCAGGATTGTTTAATAATCAAAACAAATGTTACATCTGTTAAAGAAATTAATGAAATGGTAGAAAAAGTTATAAAAGAGATGGATAAAATTGATATTTTGGTCAACTGTGTGGGAGGAGGTTATATACCTGGACAGGTTGGAGGTCGAACTATTGATGTTGTAGAAGAAGATGAATGGGAATTTATAATTAATTTAAATATGAAATCTTCTTTTTTTTGTTGTAAGGCTGTAAGTAAATATATGAAAGAAAATAAGGAAGGAAAGATTATTAATACTGCCTCAGTAGCTGGTAGAGATATGAGTATGACTTCAGGCCCACACTATTCAAGTTCCAAAGCCGGGGTGGTAGGTTTTACGCGTCATTTAGCAAAAGAATTAATTACTTATGGAATTAATGTAAATGCTGTTGCTCCTGGAATGACAATGAGTGGAACAAGAGTTGAAAAGGGATGGGCCCAGAAATCAGAAAGAGAAAAAGAAAAATTTTTAGCTGGAATACCGATTGGTAGAATGGCTACACCTGAAGAACAGGCTTCTGCAATTGTATTTTTAGCTTCAGAGAAAGCTGACTATATGGTGGGAGCCACAATTGATGTTAATGGAGGAGTTTATATGAGTTGATTTCATATAAAAAATTTTCCCCATATTTTCTAAATTCAAATTATAAGTGAAAAAAAGTGTATAACCAGTAAATTTGGTTATGCACTTTTTTTGAGTAAATTAATTGACAATAAGCTTCAATTCTGTTAAAAATATAATATATTAAGAAAAGTAATATTATTAAAAAGAATTTAATATAAAATACAGAGGTGTATTATAATTAAAATGAAAATTAATAAGTTATTAATTTTATCATTAGTTTTTTTATTGGTGATTTCTTTTACTATAAATCTAGATGCTTTTTCTAATAAAAAAGAAATAAAAATAATGATACAGAAAATAATTGATAAAAAAGTTGAAAACACAGAATTGCCAGGAGTTGCTGTCCATATAAGAGGAGGAAAATTAGGTGATATAGCTTTAACTTCAGGTAAGATTAGTTTAGATAGTGAAAAAGAAATAAGGAAAGATACTCAATTTAGAATAGGAAGCATGACTAAAAGTTTTACTGCAGCAGCTATTTTAAAATTATATGAAAATGGAGAATTAGACATTGATAAAGAAATTATAAATTATATTGATCTAAAATATGATAAATTTAAAAAAATAACTGTTAGAGACCTTTTGTATATGACAAGTGGACTGGGAGATTATCTACGTGACACGGATCATCTAATAATGGAAGTTTTAGAAAATCCCAAAAAGAATTATAATTCAAAATATTTAGCTATTTATGGTACAAATCTTAGTGAAAATTTGAAATTCAAACCAGGAAGTAAATTTAATTATTCGAATACAAATTACATATAATTGGGGATGATAATAGAAAATATTAGTGGTATAAGTTATGAAAAATATATTAAAAAAAATTTTATTGAAAAATATAATTTAGATAATACAATAGTAAAAGAGGGAATAGTGATTCCTGATAATTTAGCCAGAGGTTATTATGACAGAGATAGAGATGGAAAACCAGAAGATTGGACTAATATAAATTCAAGTTATGTCTGGTCTGCCGGGGAAATTATTTCTACTGCCTCTGATATAGCAAAATGGCTGGATTTATATACCTCAGGTCAATTATTTAATAAAAGAGTTAATAAAGAAATATATAGGGGAACTGAAATTGCTAAAAATGTTATTTATTCTACAGGACTTTCTGTTACTAAAAATAGAATTGGTCATAATGGAACAGTGATTGGCTATCATAGTGATATGTGGTATAATCGGAAAACAGGAGTAACCATTACAGTTCTTTCTAATATAAGTGGTAAAGAAGATTATACCCGACAGTTGGTTAATGAAATATTTAAACTGTTAGAATAAACTTATAATATA
>Ga0102925_1000822_pt1 | contig 16900 bp, 12 predicted proteins | sample SalPonR1_A_D1_MG_FD_78216 | JGI IMG/M metagenome (GOLD analysis project Ga0102925, IMG submission 78216) | Salt pond soil microbial communities from South San Francisco under conditions of wetland restoration - Salt Pond MetaG R1_A_D1_MG | ecosystem: Environmental > Aquatic > Marine > Intertidal...
CACCGGTGCGATTTCGCTGCCCTCGAGAAGCTCGACCGTCGCCCGGTTGGATGCAAGGTTGACGCTGGCCTCGACAACCTGCGACAGTCGATCCAGTTCCTGCTCGATCCGGTGCACGCAGGACGCGCAATGCATACCCTCGATTGAGACCGTGCGCTTCTCGGTCGCCGGCGCGAAGCCTGCCCCGGTCAATGCGCCGAAGGCCGCGTGGAGCGCGTCGACATCGGCGTATTCGATGCGCGCTTCGCGCGAGGCCGGATTGATCGCATCCGCAGCGATACCGTCTACAGGTTCCAGCGCCGACTCGATGCGTCGGGCACATCCGGCGCAGTGCATGTCGGGAATTTTCAGGGAAATCGTATGGCGGGCAGTCTCATTCATGCCGATGATGGTAGCAAACAAAGAAACCAGGGCCCGGTGATCGCTGCTGGATCACCGGGCCCCGGCCTCGATCACACCTTGCCGATGCTCAGTTCAGCGGGTCCTCGAATCCATCCCTGAAGATCAGGTCCGGATCGAGCTCGAGTTCCCGGAAAGCGACGTCGGCCGTGGTTTCCGGGGTGCTGGTCCACACGACGAACGCCTGCAGTCCGTCCGGCCGAAGCTTGAGCTGTGTCTCGAGATCGGCCTCGTCGTCGGCGATGCCGAACAGCGCATCGCCGGCGGTGATCGCCTGGATGCCGCTGAACGTCTGGCCACCGTCCTGGGTTGCGCCCATGAAGATATCGACGTCTTCCGGCAGCTCCAGGTTGGTGACGTTGGTCTGTGTGCCGAATCCGAAGTACATGATGTCGTTGTTGCGGCAGTCGGTGGGATCGGTCGGGTTCTGCGGATCGGCGCAGCCCGGACCGGCCCCGGGCGTGCCGACGATGCGCGGCTCGCGCGCACTCAGGCCGCTCTCGGGCGTCAGGTTCGAGACGTTGACCGACGGTCCCCAGGTATCGCCGCCGTCCTGAGACGAACGGATATAGAAGTTGTACGGAATCGCGTCGTCGAGAAAATCGAACCGGGCCTGGTCCGGCACATGCGAGAAACCGACGACAACGGTATCGCCCCTGAGCTGGCCGCGATGCGCCAGCGCATTTTCATACGGATTCAGTCCTGTTTCGACATCCGGCGCGGTGCCGGGCTGGTCCAGGTAGGCGGCCGATCCGCTGAAGTTCACCGCGGGCAGGTGCAGAGTGCCGAAACGGATGTCGTTGAGCGGGTCGTCCATAAGCTCGTCGTCGCCGATCAGGTCATCGTCCTGATTGTTGACGTGCGCTCGACAGCGCTCGCCGAAGGTGCCTGTGAGCTCGGTGTCGACTGCCGGTACGAGGTTGACCGGTTCATATCCGCCTACGGCACGACGCAGCATGATGTCGGAAGGTCCGCCCTGCGTGAAGTCGCCCTGCTTGTAGATGAAGACGATGCCGGTGCTGCCCGCGCTCAATGGCTGGGTCAGGATTCGCACCCGACGGCCGTTCTCGATCGGCCGGCTGATGATGCAGCCGTTGATCGGCAATGCCGAGGTGTCGGTAAACTCCGGAATCGTGTGGTACCGGATGTACTTGCCCTCGTCGATCCCGGTCGTGGCTTTCTTTTCCTCCCAGGCGAACACCGCGCGCCGACCGATCAGCCGAAGCTGCGGCCGTGCCGCGGCGGCCTTGCCGTCTTCATACAGGCCCGGCCCGTGCGAGGTGCGCAATGGACCCTGCAGATCACGTGTATCTGTCGTATTGCCCGTCAGGCGCACCGGCTCGGACCAGTCGTTGGCGATGAAATCCGGCGTGCTGTTGTTGTTGGTGTCCAGGTGCATGTACCAGACGTCGGTGCCACCCGTGGAGTTCGCGCCTGAAGCACCCGTGCCGGGCCCTTCCGCATTGCCGAGCTGCAGCCCGAGCGGATCTTCCTGCCAGATCACGCCGAAACCCGGCTGCTGCGGCACCGGCACATCCTGCTTTACGGACCGCTGGCCGCTGGTGATTTGCTCGGTGAGATACAACTCGCCGCCCGGGCCGACAGGACGCAGTGACTGGGTGCCCGGGTTCCACTGCAGCCTCGAGACCCAGAGACAGGCATAAGGAATCGTCACGCCCTGCAGCGACAGGTACGTCTGGAAACGTTGTTCTTCGCCCGGCCACTGCGTAGCGTCGGCGGGACAGTAGGTCGAGTTGAAGGTAATCACGATGTTGTTTCCGGCATTGAAGACCTGCGGTTTGTCCGAGTCGCCCGGATAATCGATTGCCCGCGGATCCGATACGAGGTCCACGTAGCCTTCATTGGGATCGCCAGCCGGGAACAACGGGGGCGCTCCGGTTTCCTCGATGATGCCGAGCCCCGAGGATTGCGCGGCCGTGTTGTCGAAATTCACGGGTGCCGACCAGGTTTCCCCTTCGTCGGTGGAGATCTGGAGCACCAGGTCCCAGGGGTCGCGGGTCGAACGCGCCTTGAGATCGTAGACTTCCTGGCCGACGTTCTGAGCTTGCCCGAATACCGCAACCAGGGTACCGTCGGGCATGCGGAGAATCTTGACCTTGTTCGTGTCAGAAGCCTGGTCCGAGATGATTGCCGGGCCGTCGGCTGGCGTAAGATCGAAGACCTGCGCGATTCCGGAAATGGGGACGAATGCCAGTGCAAGCAGCACGATCAGGCACGACGCTAAACTTCGGTTGCGTTGGAACATTGCGTTTCTCTCCCTTGAACGGTGATTCGAGTAAGAAGTGGCGCAAACCATCATTCAGACCCAGTTTGTCTGGATAATGAATACGACTCTTCTAATACAATTTACCCTAATCAAGGATCATCGCAACTTGACATGGATCAGATTTCATAAAGAGTTCAAAAACCGCTTTATATGACAATATTTCATTAACTTATGGCAATTTTCTCGATCTGGTCTTTGGTCTTTGTCGTTTCGGTTTCGACTCTCGTCTCGATCGTTTCCTCACATCTGGAAGGCCTGGCGGGAGTTCTCGATGCCTTGGGCCGCGCTGCCGGCATTGTCGGACTGACCATGCTGCTGCTGGCGGCGGCGCTCAGCGCCAGAGTGCCGGGTTTCGACCGCTGGTTCGGCGGACTCACGCGTCTGTGGAAGACCCATCATCGCCTCGGTGCCGGAAGCTTGATCCTTCTGCTGCTGCATCCCGTCTTGCTGTCACTGGCCCAGGCCGACAGCGGGCTGCACGCTGCGGTACAGCTTCTTTTCCCGCCGCTGAGCGACTGGCCGATCTGGGCAGGCTGGGCAAGCTTGCTGCTGATGATGGTGTTTCTGGCGCCGAGTTTCTCGTTCTTCGGCCACCCCGATTACCGGCGCTGGAAACTCCTGCACCGGCTGGCCGGCCCCGCGGTCATTCTCGCCCTGGCGCATGCCTGGCAGTACGGGCGCACCCTGCCCGCCGACGCGGACAAGTGGCTGTGGCTGGTGCTTGCCGCGCTGGCGGTCGGCGCGGTGACCTGGCGATTCGTGTTCTCGCGGAGGATCGGCCGTCTGCGCTACCGGGTCGCGCGGGTGATTGCCGTGGCCAACAACCTGGTGGAACTGGTGCTGGAACCGGCGGGTCGTCGTCGACTGAACTACGCTGCCGGGCAGTTCGTCTATATGGCGCCGTTCGATCGGCAACTCTCGGCCGGGCATGGGGAAGAGCATCCCTACACCCTTTCATCATCGCCGGAGGAGGATGTCCTGCGCATCGCGATCAAGGACCTGGGCGACGCCAGCCGGGCAATCCAGACCATCCGGCCCGGCAGCCGGGTGACCATAGAAGGCCCTTACGGCGGCTTCTTTACCGATCGCGAGGCCGCCAAGCAGGTCTGGATAGCCGGCGGCATCGGCATCACCCCCTTCCTCGGCCGCGCACGCTGGCTGCACGGCACGCAGCGTCGGTGCGATATCCGGCTCGTATATTGCGTTCAGGACGAAGCGCGGGCGCGATTCCTGGGCGAGTTGCAGGCCATCGCCGAAGCGTTGGACGGTTTCGAAGTGATCCCGCATTTCTTCTATCGCCAGGGGCCGCTGGATTCCGGTTTTCTTGCCGCGCACGTGCCGGACCTGGCCGAACGCGAAGCGTTCGTCTGCGGCCCGCCCGGGTTGAATACCCTGGCCCGGCGTCTACTGACGAGCGCCGACGTAGCACGCAAGCGTATTCATACCGAGGAATTCGAGCTGCTATGAAAAAGCTCGTGTACACCGTATTCGTTGCGTTCTGGGCGGCCGTCGGCACGCTTGTACTCGTCAACGCGCTTGTGCCCGATGCCGCCGAACATGCGCCGCAGCAGACACCGGAGCCCACACAACCGGCCGGGTATTCGCTGTCGGAGGTGGCGAAACACGCAACGCTCGGGGATTGCTGGATGGTCATCGAGGGGACCGTCTATGACGTCAGCGACTACGTGCCGCGCCACCCTGCTCCGCCGCACGTGCTTGAACCGTGGTGCGGCCGCGAGGCGACCGAGGGCATGCGTACCAAGGGTGACGACAGCGATCACAGCCCCCGGGCATGGCGGCTGCTGGAGCGCTACCGGATCGGGTTTCTCCTGGAGGGCGAATAGCCCGATCACGACGTTCTTCGGTCAATCGGCCAGCGACATTGACCCGAGCTCTTCTCCCGAGACTTCAGCCAGGCCGTACGGATCGAGGATTTCGAGCTTGCGATGCGAAAGACGAATGAAATTTCTTGTCTGAAGCGTCGTCAGCATGCGGCTGACGGTTTCGCTGGCCAGGGCCAGGTAGTTGGCCAGATCGGCCCGCGACATGCTCAACTCCAGCAAGCGTGGCGGATGACCACGCAGCGTCCTGCGCTGGGCCAGTACCTGCAAGAACAATGCGACGCGTTCAATTGCCGGACGCGAACTCATCATCATGATGTGTTCGTGCTCGATGATGATTTCCCGACTGATCACGCGCAGCAGCTGGCGGTGCAGGCTGGGAATCCGAGCGGCGACATTCTCGAGATCCTCGTACGGCAAACGGCAGATGACGGAATGCTCCAGGGGCTCGACGGTGCTCTGGTGGCGCAACGAATCCAGTCCGTCCAGGCCGATGATCTCGCCCGGCAGATGAAATCCCAGAACCTGAACATGACCGTGCAAGGTGGTCACCCAGGACTTGAGCGAACCTTTTTGAACGACATAGAGGTTTCGACACCGGTCACCGATGTTGAATACATGCCGGCCGCGCTCATAATCGCCTGAAGTCAGCATGCCCACAAGCCGATCGAGATCATCGCCGTGCAGCGGGGCCGGCAGGCACAGTTCGTTTACGCTGCAATTTCTACAGCCGCGGCGCAGCGCTTCGAGGTCCAGGACGTTGTTGACATCCTTTTTCACCGCAAGCCGCCATCAGACTTTGTCATTGGCCCGCACCGGCGTAAAAATTCACCAGCGCTTCGATGCCTTCGTCCTGGAGATCTTCGGTCTCGCGCGCCATGCTTTCCGGTTGCCAGCGCTTGCCTGCTCTGAAATTTCGCAGCTGGCGTGCCAGGTACGCTTTCGGCTGCCCGGCCAGGATGGCCGAGTCGTCGAATGACTGCGTACCGTTCTCGGTATGGCATCGCTCGCAATTTTCGGCATGGATGGCCGAGCCGCGCTCGGCCAGCGCGCCGTCGACCGGCTGCTCGAACGGAACGAACTCGAGCCCGGCGAAATATTCAACGAGTTCCGTCCGCTGGTTCTCCGACAATGCGCCGATCAGGGCGCATTTGTTCACGACCTCGCCATCGGGCAGGAAGTCGGTGATACAGGGCCGTGCCTTTTCCGCGAATATCGTGAGCTGGTTTTCGAGATAGAAGTCCCCCACCCCGGCAATCGTGGGGATGTTCGGATTGTCGGTCACGCCGTCCTCGCCATGACAGCCGAAACAGCGATCGGCGACTGCCGGCGCTTCGGCGCTGGCTGAACTGCATATACCCAGCAGGACGATTGCCGGAACGAAAAGCGTCGAGAACCGCCTGAACATGGACATCGAATTCTCCTGGGGGATAAACCTACTTGACCGACACCATCTTGCGCCGCATGAAGGCCAGCTGGGTCTGCAGCGGCAGCTCCTTGGGACATACGTCATTGCACCCGAGCAGGGTCATGCAACCGAACACGCCGTCGTCGCTGCCGACCAGTTCATAGAAATCCTCGTCGCTGCGCTCATCGCGCGGATCCAGCCGGAAACGCGCCATCTTGTTGATGCCGGCCGCGCCGACGAAATCCTTGCGCATGCGCGCGGTGCCGCAGGCGGCGATGCAGCAGCCGCACTCGATGCAGCGGTCGAGCTCGTATATTTCCTCGGCCCGGTCGGGGTCCATACGCTCTTCCAGCCGGTCGATATCGGGTTCGCTTTCCCGGTGCACCCAGGTCTCGAGGCGCTCGCCCATCTGGCGGGCCCAGGCGCCGGTATCCACGGACAGGTCGCCGATGAGCTTGAACACCGGCAGCGGCGCGAGCGTGATTTCGGGCCCCAGCTTGCTGGTCAGCGTACGGCAGGCCAGCCCGGGCCGGCCGTTGATCAGCATGCCGCAGCTGCCGCATATGCCCGCGCGGCAGACGAAGTCGAACTGCAGCGAAGGCGCCTGTTCGTCGCGGATCTGGTTGAGCGCGATGAACAGCGTCATGCCCGGTGCCTCGTCGAGCTCGTAAGCCTCGAAGCGCGGTTCGGATGCCGGATCCTGCGGATTATGGCGGAGGATTTTTACGGTCAGGCGGCGTGCGCTCTGGTCAGAAACTCCGGTCTGCGGCTCTCTACCGGTTGCCTGGTCGGACGATTTGTTCATATTTGCATCAGCCGTGCTGGGTTCCGGGGCTGCTCGCCTGCAAGGCAGGCTCCTACGGTGCGTGAATTCATTTATCGTGTCTTTGCGACGGGTTCTTCAAGACGTTCGTTTTTCTCGCGGTAGCGTTCTGGCAGCAAATGCTTGTAAGGCATGAGCCGGTTCTGGACTTCGAAGCGATCGGCATCCTCGAGTTGCTCCCGAATCGCGGTGACTTCGCTCGCACGCCCCTCGGTATCGGGGTGATCGCGGTGGTCGGCCTGTCCGTAACCGCGGAAACCGGGCGGCAATTCCATGCCCGCAACGTCGATCGGCTCGTAGTCGACGGTCGGCAACGTATCATTCTCGTTGTTCCAGGTCGTGAGCGTGCGCTTGAGCCAGTTCGAATCGTCGCGCTGCGGATAGTCCTCGCGCGAGTGTGCGCCGCGGCTTTCGGTACGCTCGCGTGCGCCCAGCGCAACGCACAGCGCGACCTTGAGCATTTTCTGTAACCGGTAGGCGGCCACCAGTTCCGGGTTGGCGCCGTGCACACGGCTTTGCAGTCCAAGCTTGCGCGAGCGAACCAGCAGGTCCTGGAGCTCGTCTACCGCTTCGTCGAGCTCGGTGCCGGTGCGGAAGATGCCGACCTTGTCGATCATGATCTCTTCCATTCTGCGGCGAATGTCGCTGGCCTGCTCGTTGCCTTCAGATGCCAGCAATTCATCAAGTTTGCCCTGCTCCCGGGCATGGAATTCGCGCACCAGCGCCGTCGGAATGCTGATTTCGCTGTCGTCGGACTGGCAGAAGTCGGCGATGAACTCCGAGACGATCATGCCGGCGACCACCGTCTCGGCCACCGAGTTTCCGCCCAGCCGGTTGAAACCGTGCAGATCCCAGCACGCGGCCTCGCCGCAGGCAAACAGCCCCTTGAGCGTCGTGCTTTCGCCGGTGTGGCGGGTGCGAATACCCCCCATCGAATAGTGCTGTGTCGGACGGACCGGAATCCAGTCCACGGCCGGGTCTATGCCGAGAAAGTAATGGCAGATGTCCTTGACTTCGCGCAGGTTCTTCTCGACGTGCGCGCGGCCGAGCACGGTGATGTCCAGCCACAGGTGATCGCCGTAGGGCGACTTCACGCCCTTGCCCTTGCGCATGTGTTCGGTCATGCGCCGCGATACCACGTCGCGCGACGCCAGCTCTTTCTTCTGCGGCTCGTAGTCGGGCATGAACCTGTGGCCGTCTACGTCGCGCAGCAGCCCGCCGTCGCCACGGCAGCCCTCGGTGGTCAGGATGCCGGCCGGCACGATTGCGGTGGGATGAAACTGCACGGCCTCCATGTTGCCCAGCTCGGCCACGCCCGTCTCCAGCGCGATGCCCATGCCGGTACCCTCACAAATAATGCCGTTGGTCGAGACCTTGTAAATCCGGCCGTATCCGCCGGTAGCGATCACTGTCGCCTTGGCGACGAAAGATGTCAGCTCGCCGGTGACCAGGTCGCGAACGACGGCGCCGTAGCAGCGTCCGCCTTCGTGAATGAGTGCAAGCGCTTCCTTGCGCTCCATCACCGGGATGCCGTTGGCGATCGACTGGTCGCCCAGCGCAAACAGCATGGCGTGGCCGGTGCCGTCGGAGGTGTAACAGGTGCGCCACTTCTTGGTGCCGCCGAAATCCCGGGCGGTAATCAGGCCGTGGGCCTCGGACGATTCGCTGATGGTGATCTTTTCAGCATTCACGACCGCTTCGCGATCACCGGATCGAACCCGATTCCACGGCACGCCCCAGCCAGCCAACTCGCGCACGGCCTTGGGCGCGGTGTGCACGAACATCCGCGCAACCTGTTGGTCGCAGCCCCAGTCGGAGCCCTTGACCGTGTCCTCGAAATGAACGTCCTCGTTGTCGCCGCGGCCCATGGCGCTGTTGGCCAGGCTGGCCTGCATGCCGCCCTGGGCCGCGGCCGAGTGCGAGCGCTTGGCCGGCACCAGGCTGAGTACGACTGTATCCAGGCCGCGACGCTTTACCCCTATCGCGGCGCGCAGGCCGGCCAGACCGCCGCCGATGACGAGCACGTCGGTATAGACAAGCTTCATTGGCGCGGCTCCAGAGGTTCTTCAAGACTGGGCGGCACGTAATGCTCACCGTAATTGTCACGATGTTCGATGCCGATCTTGATGTAGGCGGCCAGCGAAAGCAGACCGAGAGTCAGAAAGAATATGGTAATCAGCCACTTGGCGCGCTTCATGTTGCGCCGGGTCGCGGCCGGATTGCGTCCTTCCAGCCAGCCCCATTTGACGGCGACCCGGTACAGGCCGATGGAGCCGTGCAATTCGACCGCAAAAAGCAGCAACAGGTACAGCGGCCAGAACCAATCGGTCACGATCCGATCGGCCGACCCGTAGGGGCCAATCGACTCGGGCCGGGTCATCATGGTATACAGATGCACCGAACCCAAAAAGAACATCGCGAACCCGGTGTAGACCTGCACGAACCACAGCGTGGTATCGCCATGCTTCATTTCACCGGCATGCTTGCGGAAGGCGCTGTACTGGCGGTAATCGGCCGGGAACTTGCGCATCGCCAGCGCGGCGTGAAAGATGAACATCGCGAACACGAACAGCGCCACGCCGCTGACCAGGATCGGATACGGCTTGCCGAAGATGTGATAGCCCTCGAAGAACCGTGCGACGTGCCAGAACGCATCCTTGCCCAGCAGAATCGACGAAACGAAGAACATGTGCAGCCACATGAACAGCGCGAGGAACACGCCGCTGGCGCTTTGCAGGACATCCAATCGAGCCGGTAGCCGACTGGCCGGCATCAGCCCAGGCCCTCGACCCTGAAGCGCTTGACGCGATAGAACCCATCGAATATCAACGAACAGTCGGTCAAGGTGACGCGTTTGCCGGAAGCGCGCGCGCAATCGTCGACCATTTCGGCCAGGTTGTTGCGCCACAGTGAGTCGAGATGAGGTTCGATCTGCATCACCATCCAGCGTAAAGGCGGGAAGCGGTGCAGAAGGTGCTCCTTGCCCAGCGCGCCGTACTCGGTGATCACCAGCTGCCCACCGGGCTTGATGACCCTGATGGCGTGCTCCAAAGCGCGCCGCCGGGCGTCGGACGGCATCTCGTTGAGCAACAGGAACATCAGTCCGGAATCGAACTGGTTGTCGCCGAATTGCAGCGATTCGGCATCCATCAGGTGCAGTTCGGCTTTTTCGCGCAGTCCGGCCTGGCGCAGCTTGGTGTCTGCCAGGCCAAGCTGGATCGGCGCGACGTCGAGCACGGTCAGCGGGTTGTCGCCGAGACGGTCCGCCAGCCTCGGCACGAGGTCCCCGTACGCCGATGCAATCAATACCGTCGATCCGGTCGCCGGGTCCGGGCTGAAGTGCGCAAGCGTGGCATCCACCATCTTGCGGTACTGACCGAACACGATACAGTTGATGACCGGCATGTGGTCGAAGAACCAGACGCCGGGTCGCCACAGGTAGGCCCAGCGATAGTGTCCGGAAATGTAATCCGGGATCGTCACGCCGGGCGCGGCGAGCTCCGCCGCGTGTGCGAACGCCTCTTGCGCGGGACGATTGCGTTTGAGCGCTTTCACAAGGCGGGCTCCGTCATGCTGCGTCTGAATGTCTTCCGGCATGCCTCGACGCCGGTATTTTCCAGGTGTCGGCAGGCGACCATGCCACGAACATACCCGGATGTCCGGTCTCTGCAATGAAGGAGCTTCGATTGCGCGAAAAGACGGCTATCCCGGCATTGTTCGTACAGCGCCGCGCTTGCCTGTGCCACGGAAAACGTCGTCTGTGCCGGGCACAGACGACGCGCTTGCCGCAGGCTGCCGGCAACAGTAGGCTTATTGCCCTTCCCTGGCGTAGAAGTGAGCCAGTGCTTTCATCTCGTCTTCGCTCAGCTGCATGACTTCGGCCATGCTTTCGGGCTGCCAGCGCTCGCCGGCCTTGTAATGCTTGAACTGCTCGATCATGTACGGAATCGGCTGACCGGCCAGGATGCCGGCATCGTCAAACGGCTCGGAACCCGAAGCGGTATGGCAACGATCGCAGCTTGCCGCATGGATCGAAGCACCCTGCTCGGCCAGTGCCGCGTCGAATTCCTGCTCGAACGGCTCAAAGGACATCTCGCCGTAATACTCGGCCAACGCCATCCGATCGTCTTCGGAAAGGCTGCTGACCAGCGCGCAGTGATCGGCGGCCGCATCGTCGCCGAACGCGTCGGCGGCGCAGGGACGCCCGCTTTCGGCAAAGATCGCGAACTGGTTTTCGAGGAAGAAGCTACCGACGCCGGCAATCGTCGGGATGTTCGGATCCGTGGTCACGCCGTTGTCGTTGTGGCAGCTGGCGCAGTTTTCTGCCGCTGCAGGCGCCTGGGCAACCGCGACGTTCATGGCAGCCGCGAGAACGGCGCCAAGGGCGATTTTAGCTGAATGCTTCTTGATGGTACTCATGGTCTCTCCCGTTCTGGCAGTGAAAAGTCTCTGGAAAGTCAATTTCCACAAGACAGGTTAACGAATACTATTGTATTGAATCAAATTTATCTAAACCGGTGCTGAATCAATTTTTATCACCGGATTTGGGTGTATGCCGGACTACTGAAATCGATAGCGCAGTACCGCGCTGACGACGTGCACGGTGCCGTCCGGGGTCTGCTCGCCCAGGCTCAGCAGCGTCGGAACCGTATTCGGAAGCACGTTGTCGCGGAAAAAGTCGTCTTCGGAAAGCTTGCCGACGAGGTACCCGAGGCGCAGGTTCAGATTCTCCCGCAGCACCCGCTCCAGGGAGGCTTCGAGCGTGAAGCGCCGGGTCTTGAGACGGGGGAAGTCCGGCGAAACCGTGCTGCGCTTGTCGATCGCAATCTCGCCGTCGGCTGCGGCATAGCTGAGGTCGATGGCAGCGCGGGCCCACTTGCCCGGCAACTCGTCGAAATTGACGCCGAAGCCGGCGGTGCGGAACTCATCGTCCTGGGTTGCAAACCAGGTTGCACCGTCGTTGTTGTCTGCGCCCCGAATGTCGGCTTCCAGCCGCTCGAAGGCGACGAAGGCATGGGCCGAAACGTTCTGCGAGAAGCTCGCCGAAAGATCGATGCCGTAGCTTTCGGCCCGAGCGTCACTGAGGCCGATCAGGACGTCCTTGAAATCCTCGTCGGCGATTTCGGCGAACACGCCGGCAAACAGGTTGTCAAGCACAGCGTAGTCGGCCGAGATGCGGAACGTGTCCCTGTCCTTCTCGGCGTAATGAAAGCGCCGCAGATCGGGATTCACCCCGGGGCCCAGCAATGCCGGATCGAGGTCGTTATCGCGCTGCTCGCGCTGGTATTCGGCTCTCACATTCAGGCGCTCGAACAGGTTGGTCCGCGCCTGGAAAGCGTAAATATCCGTCGTCGTTTCCTCGACCTCCTGCAGCGTGCGGTCCATTTCCTTGCGTTCGGCCGATGCCGTCAGGTTCAGGAACGAGAACACCCGGTAATCCAGGCTCGCATCGACGCTGGTTCGGTCAAAGCTGTACGGCTCGTTGACGACTTCGCCGGTCACGAAGGTGTCCGTGATCACCTGCGTGTAGAAATCGCGCGGCGAGTCATTGTCGCGCTCATCGTAGCGGTATTGAACTCGCGCCCTGAGGTTCCGGGTCAGATTGCTGGTGGCGCGGAAGTTGACAATGCGCGTATCGACCTCGCCGTCCAGGTTGGCGCGCGGCAGGCCCGGGTTGGCCAGGTTGAGGTTGACCGTGGGCTGAACGAAACTGTCGTCCTGTGTCATGCGGCCCATGGCCACCTGCCCGGCCAGCGAAAGATACCTGGACTGGTTCCATGAGCCGGTCAGCATGAACTGGTGAAACTGGTTGTCCGGGGGCTCGGCGAGCTGGCCCAGCTGTGCGCCGAAGATTCCAGTGAACGGATTTTCCCACTGGAGCGACGCGTTGTCGTTCTCGAACAGCGAAACGTTATAGCCGGCCTCGAGCTGCCAGCGATCCTTGACATAGGCAACGCTGGTATCGAAGCGTGTTGTCCGGTAGTCGATGGGTGCAGCCAGTTCTGCGGCGCGGAAGATGAAACTGGCGCCCCGGATCGCGTTGCCGTCACGCGTGCTCCGTCTGACGTCGGCCTTGTAGCGCCACGGGCTCTTGCCGCCGAATTCGACGCCCAATCTGAGGGTACGTCTTTCGCGCCCGATATTGATCTGGCGCAGACTGGCATCGAGCGCGGTCATCCCGTCGGTGGTGCCGGCCAGGACCCAGCTGTCGGGCAAGGTCTGATCGCTGGTGCCGGCGCCGAGAAACGGCGTACGCGTATCGTCGGCCCGATGCTGGGTGATTTGATCCCAGCCCAGGAAGATCTTGTAGCTGCCCTGCTTGCCGGTTTCGACTTCCAGCGTTCGACTGTCCAGGCCCAGGCGCTCGCCGTAAATGTCGAGGTAGCGCGCGTCTTCGGCGCGCCAGGTCAGGTCGACCCCGAGCGCGCCGTAAACGCCCTGCTGCTCCAGGCCGCGATAGTTTCCGAATTCGAAGAAATCATCCGAAACATAGCCGGCCCCAAACAATACGCTGCCGCGCCAGCCGTAGACAAGCGGACAGTTACGGCATTGCCAGCGACTCAGGTCCGGCGGTTCGGGGGTGTTCGCTGTGGGAGCCTCTGCGGTCTCGGCCTCTTCCTGCGCGACGACCGGCAAGCCGACGGCGAGCATCAGCGCAGTTGCAGCCAGAGCCGGCAACAGTGGTCGCCATGCGTTGTGCGTCAGACGTTCAATGATGTTCATGCTTGACTCTCCGCTTGCCGCTTACCGATTCAGAATGGATCCGGAGGGATGGTTGGACCCGTGGACCTGCGAATGGCAGCTGGTGCAACTGCCCGAGAGCAGGAACGCCGAGGGATTGCCTGAAGGCAGATCACTGGGTGAGCGACCGATGCCGGCATGGCCGACGCGCGAATGACACTGCTGGCACAGCAACGGCGCCCGGCGCGTGAGCATCGCCGGATTGTTGGAGCCGTGCGGCTTGTGGCAGTTCGTGCAGTCTTCCGCCACCGGCGCATGCTCCCACAGGAACGGACCGCGCTTTTCGGCATGGCATTCGTAACAATTCTGGTTGACTGTCGGACTGGACAGCATTGCCTCGTTCGGCGCGCCGTGGGGCTGGTGGCAGCTGGAACAGGCCATCTCGCCCTGGCGGATCGGATGCGAATAGGCCTGGTGAACCTGGGCCCGCTGCTCCACGTGGCAGCCGACGCAGGTGTCGGTTTGGGTCGATGCGACCGTCATCGGGTCGCGGCGGACGTGCGAATCGTGGCAGTCGGCGCAGCCGACGTCCTGGCGCTGGTGAGTGCCGCCTTCCCAGAATCCGTGTTTCTGTTCGGTGTGACAATCCTGGCAGACCTGGTTTTCCCGTTCTTCGGACCACGGTGAGTTGGGTCCGAATGCAGGCATGGGCGGGCGTTCTTCGCCAAAACCAATCCGGCCGGTATGATCGCCGCCGGGACCGTGACAGGCCTCGCACTGGTTGCCGCCGAACGGCGTGCGTTCATCGGCCATGACACCGTGCGGCCCTTCGAACACGGCGTTCAGGTGCGCGCTGTCCTCGTCGCCATGGCAGCGCATGCATTCGTCGGCGCCGCGGCGGGAGTATTCGGGCATGTAGTCATCACCCAGCTTTATCCATTGCGGGGTTTCTTCCTGGTCTTCTTCCTGTGCGGCTACACCGGACTGCATCGTCAGCAGAACGGTCAATGCGGCCATCAGGAAACCCACTCCTTTTGCGTAGTCAGTCAATCGTCGCCGGATCTGCAAAGCCTGTCTCCCAGGTTCTTGTAACGGTTCAACCTTAACAAGTCTGGCCTGCCGACCGGGGGTCGGCAGGCCATGTTGTGCTCAGCCTGTTTGACTGCTCGTGGCAGTCGTCAAGACCTCAGTTCGTCACTCCATGTACGCCACCAACCGGCACGAAGCCGCTTTCGCTGTGGCAGAACGAGCAGTTCTCGGCGGGCTGCGTATCGATGAACGCCTGCGTATCGGGGTCACCGATCGGATCCGGGTTCATCAGCCAGCCGTTGCCGAACGAAATACCTGAATCGCTACGGGCCGCCATATGGTCCTTGGCGATGTCGGACGTGTGGCACGACAGGCAGGCCGCGGATTCCGGACTGACGTTGTTGTCGTCAGTCGGGTCTTCGGCCACTGCCCGGCTCGGCACGAATCCACTTTCGGTAGCCGTTGCACCGGTATTGACCGTGACCGCCAGACGCTCGCTGGCCAACGGCAGCGTATAGGTATCGCCGTCGTGACAGGCCTGGCAATCGGCCGGAGAGCGCGGATAGCTGGCATCGCTGTAGTCGTGGATGCTGCCACGGAAGCCGTAAGCGACGTAGGGCTCGGTGCGGACCGAAGCACTGTGAATCGCATGGATCATGTACTGCATACTGATGCTCTGGTCTTCGAGACCATCGACCGCTGCCATATTGACGCCGTCGGCGGTGCCGTCCGGATCATCTGGACGGCGATTGATATCCGTGCCATTGGGGTTATGGCAAGCCACGCAGTTCTGAACGTTATCGGTACGGTTGCCCCCGTGCAGTGCCAGCCCGTCGTTGACGTTGTGGCAGGTCTGGCATTTGGCCAGCGAAACCACTTCGCGGCGCGGGGTCGGCGTTGCATCGGTGATCGCGAATGCCTGCACCACGTTGGTCACCGGAATGTCGGATTCGAAGGTGCCATCACCATTCAGATCGGCTGCCGGATGCCCTTCGATCGCGACCTGGCCCGAACCGAGCGGAGGCATCGTCGACGGAATCACTACAGGCTCGTCAAGCATGCCCGTGTCCAGCGTGTAGGTGCCGTCGCCGTTGTCGGTGACATATCCGGGCGGACCGCTTGGGCCTGCGATGCGGATGGAAACCGTGCGCGCGCCGATTGAGCCTGCCAGTTCGGTGCCGGCGTCGTTACCGACATTGGTGAAGTCGACCGTCGGCCAACCAAATGTCATATTGACGCTGGTGCCGTCGCTGTTGAAAGCCGGCGCGCTCATCAGGTCGTACGTCGTTCCGTCAAGCGGGTTGACCACCTCGAAAGTGACGATCGGCGACATCCCTTCGCCGGTGTTGCTGACGTCCAGGATGTTGTACGCGATTTGTTGCGCCTGCACCTGCGACTCGATCACGTGATACGCGAGGTTGCCCTGCAACAGGCCGGTCGGAGAGTGACAGGCTTCGCAGGTCTCGTTCGGCTGCGCCAAGCCGATGTGGTTGCGATTGGCGTTGGTCAGACCGGTTTCGTCGAATGCCAGGTCGTCATGACAGGAGGCGCATACCTGGGCCGTTGCCTTGCTGTCGATGTTCGACGCCTGCGGGGTGGCCGGATTTTCCGGATTGTGGCAGGTGGCGCAGTTCTTGGTGCTCTGTGGATAGACGACGTGATTGAAGTTGTCGGGCGGCGCGCCGAACCGTTCGCAGCCGAAGCCGCAGAACTCGTAGTTCTGGGTCAGGTTTTCGCCGGCATGAATCTTGTGAACCATGGTGGCGAAGTCGAGCGAAGCGTTGATGCCGCCGCCGTCGATCTTGCCGGGCTGGTGGCATGAAACACACTGCTCAACGCTTCTGCGGGCGCCGCCGTGGAACGCGAATTCTTCGTTGCCATGGCAGCTTGTGCAGTTTTCCTGCTCGACGATCGACTTGGCGGGGATTCCCTCCGTCTCACCGGTGGCAGGAACAATATTGAATGCGGTGTCGAAAGTTTCCGGTTCTCCGCCGAATACTTCGGCGTCGCGAACTTCCATGCCAACTCGGTGGGTGAGATCCGGCTCGAAAGCCACGCCGGAAATCGCTTCCAGCGGATCGTTGAAGGTGAAGCTGTAGTTGCCGCCGCCCAGCTCTTCGAGCGTGCCGTCGGCGTAGGTGCCGGCCGATACGTTCTCCATGCCTTCGTCGTCGGCCAGCATGTAGGTGCTCCAGCTGGTCAATTCGCCGCCGCTGCCGGGAACCAGCTTGTTCACCGTGAAGCTGAACTCGACGTTCTCGCCCTGGGCAAGTCCTTCGATACCGAGACCGAATTCATCGGTGATCTGGAAATCGACGACTGGCATGCCGTTGAGCTCGGCGCCTGTAATCTCCGAAAACAGATATTCCGGTGCAGGACGCGGGCGCTGGGAGCTGGTCGCCTCGACGCTGTCCTGAACAGCAGCGGCCACG
>Ga0102925_1000825_pt1 | contig 16866 bp, 11 predicted proteins | sample SalPonR1_A_D1_MG_FD_78216 | JGI IMG/M metagenome (GOLD analysis project Ga0102925, IMG submission 78216) | Salt pond soil microbial communities from South San Francisco under conditions of wetland restoration - Salt Pond MetaG R1_A_D1_MG | ecosystem: Environmental > Aquatic > Marine > Intertidal...
AGCAACTCCGTTTATCATTACTCCGTCGTCTACATTAATATACATACTCAAAGGTTCATCTGAAGCTCCCCAAACGGCCATACTTGGAATGTAACCGGTAGTTAAGTCGGTAGACATAATTTCGCCCATTTGTACGTGGTTCAATAAAACCTGGGTTAATAAATCTACTGGTACTTCATCAAGTCCATTAAAGCCATTATCATTTAAAAAGGCTGTAAATGCCGCGTTATTTGGAGCAAATACGGTATAATCATCGGTTCCGGTGAAAGTTGAAGTTAAACCAGTAGCTTCAAGTGCGGCTAATAAAGAAGAATAATCTTCATTTCCAGCAACAAAATCTGCAATGGTATTGGTTTCAATTTCAATAGCATCATTTTCAGGAAGAATTACAGTATCCAGGGCGTGTATCACACCATTATTAGCCTGAACGTTAGTAGCAACAATTGTCGCTGTTCTTCCGTTTTCGTCAGTAATTGTTACATTATCACCAAGATTAATGGTAAAACTTCCAGTTTCAAGAGTTTGTACCATCATTTGGTCAGAAAGATCTTCGGCACGTACATTAGCTCCTGTCACAACGTGATAGCTTAAAATACTTGATAATAGATCGGCAGGAATATCTCCCAGTCCTGCTAATTCAAGTTCAGCAAGTACATTCGCGAAAGCAGTATTAGTCGGGGCAAAAACAGTATATGGTGCTGGAGAATCACTCATCATTAAAGTTTCTACGAAAGAGAAAGAATCATCTGCAGTCAGGGCCTGTACAAGAATATCAAAGTTGGGGTCGGCAATGGCAAAAGTAGTCACATCAGGTAGTCCTATTACGGCATCTACAGCGTGAATAATTCCATTGTCCACTTCCACATCTGCGGCAGTTACAGAAGAAACTCCATTAATAGTTACTCCATTATCCGTATTGATATACAAGCTTAAAGGCTCAGCTGAAGCCATTCCCGTGGCCATACTTTCAATATAGCCGGTAGATAATGCACTAGACATAATTTCACCTTCCTGAACGTGGTTAAGAAGGATTTCAGTTAAAACATCTACTGGTACTTCATCAAGACTATTGAAGCCATTAGCAGATAAAAATGAGTTAAATGCGGCATTGTTAGGTGCGAATACAGTGAAATTAGCAGTTCCATCCAGGGTAGCGTCCAGGCCTGTTACTTGCAGGGCGGCTCCTAAAGAAGAATAATCAGGATTTCCGGCAACAAAATCGGCAATTGTGTTTGTCGGGGTGATTACATCTCCTCCGTCATCGTCGTCACTGCACGAAAAGAGACCAAAAGTCAAAAATGCCAGCAAAGCAATTTTAGTAAATTTAATAGTTTTCATAATTCTAAGTTTTTGTTATGCTGTAAAAGTACATGAGAAGCAAATCATAAACTGTTTATTCTTTGTTAATAATTATAAAACAAGAGTTAAATGTTTAATTATAAATAGATTTATTTAAACAAAAAAAATAAAAATATTATGCGTGCAATTATCTATACTTCAAGGCGTTTTATTTAAACACCTGTTTAAAATTGAATATATTTACATAAAATTAAAACCTAGATTATGAAGAAATTTATTTTAATACTTTTTAGTGTAGCCCTGTTTACTTCTTGTAGCGAAGATGATGATGCCAATGGGGAAGACAGAATCCTTGGAACCTGGTATGCTGTAGAAATCACTAATCCCCCAATTCCTGGTTTAGTATTAAGTGAATGCAATCAAAATTCTAATATCACTTTTAATTCAGACTTCACTACTTCCTCTGAGTTTCATTCTGAAGTTAATGGAAATTGTGAAGTAGAAAACACTTCAGAAAGCACCTGGAGCCAGAGTAATAATATTTACACTTTTACAATTCCATTTGAAGGAATTGGTCAGTTAAACGGTACTGCAGATTTTAACGGAGATACCTTTATATTTACGCCTATAGCTTCTCCTGAAACCAGTATTATTTTTGAAAAAAGATAATTATCCTATTAAATTTTAAAAAAGCGATCTTAAAACCATTTTTTAGATCGCTTTTTTATTTTCTAGCTGCTTTTATGCACACGGAAGCATTCCTTTAAATTTTCGTAATTTTGCAAACGCTTTTCCGACTTTATGCGGAAGGAATTTCAATTTTAGGTTTATGAAAAAGAAAGTGGTTGTAGGTTTATCGGGTGGAGTGGATTCTAGTGTTTCAGCATATCTTTTGCAGCAGCAGGGTTACGAAGTAATTGGTCTTTTTATGAAAAACTGGCACGACGATTCGGTAACTATTTCTGATGAATGCCCATGGCTGGACGATAGCAATGATGCCATGATGGTAGCCGATAAGCTGGGCATTCCTTTTCAAACCGTAGATCTTAGCGAGCAATATAAAGAACGTATCGTTGATTATATGTTCAATGAATACGAACGCGGCCGTACGCCAAATCCCGATGTTCTATGTAATCGTGAGATAAAGTTTGATGTATTTATGAAAATCGCGCTTTCATTGGGTGCCGATTATGTAGCTACAGGACACTATTGCCGCAAAGGAGAAATCGAAAAAGATGGTAAAACTATTTATCAATTGCTTTCTGGAAAAGACAATAATAAAGACCAATCTTATTTCCTTTGCCAGCTTACGCAAGAACAACTTTCCAAAACGCTTTTTCCTATTGGGGAATTGCAAAAATCCGAAGTGCGAAAAATCGCTTCAGAACAAAACCTGGTTACTGCAAATAAAAAAGATTCACAGGGACTTTGCTTTATTGGGAAAGTAAGACTGCCAGATTTTCTTCAGCAAAAATTACAACCTAAAGAAGGCAAGATCATAGAAATTGAAGCCGAAAAAGATTTGTATTCTTCTGAAACTCCAGAATTCAGCAACAAAAAAGAAGAGCTGGAATTTCTTGCTAAGAAATATGAATATGATACTGAAGACGGCCAGGTTGTAGGAAAACACCAGGGCGCTCATTACTTTACCAAAGGACAGCGTAAAGGCCTTGCCGTTGGTGGCACCCCAGAACCTCTGTTTGTTATTGATACCGACGTGGTAGATAATGTAATCTATACCGGGCAGGGAAAAAACCACCCGGGAATTTATAGAAAAGGACTTTTTATCAATAAGGACGAAGTGCATTGGGTTAGAAAAGACCTTGCCATAAGTACTGATGATACTTTAAAAGTAAAAGCCAGAATCCGCTATCGCCAACCTTTACAAGATGCAACCTTGCATCAAACCGAGGCTGGAATGTATGTGATTTTTGATGATCCTCAAGCTTCAATTACCGAAGGTCAATTTGTAGCCTGGTATGACGGGGAAGAATTATTAGGTTCGGGGGTTATTTCTTAAATTCGGAGAAAATTTAAGCAAATGCCCACAAATAAGATCACACAGCTTTTTAATATTCAATATCCTTTAATTCAAGCCGGCATGGTTTGGGCCAGTGGCTGGAAACTTGCCAGTGCCGTTAGTAATGCCGGCGGACTCGGAATTATTGGTGCGGGTTCTATGTATCCTGAAATTCTTAAAGAGCATATTGAAAAATGTAAAAAAGCAACCGATAAGCCATTTGCGGTAAATGTGCCCCTACTCTATCCGGATATCGATAAGATCATGGAGATTATTATAGAAGAGAAAGTAGAGATCGTTTTTACTTCTGCGGGGAATCCTAAAACATGGACTAAACATTTGCAGGAACACGGTATTAAAGTAGTGCATGTGGTGAGTGGTGTGAAATTCGCTCTAAAATCGCAGGAAGCAGGTGTAGATGCTGTGGTTGCTGAAGGTTTTGAAGCAGGTGGGCACAATGGCAGAGACGAAACTACTACCTTCACCTTAATACCAATGGTGAAAGAAAAAATTGATATTCCTTTAATTGCCGCAGGCGGAATAGCCACAGGGCGAGGAATGCTGGCCGCTATGACTCTGGGGGCAGACGCCGTGCAGATTGGTAGCCGATTTGTTGCCAGCCCTGAAGCTTCTTCGCATCAGAATTTTAAGGAGATGGTGGTGAAAGCGCAGGAAGGTGATACTAAACTAACCCTTAAAGAACTCGCTCCAGTAAGACTTCTGAAAAATAAATTCTTTGAAGATATTCAGAAATTATATACTGAAAATCCATCGAAAGAGCAGCTTATTGAATTACTTGGACGCGCCAGGGCTAAAAAAGGAATGTTTGAAGGCGATCTGGAAGAAGGCGAGCTTGAAATTGGCCAAATTTCAGGACTTATCCACGAGATAAAACCCGCTGCTGAAATTGTAAAAGAAATAATCGAAGAATTTGAAACAGCTAAAAAAGAAGTTGCAATGCTTTAGCTGGAATATTCACTTAGTTTCTTCAATTCCTTTTCTACAAATTGCCGCCATTTATATTCGGCTTCTTTATTAATACTGTGATTGGTTTCCTTATCAAACTGATTTTGCATTTGCCGGCGCTGCTGTTCGATCTCCGAATAAATATCGTTTAATTCTTTTTTCATCTTCAGGCCGGGCTCGTAATTGCTTAAGGCTTTTCTAAGTTTCCGGGCGTGCAATTCGGTGATATCAAAATGTAATTGCTCGTGGGCAAGTAAATAATCTACTTCCTTAATTTCCTTAACCCAGGAGCGGTTTGGGTAAAAGTTACTCCCAATTTCATAATCAAGTGTAATTCCGCTGTTGCTCTCTGTAGAAGTCCAGGAAAAGGATATTCCGGAATTGGTATTGGCTTTATAAGAAAGATGTTTTTTTGGACTTGCTTTAAAATCCTCCCATTTTAAAAGCCGCGTGTCATCCCAGCTTATTTTATCTGAGTCTTGCGCTACTAATGGAAGACTTAAAACAAAGATCAGTAAGAAACTCCAGCTTTTCATGAATACTTAAAGCTGATAAGCTTTTCCATATCTGGATGAAGACTTTGCATTACGGGGCAGGTTCGCGCTGTATTTTCCAGTATTTTACGGATTTTTTCAGCATAAGTTTCAGGGAAATTAATCATAATTTCTACCTTCGAAATTCGCCTGGGATTAGCCGCCATGGTTTTAGTAACCTCGGCCGTGGTTCCATTTAAGTTCACTTCAAGATCTTCAGCCTTAATTCCCATGACGGTAAGCATACAACTGGCTAAAGCGGTCGCAACAGAATCGGTTGGGGAAAATGCTTCGCCCTTGCCGTGGTTATCGGTAGGGGCATCAGTAATTATTTTCGCTCCACTCTTAAGGTGTTCGGCTTCGGTTCTTAAACTTCCGGTATAAATTACCTTACTGGTCATTCGCGACTTTTAAATTAAGTTCTTCATCCAGACTCATAATATACACGGCCTCATTATAAAATCCACCATTTCGTTTTGAGGTGTACTGAAATTTATTCTCTTGATATTCAGTAAATCCGGAGTATTTTTCAAATGATTCATAAAGATCTTCAGCGGAAGCAAGTCTTAATAAAATATCCATTGTAAGATCGTATCCTCTAGTCACATACTGATTCGGGATCATATTAAATTCTTCTTTATAAGCTTCAATAAACTCTTCAGGCACCATATCATCATACTGTTTATCTACAGAAGGGTAGTGAAAATTAAGTCGGCCTAAATGCTCATTATCTACCACATCATCTTCGAAACCACTGTTTCTATTGGTGGTAAATAATTTAATTGGAAGTTCTCTAGCCAAGCGATTTAATGCCGAAGTAGTACTACTTATTAAACCAATATTTGAAGACTCCAGAATCACCCAGTTTTCCTGGGTTTCCGAAAGCAATCCTTCAATATCTTCTGCGCTCAAATAAGCTTCAGAAGGCATAATTACTTTAGAATTCGGGATAATTTGGGTTAGTTCGTTCTTCACCTGATTTTTAGCAGCATCAGCAATAATAATTACATTTTTACCCACTGCGTTTTTCTCCAGGTAATCAAACATCGCATTTTTTAAAATCTCATCAGTTGGGCGTGATTGAAAAAGATTTTGATAAGATCTCATCTCGCGATTAGATAAAGGACTTATCACGGGAACATTATATCGAGTTAATTGTGAAGCCGCCGTCTCTATAGTGTTTTGTACCAAAGGCCCTATTACCGCATCTACACTTCTAAAATCATTCGAATTAATTATATTGGTAACCTCCTGAACACTCCTGCGAGTATCGTAAGTTCTTAGTTGTGTAGATATTCCAAAGCTTTTGGCTTTTTCTACCGCCATTCGTACACCACTATAAAAATCTAAAGAAATTCTCAGTACGCGATCATCTAAAATGGCATCTCTATAACTTGAAATAGAATCCTCATCTATCTGGTTAAGATTATAAGGTAGTAATACCACCAGCTCTTTAGTATTAAAATTGCTTAACTTATTAGAAAGATCTAACTTCTTATTAGCCTCGCCTTCTGAATCGCCAGCCATATCTTCCTCTTCCCCAGGGAATTTTCCCTCATCATCGCTATTGGGAACTTTTAAAACCATTCCTATTTTTAAACCGTCCTCTAAGGCAGGGTTCAAAGAAATTAATGAATCCTGGGGAACATCAAATTTTCTGGAAAGGCCAAACAAGGTCTCTTTGGGTTTCACCTCATAAAATTCAAAAACCTCATCGGTGATAATTACCGGCTCGTCCAAAACATCGGTGCCTACACGAATCATTACCCCGGGTTTCAATACATCTACCTTTGGATTCAATTCCTCCAATTGTTTAACCGTAATACCGTACTTGCGGGCGATCCCGAATTTGGTTTCTTTTGGTAAAACTACATGTTCCCGGGTTTCTGAAATTTCTTCACCGGACTCCCTGGGAATGTCCAGCTTTTTAGAAGCAGTTAATTCTCTATTACCGGCTGCTTTTTTTCGCTGCGGAATTAAAATCTCTTCCCCTCGCTGTAATTCTTCAGAATAAAGATGCTTATTAAACCTTTTGATTTCATCGATTTCAACATTATATTCTTTGGAAAGCCTGTATAAAGTTTCTTTTCGCTTTACCGTATGGGTAATAAACTGAATATCCTCAGCTTCAGCCGAAGCTTCTTCTTCTTTTTCACTTAATGGAATTACCAATTTTGAAGATACCTCTAAATTGCCCTTAGCATCGGGATTATATTTATAGATCGCTTCTTCCGAAATATTGTAGGATCTAGCAATACTATAAACGGTTTCCCCTGCTTTTACCGTATGGTATTTATATTCCTGGGCTGATGCCGAAAGAGTGGACAGCTGAAATAAAAAACAAACTATTAAAAGGTATTTCATATTTATTGGTTTAATCCCTCTATGAGGGTTTAATTTCCCGAGGCATGCCTCAAGGTTCTTGAATATGGATCAAATTTTATTCCCATTCTATGGTAGCCGGTGGCTTTGAGCTTATATCATACACTACTCTATTAACGCCTTTAACCCGATTTATTATAGTATTCGAGGTTTTTTGCAAAAATTCGTAAGGTAAATTCACCCAGTCTGCCGTCATTCCGTCGGTAGATTCTACGGCTCTCAAGGCTACTACTTTTTCATAAGTTCGCTCGTCTCCCATAACGCCCACAGAGCTTACCGGAAGCAAAATTGCGCCTGCCTGCCATACTTTGTCATACAACATCCAGTCTCTTAATCCCTGGATAAAAATATGATCTACCTCCTGCAAAATACGAACTTTTTCGGCGGTAATATCGCCTAGAATCCTAATGGCCAGTCCTGGTCCCGGAAACGGATGTCTTCCTAACAGTTCGGCATCAATTCCCATTTCGGCACCAACTCTTCGCACCTCATCTTTAAAGAGCATTTTTAAAGGCTCTACGATCTTTAGTTTCATAAAGTCAGGTAATCCACCCACATTATGGTGTGACTTTATCGTTGCTGAAGGACCGCCGTTAACTGAAACCGATTCAATAACATCGGGATAAATAGTTCCCTGTGCCAGCCAGGTCACGTCCTTTATTTTATGTGCTTCATCGTCAAAAACTTCAATAAATGAATTTCCAATCGCTTTTCGTTTTTCTTCAGGATCACTTTTTCCAGCAAGAGCATCAAGGAATCGTTCAGACGCATCAACGCCCTTCACGTTCAGCCCCATGTCTTTATATTGATGTAAAACACTTTCAAATTCACCTTTACGCAGTAAACCATTGTTCACAAAAATGCAATACAAATTCTTACCGATAGCTTTATGCAATAAAACCGCAGCAACGCTAGAATCAACGCCACCACTTAAGCCTAAGACTACTTTATCGTCTCCTATCTTTTCTTTTAATTCTGAAACCGTTAGATCAACAAATTTACCCGGAGTCCAGGTTTGTGCCACATCAGCGATCTTTACTAGAAAGTTTTCAAGCAATTGTTTTCCATCGGTAGAGTGATATACTTCCGGGTGAAATTGGATTCCATAAGTTTGTTCACCTTCAATTCTATAGGCCGCGTTCAAAACATCGCTTGTACTGGCAATTCTAATCCCGTTGGTAGGAAGTTCTTTGATGGTATCACTATGGCTCATCCAAACCTGTGAATTTTCGGTAATGCCTTCAAATAGCGGTTCTGAATCTTTTATGACTGAAAGATTGGCCCTTCCGTATTCGCGGGTTTCTGAAGCTTCCACTTTCCCGCCGTGAAATTGAGCGAAGTATTGAGCGCCATAACATACTGCTAATACAGGAAGTTTTCCCCAGATATTAGAAAGATCGGGATGAGGAGCATCCTCAGCTCTTACCGAAAACGGACTTCCCGAAAGGATCACCGCTTTAAAGCTTGAAATATCGTCTGGAATTTTATTAAAAGGAACAATTTCGCAGTAAATATTGAGTTCCCTCACACGCCTTGCAATCAGTTGCGTGTACTGCGAGCCGAAGTCTAAAATGAGTACGTTTTTTTGCATAGACAAAAGTAAGAATTTGAGGCAAAAATAAAATAGCCAGCCGATTTATTTTCTATCTTTATTATAAACCCTCACTTTATCAAAATGAAATATATAAGTGCTATAATTTTTGCTATTGCAATTGTAATTGCTGCCTGGTTACTGGGAGAATCTTATGTGAGCAGGGCAAATCCCGACGGAGTTATTTCGGTCACCGGTTCCGGGAGCGAGAATTTCACCTCAGACCTTATTGTTTGGGAAGGTAGTTTTAGCCGAATGAGCCCTAATTTGGAAAAAGCATACAACGACTTAAATTCTGATAAAGAAACCGTAAGAACTTACCTTATTGATAAGGGAATAAAAGAAAACAACATTGTCTTTAATTCTGTACAAACATCAGAACAGCGTGAAAATCAATACCAGAATGGAAATTATGTGGGCAGCATCTTCCAGGGTTACCAGCTTACCCAAAATATAAAAATTGAATCTACCGATGTGGAACTTGTAGAAGAAGTTTCTCGTGAAATCACTGATCTTCTTAACAAAGGTGTACAGTTTAATTCTACTCCGCCTAGATATTATTACACCAAACTCGCCGATCTTAAAATTGAAATGATCTCTAAAGCTACCGAAGATGCCCGATTAAGAGCGGAGAAAATTGCAGAAAATAGCGGTGGAAGTCTAGGTGAACTAAAAAATGCGAGTATGGGCGTTTTCCAGATCACCGGTCAAAATAGCGGAGAGGATTATTCATGGAGTGGCGCTTACAATACCGGCGACAAGAAAAAAACCGCATCTATTACGATGCGGTTGAATTATGAGATTGATTGAAAAAGTTGTTGTTATCAATGATTAACCCCCCGTCGAGCTGAAACTCGGGATAAAAAAATATCTAGCTTATAGGAAATTGACGTTCGGCGAGCTTAGCGAGTTGTAAAATTCCGTGTGTGAGTGTAGCAAATCAGCAGCGTAAATAATTTTTGAAACCTTGGAAAAAATTTAGCTGCTGATTTGCGATTTTTTGGCCTTGTAGCCAAAAAAACACCTCCACATAGGACGCCTTTTTTTGTTTCGTTTTTTGGGCGAGCAAAAAATGAAAGAAAAGCCTTCCAAATCAGGCAGGTTTCGATTTAAATTATAGTAGATAATAAGCCTAGATACCAGCATTTTAAAAATAAGCCACTGGTAACTTGTTTCAGACTTTATCCCGAATTTGCTTCGGGATTCTAACATTTTTTACCAAAATCCTAGATCCTGAAATAAATTCAGGATGACGTTATAAAGAACCTAGTGAATTCTAATCCATAGTATCCAGAATCATATCAATATCTTCTTCTGTAGTATCAGGATTGATAAAACAAAAACGAACTACAGTTTCTTTTTTCCAGGTAGTTGGCGTCACTAAAGCCAGACCTTCCCGATGATTTTTATACGTCCAGTCTTTATATTCTTCAGGACTCCATTCCTTTCTTCGGAATAAAACCACCGACAAACTTGGTGGTCTTACCAATTCAAGGTTTTGACGTTTTTCAATCTTTTTTGCGGCAATTTGCGCCAAAGAAATTCCGGTTTCAATGGCCTGCCTGTACTTATTTGTGCCGTGCATTGCCAGTGAAAACCAAAGTGGCATTCCTCTAATTCTCCTTGTTAACTGAATTTGATAATCAGCAGGATTGAAACCCTTGGCTCCCTCATCTTTGAAGATTTCCAAATAAGCACCTTTTTGAGAATGCGCATTTTTTGCAAGTTCCAGGTCTTTATATATAACCGCACCGCAATCGTATGGAGAAAATAACCATTTATGTGGATCTATAGTAATACTATCGGCACGTTCAATTCCATTAAACAAGTGCCTTACAGAAGGAGCGGCCAAAGCACCGCCACCGTATGCACAATCTACGTGAAACCATACGTTTTCTTTTTCGCAAACATCAGCAATAGTATCTAATTCGTCTATAATACCTGCATTCGTGGTTCCACCGGTAGCAACTACAGCAAAAAGCCTAATCCTGTCTTTTTCTTCCAGTTCATTTATAGCGTTTTGCAATTCACGACCAGTAAGATTTTCTTCCTCACAGTCTATCATTACTACATCTGCATCAATTACCTTTGCCATTGCCTGTATAGAACTGTGAGCTCCGTGAGAAGTAAGCAACAATGCTTTTTTACCTACATTTTGGCTGTCCCGTGCTCTCCATTCTTCCCGAGCTGCCACCATAGCCGAAAGATTTGCAGCCGTACCACCACTGGTAAAAACACCAAAAGCACCTTCGGGTAATTTTGTTAGTGAAACCAGCCATTTCATCGCCTGGTTTTCACAAAAAATTCCGCCGGCACCTTCCATCCAGTAGGCACCGTGAATACTGGAGGCCGAAGTCACTAAATCGAACATAATCGCTGCCCTGGTTGGTGCAGCCGGTACAAAAGCCAGATGCCTTGGGTGATCTATAGGTACCGTCGCTTTCACCAAAACATCGCGAAAAAGCTGGAAAGCATTCTCACCACCAATTCCTTCCGGAGTTACAGTTTCACCAACTATTCTTAATAATTCATCTTCCTTTTTAGGTGCTCCCATTTCGGGAGTAATATTTGAGATACGGTCTATGGCATATTTCATAACGTCTAGCGTCATTTCTACCAGGTCCATATCTATGGTGTGCATTTTATTCTTTTCCAAAAGTCAAAATTTTAAATTCCGCTTGTAACGGGTCTAATTCTTTTAATAATACTGAAATCAATTCGGAGCCGTATTCTGCATAAATTTCCGAAAAATTAGTTTGCCGTTCTTGCAAAGCTTTGTTCGGAAAGAGTGCGTTTTGAAGTTCAGCAATTCTACTCACCTCATCTTCCAGTTTTCGTTTTTGTGCTTTTAAAAGACGTTTTTCGAGATTATCGAGTCCTTTTAATTGTTTTACTTCCTGGGCTTTAACCGCGCCAAGAAAAGATTTATCGGTTTTCTCTGCCAGGTCATACATCTGTTGAAATTGCTTCACCAAATGTTCTTTCTGTTCAGAAAAATCGATATCTATATTTGAAATTTGCCGCACCTTCCTGTTAATAAGTTCGTGCTGCTTTAGAAATAATTCTTTATTTGAAATATTTAATTTTCTCCGCTTTTCATCCAGCTTTTCTGATTGGATCAAAGCCGAATTCCGGAGTAATAAAACAGGGAAAGTAACATTCTCGGCTTCAAAATAATCTTTTAGCTCCAGCCAATAAGCGATTTCGCCTCCACCACCAATATAACAAAGATTAGGCAGGATCACTTCCTGGTATAAAGGACGAAGCATCACATTTGGACTAAACCTTTCAGGAAATTCCTTTAATTCTTCCAGAATTTTATTCTTGCTAAATTGAATTTCAGTTTCGTGCACAAAATATTCGCCATCCCGTTCTATAATGCGTTCGCGTAAACCATCGTTTAAATAAAACAGGTTAATTTCTCTCGGGTTCACTTGTACATTGTAGCCAAGTTCATTCAGTTTCTCGCTAGTTTGCGTGGTAGTTTTATGTGAAACTTGTTCTAAAAGCTCATTTTCAGCATAAGGGATAAAAAGCTTTTTCAAATCTTTTTGCTGTGCATCTAAGATCACCAGACCTTCTTCCTTAAAAAGTTCGTTGGCCAAGTATAAAGTAGCATCGGTAAGATTATCGTGCTGCAGGTAAGATTTTTTAAACAATTCCTTTAAATATTCTGCATCTTTCCCACCCCCTATTTCAGCTGAAAAAAGTTTAAAAACCTCTTCCAGGCCTTCGGTAGATAAATTTCCTACCGCATCGTTTTCCGCATTTTTTGGTGCATTTGCCCACTGAAATTTTTTCCCGTTCAAATTGAAGAAATTGATCTCTTCAAAATCGTGGTCCTCGGTTGCCATCCAATACACCGGCACGAAATTATTTTCAGGATATTTTTCTTTTAATTTTCGGGTAAGGTTAATTGTAGAAACAATTTTATATAAGAAATAAAGCGGACCGGTAAATAAGTTAAGTTGATGCCCGGTTACTACGGTAAAGGTTTTTTCCTCTGCCAGCGCATCAATATTATTTTGCGTGGCATCTGAAACTTCCAGTCCGGAATATTGCTCCTTTAAAGCTTTTACCAGAATCACCCTGTTTTCCTTGGGAAATGATGACTTTTCTTCTACCTGCCCCCTAAAATTCTCCAGGTTCGGAAAGCGATTATAGAAAGATTTTAGTTCCTCTTTTTCGTCGAGGTAATCTAAAATAAGCTCGGTAAAATAATTAGTTTCTTTGTACGGAATACACTCGGTTGGCATTGGCAATTTTTTGGATCGTAAAGATACCGAAGTTAAGAATTTTATTCGCTAATTTTTAGTTAATTTGGCGCTAGATACTGTTTTTACTCGATTATTGGTGGTTTAGAATCAAACGTCAAGCTGAACTTGTTTCAGCTTCTAACATATTTTAAATCCAAGACCTTAGACCCTGAAATAAATTCAGGGTGACGTAATTAGAAATCAACAGGATTCTTATTCAACATTTAAAATCAATCAATGAAATCAACATTACTCGCTGTCGTCTTTCTTTTTTTAGGTTTACAAATCAATGCCCAATTACAAAGTCCGGAAGAATTCCTGGGCTATGAAATTGGCGCACAATTCTCCCGTCACGCCGATGTGGTGAATTATTTTGAACAGGTAGCCGAAAATTCTTCCATGGTGGAATACCATACCTACGGAAAAACCAACGAACGCCGACCGCTTACCTATGCGATAATTTCTTCGGAAGAAAATTTGCAAAACCTGGAAGAGATCAGAAAAAATCATCTTGGAAACACCGGGATAGCAGAAACTGAAGCCGAAGCTGATAAAGCCATTGTTTGGTTAAGTTATAATGTGCACGGCAATGAAGCTTCCAGCACCGAAGCTGCAATGAAAACCTTGCATGAATTGATCACCAAAAAACAGGATTGGCTGGAAAATACGGTGGTGATTATAGATCCCTGTGTAAACCCCGATGGTCGCGATCGTTATGCTAACTGGTACAACCAGGTAAAGGCAGAGCCTTATAATCCTTTGCAAGCAGCAGCCGAGCACCACGAGCCCTGGCCGGGAGGAAGACCAAATCATTATTTATTTGATCTCAACCGGGATTGGGCCTGGGCCACACAAGTTGAAACTCAGCAACGTCTTAAAATCTACAACCAGTGGATGCCTCATATTCACGTTGATTTTCACGAACAGGGTATTAATGAGCCTTATTATTTTGCACCTGCGGCAGAACCTTTTCACGAAGTGATCACCCCTTTCCAAAGGGAATTTCAAACGGAAATAGGGAAAAATCATGCAGATTATTTTGATAAGGAAGGCTGGCTGTTTTTTACCAAAGAGCGTTTTGATTTGCTGTACCCAAGCTATGGTGACACTTACCCGACTTATATGGGTGCCATTGGAATGACCTACGAACAAGCCGGCCATGGACGCGCCGGTTTGGGGATCTATACCGATGAAGGTTATAAACTTACTTTGAAAGATCGTGTAGCGCATCATCACACCAGCGGACTTTCAACCGTGGAAGTAGCTAGTAAGAATACAGAAATTCTTAATACAGAATTTAAAAAGTATTTTGATAATGAGGATTCAGAATACAAATCTTACGCGGTAAAGGGAAATCCCGATAAAATTGCTTCACTAAAAGAATTGCTGGATAAACACGAAATCAAATATCAAAATACCGCAGCTGGAAGAATAAAAGGTTTTAATTATGCCGAAGGGAATAGAGGAAGATTCAATGCTGATGAAAACACCTTGGTGATCAATACAAATCAGCCAAAAGGTAAGATGGTTAACGTACTTTTTGAGCCTTCCACCACCCTAACCGATTCTTTAACTTATGATATTACCGCCTGGAGTTTGCCTTACGCTTACGGTTTAGAAGCAGTAGCGACTACACGAGAAATTTCTTCAGGAGCAAATTCTCCAAATGCTGAAATTACAAATACAGCAAATCCATCGGGTGCCGGTTATGTTTCAAAATGGAACGCCATGCAGGACGCCCAATTTTTATCCGAATTGCTAAAGGAAAATATTAAAGTGCGTTTTACAGAAATTCCCTTTAGCAGTGAAGGAAAGAAATTTGATCGTGGAAGTTTAATTATTACCAAAAGCGACAATAAAACTAAAGAAGATTTTGATAAAACTGTAGTTGAAATTGCTAATAAACATCAAAGAGAACTTGTAGCAGCAAACACCAGTTTTGCAAGCAGCGGACCCGATTTTGGATCTCCCGAGGTAAAACTTATCAATCCGCCAAAAGTTGCGGTTTTAAAAGGCGAAGGCACTTCTTCTTTAAATTATGGTGAGGTCTGGTACTTTTTCGAACAGGATCTTAATTATCCGCTAACCTCATTGAATACAGATTATTTTAAGAATATTGACCTGGCTCAATTTGATGTCCTGATAATGCCGGAAGGTAATTACGCTGATATTTTAGAGGAAGATACTTTAAAAGAAGTAAAAGACTGGGTTAGCAATGGTGGGAAACTTATCGCGATTGGTAGCGCTGCAAAAACTTTTGCAGGAAAAGACGATTTTACCCTTAAGGAAAACAAGTCAGAAACCAAAGATTCTACGGCTACAGTAAATTTAATTCCGTATGCACAAAGAGAGCGAGAAGCCGCGAAAGATATGATTACGGGTAGCATTATAAAAACCAAACTGGATAATACTCATCCTATGGCTTTTGGTTACAACGACACTTATTTGAGTTTAAAATTAAGTAGTGACAGCTACAAACTCCTGGATAAAGGCTATAATGTTTCCTATATCCAGAAACCGCAAATTATTGCTGGTTTTGCAGGAAGTTCAGCTGTAAAGAATCTGGAGAACTCTCTGGTTTTCGGTGAAGAAAGAATGGGAAGCGGAAGTGTTATTTATATGGTAGATAATCCTTTATTCCGGGCATTTTGGGAGAACGGGAAATTGTTCTTTGCCAACTCAATTTTTTTTGTGAATAATAACAAATTCAGGCTTTAAAAGATTAGAATTCTTTTGCCACGAATGCACGAATAATTTTATTGAATTATCCTGCGAGGTTTCTTTTAACCTCGTAGGTATCTTCCATTATCAATTTACTCGAATTCATATGACCAAAAAAGGAAGAAGTAAAGATTTCAGGATTTTAAATCCCGGCATGAGTTTGCTCTGAATCAAACCTACAAGGTTTTGAAAACCATGCAGGATGTGGTTCTCCTGCGAGGTTTGTTTTAACCTCGTAGGTATTTTTCTTAAAGAAACTCCTTCTCTTACCACCAATTCACTAATTTATTCTACGATCATTTGGGGGTTTTTAAGCTTAAAATTTAAAGCAAACAACAAACCACAAACGCTAAACAGGTAGTGTAATTCCCAACAAAAAGATTGCCGCGCCCCGTAAGAACAGGTCTCTCAATGACAAAACTTAATATTCGTGTATTCGTGGCTTTTTTAAGCAATAGATTGCCACATCCTGCTATCGCAGGTCTCGCAATGACAAACTTAATATTCGTGTATTCGTGGCATCTTATATTTAGGACTCCAATGATTTAATTCTGAAACAATCAAAATAAATACTAATTTTGGGTAGCTAAAAATTCATCTTAATGAAATTCAGAATTATACTTCTACTGCTTTGCAGCTTTGCGCTTTCCTCAACAATTCAATCCCAGGAATCAACCGATTTCAATGTAGATTTTGAAACTTTTACGCTGGAAAACGGCTTAAATGTCATTTTTCATATCGATAAATCAGATCCCGTGGTCGCTGTAGCTTTAACTGCTCACGTGGGTTCTGCCCTGGAAAAAGAAGGCCGTACCGGTTTTGCGCATCTTTTTGAACATTTGCTTTTTTTAGAATCTGAAAACCTTGGAAAAGGCGGACTTGATAAACTGAGTGCAAGAATTGGAGGTTCTGGTGCCAATGGCTCTACCAGTCGTGATCGTACCAATTATTTTCAAACCGTACCAAAAGACGCTCTGGAAAAAATGATCTGGGCTGAAGCCGATAAACTTGGGTATTTTATAAATACCGTTACGGAACCCGTACTTGCAAAAGAAAAGCAAGTAGTAAAAAATGAAAAAAGACAGGGCGTAGATAATC
>Ga0102925_1000828_pt1 | contig 16843 bp, 18 predicted proteins | sample SalPonR1_A_D1_MG_FD_78216 | JGI IMG/M metagenome (GOLD analysis project Ga0102925, IMG submission 78216) | Salt pond soil microbial communities from South San Francisco under conditions of wetland restoration - Salt Pond MetaG R1_A_D1_MG | ecosystem: Environmental > Aquatic > Marine > Intertidal...
AAGGAAAGGTCTTTAGCTGCAGCTGCGGCTGCTGGGGTGGTGATAGATGCTTAAGCTTACAAAAGGAGTGCGCATGGCCGGGCTAGATATTAAGATGCGGCCTGTGCTCTTAGCAGCTGGCATGATTTGGGACTTGGAAGGGCAGGATCTTATTGTGACTAGTGCGCTGGATGGAGAGCATTCCCCTGGATCTTTGCATTATTACGGCCTGGCTATAGATTTCGCTGTTCGTGCATTTGATGATGACGTTAAGAGAAACATCACTTTCAAGTTGCGAGAAGAGCTTGGGAGGGCTTATGATGTAATCAATGAAGGGGATCATATTCATGTGGAGTGGGACCCAAGGTGAGAGAAGATCCAGCGCGACAGCGCCAGTCTTACTATGTCTCGCATCCTCATGTCTCTCCCACTCCTTTGAATAAAATTCAGTCAAAGTATTTTGGAGGTTTTTATGGAAGGGATTAATTGGGAGTTAGTTTCTGTGCTACTTGGACTTGGGCTGGATTTGGTTCTTGGGGCCCTGCCGGATAAGTCCTTGAAGTACAAAGGGTTAGTTCGAAGGGTTCTTGTGCTTGTTGCTAAAGGATTGGAGAAGTAGCAGTGAAACTATCCGTGATCATATCTAATCGAAATGATATCTTAATGCTAGCCATTACTATCCGGTCTGTGATAGAGGCTCTTCGGCCAGTGGGGTTGGATCGTTCTGAGATCGTCATATGTGATAACTCCTTTCGAGAGTCTTATATGGAGATTACTAAGAACATCCCAAATGCTTACTTAGACTCTGGGTTGGTTAAGATATCTTACCAAGAATTCCCTTGCTTGTTTACTGCCAGGGAGACAGCAGCTAGAGAAGCTTCCGGTGAGTATCTCCTTTGTTTAGATTCCCACATGCTAATCGGGCATAATATGATCTTGGATTTGTTCAATTTCATGGAACACTCCGCTCCTGCTAACATAGGCTTTGCCCACGCCCCTATCATCTGGTGTCACCATGACGACTCCATGGCTAAGCATGACAGAGACACTTCCGGCCCCCAGCCAGGGAAATGGGGAAGGGCTTATGAAACCCCCACTCCAATCTCTTGGAAAGGTATGCCCTGGATATGCAGGAGGGAGTTCTTTCTTGGACCTCTTGGAGGGTACGGAGCTCTTTCTCAGCATCAGTTAGGTTGGGGCGGAGGAGACATGCACATTGGGCTTAAGCCCTGGATCTTGGGTTTTGAGAACTGGGCTGTTCCTACTACTCCCGGCACCCATATCGGAAGACTCCCCGGGAGCAAGAATGAAAAGTTCAAGTACAGGAACTACAAAACTTCCGGGAGATATCCTAGATGTTTAGGGTTCTTGGTGTCTTCTTGGGTACTGGGCGGAGAAGAGAACGTTCAAAGAGACACCCCAAAACTAGAAGGAACCTTTAACATAGATATCCGAGGACTTCTCCCCACGGCAATAAAACTAGGCCAAGACGAACGGGAAAGGATCTTGGCCAAACAAGAACATCCTCTCTCACAGTTGCTGGAAGATCCCCCTTGGGCTAACCCAGAGCACTCCATTGATATTCCAGGGAGGGCGATCTAATGCTTGATTCCCCAGACTATTCCCAGCTAGACGATACTTTAGCCTTATGCGCGGCTAATACTCAAATCTACGCTAAGACCCTCCATCCGGAACAATTCACCGCTCCTTGGTCGGCTCTGCACAATCAGATCTTTGACCTTGTCGATTCTGGGCATAAAAAGATAGCCATTGCGGCCCCTAGAGGGATTGGGAAAACTACTGTAGCCAGGTGCTTAGCTCAGAAATCAATAGTATTTCGGGATCTGAACTTCATATGCTACGTCAGCAAGAGCGCCACTTTCGCTGAGATGCAAACAGAGAACATAAAGAGGGAACTTCTTTCCAACAATGAGGTCAAGGGCCTCTTCGGCAGCGTCAAGGTCAATGATGCTTCTGATATCGATGAGAGCTTCTCCAAGTCCTCCTGGACGGCTTATGGAAAAACCTTAATCCTCCCACGAGGTGCCGGGCAGCAGATAAGGGGCTTGAACTGGTCTGGCAACCGTCCTCAGCTTATCATCATCGATGATCTTGAGGACAAGAAGGAAGTCAAGAACCCAGACAACAGGAGCTTTTTGAAGAGTTGGTTTTATTCAGATCTTATGAAGAGCGTAAACAGGTATCTTAATGACTGGCGAGTGGTCTACATTGACACAATCAAGCACGAGGATTCTCTTCTTCAAAACCTTATAGACGCAGATGACTGGGCGTCTCTTAACTTATCCTTGGTTGATGAGAATTTTGAAAGCTTAGTCCCAGATTATATGACCACGGAGGAAATCCTAGCTGATAAAGACGCTCATGAAAAGGCCGGGATGCTGGATACATTCTATATGGAGTACTGCAATATGCCTATCTCTACGGAAGATGCAGTATTCAAGCCTGAGTATATCAACCATTATTCCGAGACAGACGCTAAGTTCCAGTCCCGGCTAAATCTCGGCAAGATTGAAACCGTCCTCCTAGCTGATCCTGCCAAGACCGTCAAGATGCACTCAGCAGAAAGTGCAGTAGTTGGGGTCGGGATTGATGCGGAAGCTGGGAGATACTATGTCCGGGATGTCTCAGCTGGGAAGTTTTATCCTGATGAATTCTACGACAACATCTTCAACATGGCGGCTAGATTAGATGCTAAGACCCTGGGGGTGGAAGTCACTTCCCTTAATGAGTTCATCGTTCAGCCTCTTAAGAATGAGATGCATAAGAGAGGAGAATTTCTAACTCTCCTTGAGCTTAATGCGGTTAGGAAGAAGGAAGAGAGGATTGCAGCATTAGCCCCTCTTTACCGCCAGGGATACATCTTCCACAATCGTAATTGTTGTGCTCCGTTAGAAGCCCAGCTCTTTGCATTTCCCCGCCCGGCTAGATTTGACATCATGGATGCTTTAGCTTATCTCATCAAGATGCTGGAGATGGGGTCTAGATACTTCGAGGTCCCGGAGCATCTGGATAATCCTCTTTTAGAATTCACTAGCATTGGGATCTCGGAAAAATCCCTTAATGCTAATTGGAGGGTCTTGTAATGTCTACAGAATACTCAAACAAACACGGGACTCATGAGAAGCGTATGGAACTAAGAAGAGAAGACGACAGAGACATATACGGATTTTGTAAAGCTCATAGTGGGGTGATTGTGAGAATTCGACATATTGAGGATAAGCAAGAGGGGATAGAAGGGAAGTTAGACAAGATTCATAGCAAGGTGACAGGGTTCTTGGTGTCGGCACTTCTTATTTTCGTAACCCAAGTGCTCCTCATTATTTACAAGGAGACTTCCTGGTGGCACTAAAGAAGATCTATTTTGGCTCTCTTGGGCCTTATCTTTACGATGATGCTGATGATATAGATGATCCTGATGGAGATTTTGCTGGGGAGTCTTACAAAAGTGTCATGACAGACGGGCAGCTTAAGGTGTCAGAATCTCCTACTGAAGGTACTCATGTACTCAGGAAAGATGACTTGGGTGATATAGAAGGTCTTGTTCCACCAGGAGCTATAATACTCTGGTCCGGGGCAGTAGTAGACATCCCAGACGGGTGGGCTCTTTGTGATGGGTCAGGAGACACTCCCGACCTTAGAGGTAGTTTCGTGCTGGGAGCAGGAGGGTCTTATGATCCTGATGATGATGGAGGTAATTCTATAGGGGATTTGGAGTCTTACTCTTTGTCTTCTACTAACATGCCTGCTCATAGTCATAGTATTAGTTCAGACGGCAGCCACTCAGGCCATTCATATTCTGACCAAGCTATTGGAGCGGAGGCTTCTACTGCTTCTATGGGGAATGCTACTGCTGGAGCTCATGATCATGGTGGATCTACAGGCACAGAGGGGAGCGGAAATTCTTTTGATGTTGCTCCTCCGTACTATGCATTGGCTTATATAATGAAGACGGCTTACTAGGAGGCGCCATGAGTGGATTAGAGATAGGATCTAGAAATACTATACTGAGTTTGGACCTATTAGACTATTTAAGAACTCGAGGGAAAGGAGTTACCTGCATTCATAATGCAGAGCTTGATGATGCTGAGATCTCTTGGATAGCCCTCAAGGTGTCTGCCAGAGACATTATATGGACTTACCATATGATTATACCTTACCCAACGACAGTGCAGTTTTCTTGTGGCGGGAGTTATACAGGCGGAAGTGCCCTGTCTTTTAATAACAAGGTACTATGCAATCCCTCCACTTTAGGTCTTACTGGAGTGTTTGATCCTACGGTCACTGATGAGGGGAGTGTTTATGACAGTACTAAGTACGGGGCCGCTATTAATAGGTTGAATCTAGCCGGGGCTAGTTTCGGGGCGGGGTGGTTTCAACTAGAGCCTAACTCCACTTTCATGCAGAAGGTAACTTCTCACGCGGACAGCAACAATGTGGTGACTAGGTTCACCTTTATCGAAGTTTGAACAAAATTTAATCAAAGAGGTGATTTATGTCAGTTGTGATTTCTAACACCCGGCCTATGGATAACACTCAAGTATCCCGGTGGCCTGAATATATAAGACAGATTGCGCAGGAGATTGAGACCCTCCGCACTACCATATCTGGACTCTCCATTACGGACTTGCTGGTTTCTGATACTCAAACCCTTCTTGAGGTCGGCAATCATCTAGCCGATGCTGCGTTTGAGATGGTGTTTGTTAGCTGTGAGGAAGGGGCCGCAGAGATAATTAACATCACTAAAGGCCGGCATGGGCAAGTGAAGTTCTTAGTTGCTGAGCCTCTTGATCACTTAGTCCCTACAGGGGACGTGAGCTTTGCTTCTGGAGGGAATATAGAACTGGATACTTCTCCTATAAACGCCGCAGATAACAGGATCATCACACTAATCAACAACGGAGGAGACCCAGATATAGGAGCTAACGGGACTTGGAGCTTGTTTGATCTTAGTGCGTTCTCTTCTTCTGGCCCTTCTATGTACACTCCAGACTGGACTATTGAGGATCAGGGAGATACAGATCGTGGGTCTGCAGCATATTGGATAGATGAGATTGGGGATACTGAGAGAGCCACCATACTATTTAGGCACAGTTCTGGAGCCGCTACTACTACTTATACTTTCGATACTGACGTAACTTTTCCTTCTAACGTTACAGTCAAGTTCGCCCGTGGTGCTATTATCAGTCCTGATTCTGGTGTGACTGTTACGTTTGAAGGTGATATTGATGCTGGGTTGTATCAGATATTTAGTGGAGCTGGGGATGTTTCACACTCTAAAATTTCTGTCGAGTGGTTTGGGCCAGACTCAAGTGCTATGACCAGCCAGCTAAGTCTTTTGCAAAAGGCTTTTGATGCTGCTGGAGAAAATTCTTATATAACTATAAACGAATCTTATTGGATAGATGGTACAGAAAACGCTATTTTTCAAAGTTATGGTGGTATTATACTCTATAGTGGGCAACGAATTGAGTTTAAAAACCAAGGGGAGCTCAAAGTTATCGCTACTTCTGCTCATGCCTATTCTTGTTTCCAGGGATATAATTTAGACAATGTGACACTTATCAATCCTGTACTCACTGGTGATAGAGATTCTCATACAGGCGCTACTGGCGAGTATGGACATGGCATATTTTTTATCACATCCTATAATATAGCTGTACAGGGTGGTAATATAAAAGATATGTGGGGAGATGGGATAACTATTCAAGCGTTTGCCGCGGGTACTGACAATGCAGATGCAATGCCTGCTGATTTTGTTCCTGGGCGATCTGAAGATTGGATTATTTCAGGTGTACTAATAGAAAACTGTCGTAGACAGGGGATTTCTGTAATCGGGTGTGAGAACTTTACCATAAGTGACAACATAATTAAAGATATAGCAGGAACAGCACCAGAGTCAGGTATAGATTGTGAACCAAATAATGTAGACACAACTAATTTAAACGGTAACATTACAGGGAACGTTATTGAATCTTGTATTATTGGTGTAATGACAACTAGTCACAATAATACAATAAACATATCTGGAAATACTGTTAACGGTTCCAGACGTTCCTTTCAGATACAAGGAGAGAACATAGCTGTAATAGGGAATACTGTATATGCTGGTACAGATGGTAGTGCCTCTAGTGCCAATGGTGTATATAGTATTGGTTCTGGCAACCATTCTTTCATGAATAATTATGTTTATTTAAACAGTCCTGCTACAGATGACTATAATAAACTTTTTGGGGATCACGGTTCTACTCCTACAAATGTCATAATTAAAGGCAACATCTTTATTGTGGGTGGTTATATGTTTTCTAATGTAGTCCCAACTGTCATAGCAGGTATTATGGCAAACAATACCTTTATAGTAGAAGAGGGTTCAGACATTTCCGAAACAACTTCTAATATAAGCATCTTATTTAACTCTAATTGGTTTGTAGACAACAACACGGTAATAGATCAGAGAATAGCAGGCAGCGGTTTGAGGTTCTTCGATTGTCTTGGAGGTGGAACCTTCTTAGGTAAAGGGTTTAACAACTATATTGGATATAGTTTTAATCTAACGGCTGCAAACAACGATGACATCTTAAACATAAAAACTAAGACTTATAAATCCACCTCACAGGGTGTTAAATCTGAAGAACCTCATGACGTAACATTTGACATCTCTGCTGATTTTGAGGATCTTCAAGACATCCGTGTGCAGGTAGCTGGGATCGGTAATGAACAATCTGAACAAAACGCTGAAGATGCGAGTGTTCACCTTAAATCTGTAAGTGATACATCTGTAACTGTAGAATGTAGAAATTCTGGAGCAAGTTATCAAACAGTTACAGTTTATTTAACAGTTTCTGGAGAAGGCCGATCTTCATAAAGATACAGTCCTCGGCGCAGCATGCCTGAAATAGGCACAAAAGATATTGAGCTTAGTGAACCAAACAAAGCTATAACCAAGCGATTGAGGCTTTGTGTCAATGATGTAGAGAGTGGTATAAAAGGCAGATAGCAACACTTAATCAAGTATTAATATAAAGAGCAATATGAGTCAGAACGCAGCTACAGAAGAAGCACTTGGAACTCTTCACACCAAGATAGCTGAACGGCTCACTGAAGAGGTACAGAAAGAGGATCTTAGTCTTTGCATCTGGTGTAATGAGCATAATGTCTACAACAGAACACAGAAATATTTATAAGGAATCTTATTCATGACTATAGACTATCACTCATATTCTTATCCCGACGAGCTGGATCTTAGGCCTGGGTCTGATCTGCATGACAGTATCACTACTGCTGTTATGAGTAGAGCTACCGCAGCTAGATCTGCCATCAGCGCTAGATTCGACTCCTGGAATAAAGTAGATGAGACGCTCACTGCGTACAAGTGGACTGATGAAGAAGAAGTGGAGGTTAAAGATGCGGATTCTAGAAAACCCACGTCCATAGTAATTCCTTTCAGCTATGCTACTTTAGAGACTCTAGTCACTTATTGTTATAAGTCTTTAGCCCAAGCTCCTATATTCAAGTACGAGGGAGTATCTCCTGAGGACTCTATGGGCGCTCTTCTTATGGAGATGCTAGTTGACTTGCACTGTAAGAAAGCCAAGGTTGCTCTAAGCTTACACACTATGTTTAGGGATAGTCTTAGTTATGGTATTGGGGCAGTAGTTCCTGGATGGGAAGTGCGTACAGGACGGAAGAGAGTGAAGAACATTGGGGCTGTTTATGATCTCCAGGGGAATGAGACTTACAGCACCTCCAATGTTAGTGTGGTGGAAGGAGCTACGTTGTATGAGGGGAATTACCTCTACAACATTGACCCTTACAGGTTGTTACTAGACACTTCCATGCCTTCCCATGAGGTGCAGAAAATGGAGTATGTAGGGTGGAGTGAGTCTAACAATCTTATGGGGCTGCTTCAGGATGAGGCTTATGGAGATGAGCTTTTCAATGTTAAGTATCTTAAGGATTGCAAGCTTGTCAAGGACATCTTCTTGGATAATTCCTCTAGGGGTCTTAAGACTGGAATGAGTTCTCACACTACAGTTCGAGATGATCATTCTCAGACTGTTGAGCTAGTCACTATGTACATAACTCTGATTCCTAAAGATTGGGAGCTTGGGGATGGAGAGGTTCCTGAGAAGTGGGTGTTTACTGTAGCTAATGGGGATATTCTTATACGGGCTCAGCCTTTGGACTTTGATCATGGGCTGTATCCTATTGCTGTGGCTAGCCCAGACTTTGATGGATATGGAACTCTTCCAATGTCCAGGTTAGAGATTCTTGGGGGGATGCAGGAAGTTCTAGACTGGCTCTTTAATTCTCGGATCACTAATGTGCGCAAGAGCATCAATGACATGATAGTGGTAGATCCATGGCTAGTCAATTATGACGACGTAGCCAATCCTGCTCCTGGCAAACTCATCAAACTTCGTCGTCCTGCTTGGGGCAAGGGGGTGGATGGAGCAATCAACCAGCTTAGAGTTGATGACGTGACCAAAGGCCATATCGGAGATATGAATGTGATCACAAGTTTCATGCGTCAAATCTCGGCAGTGGATGAGTCTATGCAAGGGATGTTAAGACAAGGAGGGCCAGAACGCCTAACTAAGGCTGAATACACCGGCACTACTCAATCTGCTGTATCTAGATTAGAGCGAGTCGCTAGCATCATTGGAATGCAAGCTATGCAAGATATCGGAGCCTTCTTTGCTACTCATGCACAACAACTTATGAGCCAGAGTGTTCAGATGCGAGTGCTTGGGGAGTGGCAAGAGAGGCTAGAAGACATCCTGAAGCAAGGATCTAAAGGGCCCGTTAAAGGCAGTATCGGGATTAGTCCAGAAGATCTCTTGATTGATTATGATCTTATCGTCAAGGACGGGACAGTGCCAGGAGGTAGTTTTCATGAGGGCTGGCTTTCTATATACAAGATGATCTTGGAGAATCCTCAAGCTGTGCAGAAGTACGATCCCAACAAGATCTTTGAGTTCATAGCTATGAACATGGGGGTTAAGAACATCTCAGATTTTAGAAGGATGGGAGGGGGCATGCAGATGATGCCGGATGAGAAAGTGCAAGAGCAAGTGAAAGCTGGAAACTTAAAGGGAGTTTAGTATGAGTGATTCTCAACCAGAAGAACCTGTAGTTCTTAGTACCGAAAGTCAACTCAGAACATTCAAGGAGAGCTCAATCTGGGAAGATATGCAAAAGGAGTTGCACTTGTGGATGCTGATGCTACAGACGAGTTATGACAATTGTGATAGTCTATCCGAGGTGAAGCTGATTCAAGGAAGAAGAGAGGCCGTGCGGCACTTATTGGCACTACCTGATAATTTATTGGAAGGAGCTAAAGCTCAAAGAGAGAAGGAGAAGGAGGAGAGAGATGGAAAGAGGATGTAAGATATACACTAAGGTTACTTTTGATATGAGTACTGGGGAGACTTTGGAGGAAGAGTTTTTTAAGTATGCTGGGGCATTAGAGCTTTGTGCTCCAGAAGGGTTTGAGGGAGGAGAAGGGGCTGAAGGAGCAGAAGGAGATTCTGCTGAAGGCTTTGAAGAAGTAGGGCTAGAAGGAGAAGAAGGTATTGAAGAAGGTGATTATGAAGAGGAAGATTCCGAGGAGTTTACTCCAGCGGAACTAAAGGCTCAGCTTCGGGATTTGCAGGCTAAGCTAGTGGAACTTGAGTCCTTACAAAGTTCTGCGGCTTCCAAGAGTCCGGACTCTCAGCCAATCTTTCAGGATATGCCTATTGTGCAAGATTCAGACGCATTAGATGACATACTCTCCAGTCCTGATAACTTCAATTCCGTGATGAATACTACCCTTCAAGGCTTCGGAGAGCAACTCATGAAGGCTATTCCCGGGATTGTGCAAAACGCGGTAGTGCAACAAAATTCCATGCAAGAGATGGCGAAACAGTTCTATACAGAGAATTCAGATCTTGGGGGATATAAGAAGTTCGTTAGCCAAGTATCTGAGAAACTTTCCAGTGAGCATCCAGATTGGGGAGTTGAGAAGCTCATGGATGAGACGGCTAAAGAAGCCAGGATGAGGTTGAACTTGAGAAAGAAAACGCAGAAGAAGAATACTTCCAAGAATCCCGGGCTGCCTAAGCGTCAATCTGGCGGCACTCGGGGCAGGCGTAATACCCCTAATCCTAAACAATCTCAGATAGATGAGATGAACAAGGCATTAGGTGGAATATAAATACTTAAACTTCAGGAGATTATGATATGAGTTTAGAGAAAAGATACATCGAGCAAGATACTGTAATTGATAAGTTTGTGGCTCCTATTGCAGACTATTCCATGACAGTGCGGGACTACGTCCTTCGGCCAGAAGCGGATGAAGACAGTGGAGCCATAACCATATCCCTTCCCCCAGTGAACGCAGCTGCTGGGAGATTTTATAGTATCCTGGCTAGAGATGCCGATACTACCAACACCATCACTATTCAGGATCTTGATGATAGTGAGTGCTGGGGCGGAGACATCACTCTGGATGGGCCTTGCGATAAAGTCCTTCTATACAGTGACGGCTTTCACTGGCACACAGTAGCTTCCGTGCTGACTTATTCAGAAACTACCCCTGCCGAGACAACTGAGCAGACATAGTATTAGTAGTTTCTGAGAACTTTACAATAACTATTTTTTTACAGGAGATATACATATGAGTTTCTTTTTAGGAATGCGAGGTACTAATGACTGGACGGCTGACCAGCGTCCGAATAGTTGGAGAGATCAGATTCTTTATCTTTATCCTGATGGAGATGCTCCTCTGACGGCTATGTTATCCAAGCTGAAGAGTGAGAAGACTGACAGTCCAGAGTTCTACTGGTGGACTAAGACCCTTTCCAGTGTTGGCGTAGATGTTTTAGGAATCTATACTGATGCTGTGATGACCGTGGCTTATGCTGGTGGAGGTGCGACTGGGAATACAGTCTATGTCAATCTTTCTGCCGCAGATGTAGTCAGGTTCCGCCCTGGTCATCAGGTGCTGTTTAGATACTCCAGTGACTCTACTTTGGACTTGGTCGGGAAGGTGACCAGTCGGAATGAGAATGGGGCAAATAGCTCTATTGGAGTGCTGCTGCTGGAAGATGATGATAACTCTACCCAAGGCAAAGACCTTTCTGATGTTGATAGATTGCTAGTGATAGGCAATATCAACTCTGAGGGTGCAGAGATGCCCCAGTCAGTTGCCCAAGATCCCATCAAGATGTACAACTTTACCCAGATCTGGAGAACCCCTCTGGAGCTTACCCGAACTGCCCTGAGAACCCGGCTTCGTACTGGAGAGCAGTATCAGCAGGCTAAGGCAGAGGCCTTGGAGCAGCACTCTATTGAGATGGAGATGTCCATGCTCTTTGGAATACGAACGGAGAGAACTGGAGATAACGGGAAGCCGGAGAGGACTACGATGGGGCTTATTCCTGGAGTGCGGTCTGGAGCTCCTGGAAACATTCTGGATTACCGTCTGGATTCAGATTACTCCGCAGATACCTGGATAACTAGCGGGGAGGTCTGGCTAGATGATGCGTTCAGAAGACTCTCCCTTTATGGTAGTATGGACCGTAAGGTTTGTTTCTGCGGGGCTGGAGCACTTCACGGGATCATGAGACTGGCCAAGAATGGGGGCCAGATCAACTTGCAGCCTGGAGATATGGGATATGGGATCAAGACTATGGAGTGGATTACTCCCTTTGGCAGCCTCCAGCTCAAGACTCATCCCCTCTTCAACCATGAGGAAACCCTGCAGAATGCTATGTTGTTCTTTGAGCCCAAGAACCTAAACCAGCAAGTCATTGATGACACTGACTTCTATGGGGACGGAGAGAAACAGAACACTGGGCATAACAGGATTGATGGTATCAAAGAGGAGTATCTTACTGAGCTGGGTCTTGAGTATCACTTCCCGGAGACTATGGGCATCTTGTACGGCGTTGGACAGGATAATATAGTCTAATACCGGTCACGTGCATGGGAGGGGGCTAGAGGACTCTCTGGCTCCCTTTGAATAAAATTTAATCGATCTAATGGGGTTATGATGAGAGTGCTTATATGCGGAGCAGATGGGTATATTGGGTGGCCGTTGACTCTTCAGAGATTATCTAAAGGAGATAGTTTAGTCACCATAGATGACTTATCACGGAGATCGTTAGCTGAGAGTCTAACTCCCATATCTCCTTATGTTATACGGCAGAGAGAATTGAAAGCTTTAAATGTGCAAGCATTCTCCTGTCCCTTGCTGTCTTCTTCTTTTTCATTGTTACAAGAAGTGTTCGCACTAAATACTTTTGATGCTATAGTGCATCTAGCCGAGCAGCCTTCTGCTCCGTATTCTATGCAAGGGCTTCATCAAGCCACGCTCACACAAAACAGGAATATTGACAGCACATTGATACTGCTGCATTTGATGAAGACGTATTGTCCTGATGCGCATTTAGTCAAAATAGGCACTATGGGAGAGTATGGGACTCCTAACGCTCCTATATCTGAGGGAGACATTTCAGTGGATTTTAAGGAACGTTCTATGACAGCGATGTTTCCTAGAGACCCAGGGTCTTGGTATCATTTATCTAAGGTATTCGGGACTTACAACATCCGATTTGCGTGTAAGGTGTGGGGACTTAGAGCCACAGATATAATGCAAGGAGTTTTGTACGGAGTTAGAACTCCAGAGATCACTCATGAGTCTTTAATAAACAGGTTTGATTACGACCAGTGCTTTGGCACAGTTATTAACAGATTCTGCGTCCAAGCCATCAATGAGTTTCCAATAACTCCTTACGGCTTAGGGGGGCAGAAGAGGGGATTTTTGGAACTGCAAGATGCACTGCAATGCTTGGATATAGTGATGAAGAATCCTCCGGAGGCTGGAGAACACAGGGTGATTAATCAGTTTCATGAGGTGCATTCCATCAATGATCTCGCTCAAATAGTCAAACAGGAAGCTCATTCTTTAGGTATGCACACTACGGTGGAGAATATTCAGAATCCTAGAGTTGAGCAAGAAGATCATGACTATGACCCTGAGCATTCTTGGTTGCTTGATCACGGGTTCAAGGCGAGCTGTTCTTTAGAGAAGGGAGTGCGTAAGTTATTGGAAGATATAACTCCTTATACTTCTCTTACTAACCTCTCCGCCCTCAAGCCTGACATATACTGGAGGTGATTTATGAATCTTAAAGAAGTCCGAGAGAAGTTTATAGACTTGAGCGGCAGGATAGATCTAGTCGTGGACACTGAAGATTATGCAGATGCTGGAGCGGATTATTTTCTTCTAGCCGGGCTAAGAGAGCTAGATCGAGAACGTCTGAGTACTTATCAGTCCGGGGCTAGAAAGTATGTTGCGCTAGAAGCCGGGAACTGGATAGCACAGTTTCAAAAAGCTAGAGCCGTACAGAAAGTCTTTTGTGGAGATGGGGAAGGCTTAGTGCAATTGCAGTATAAGTACTACGATGAGCTCCGGGCAGAGTACGGTAATAGCTTCCCAGCCATGGATTCTGGGGCTCCAAGATACTGGACTCCGGTCAATCTACGGCACAGCCCAGACTGGGAAAGGGTGCCTGCGGATACTATAGACGCCATTAGTGCTTACGTGGACACAGCTTCTGGTGGATATGGTGAGTATGATGGAGTCTTGATTACCCCTCCTCCGGACACAGCCGTGACGCTAGAGATTCATGGGTTGTTCTTCTCGGATTCACTAGATTCAGACACTGATGAGAATTATTGGACTAGGGCTTATCCTGATATTCTAGTCATGGCTGGGATGAGGGAGTTGGAAAGAAGCTACCGTAATATAACTGGAGCTAACGAGTGGACTGCTCATATTCAGCAGAAGCTAACTGGGTTGGATATGGATATAGTGGAAACCCAGATATCATCTACAGATAGAATGAGGGGGTAAGAATGGAGGAGAATCAGGCGGTAAAGAAAGCCGTGAAGACATTGGTATCTAGGATGCATATGGCTACTAAAGAATTAAGGAAGGAAGTGCCTCCTTTAGTATTCAGTAGTCATTCCGAGAAAGGATCAGAGCCTCTAAGATTCGTGTCCCCTGTAGATGGAATCATTCGCCAAGTCTCGTTTCATATAGGAGAATGTCCCCACAAGTCCGTGCTTGCATCTGTTAAAGTCCAGCATCCGAGTTTTGGGGTATCTACTCTAGAAGCCGATGTGCGTCCTGGGTATAGTGCGTGGGAGTTAGACTTGACTGTTCCAGAAGGGGGATTAGTGCATGTCATATTACCTTCGGCTGCTCTTGATGTGTTCACTACTTGCTTAGTGTTTCCAAAGAAGTCCAGCGTCAAAACTATTGGGGAGGTCTAGAATATGCGAGAGAGTGAGTATATAATAGACAATGAAGTGCTAAAATCTGGGCTGAAAGCGCATAGAGTTTCTATTGAAAACTCTCCTGGACTGGAGGAGCTTATGAATCTTAGATGCACTTCCGGGGGACTTTCCCCTGTTCGAAAGCTCCCGATATTTTCTGATCTTGGAGATCACTGGCCTGCGCCTAAGATACTTTCTGGGCCCAGTCATAAGATCTTCGTGGATATAGACAGCTCTGACACTGCTAGATTTTACACAATGCGAGATGATCTATCACTGACGCTCATTCAATCTGTAAGTTCTATAACCCCTCTCATGCAGCATCTTCCTGAGATGGCAGACTTCGAGGAGTTTATAGTAGTTATTGGTGACTTCGGTATCCTCCACGGAACTCCGACTACTGGATACACTTACTCATCTGATGCCTTAGATACTATCCCCTTAGCCCGGACATGCTGTAACTTCAGAGGGCAGCTTATCTTAGGAGATATTACTACAGATTGGTATGGTTGTGGAGAAAGTTTTGTGGTATGGAGTAGGATAGGGGAGGTAGACTGCACCCCCGCTCCTAATAACGAAGCCGGGTTTATGCCTGTTAAAGACGCGGGGAAAGTGCTGAAAGTCCGCCCATCCACTTCCGGGGTGCTGGTGTTTGGAGATGCTGGGGTTCTTCTCCTTCCTCCAGTGTCTTCTCCAGCCCCCACTTTCGGCAAGCGCAAGCTGTCTGATGTTGGGCTGATGACTAGAGAAGCCATAGATGGTAATGAGCTAGAGTACGTGTTCGTGGGAGTGGATAAGAAGATATACAAAGTCAATTCAGAAGGTGTTCAGTCTTTAGGATACTACAGTTACATCAATGAGTTAGAATGCCCTGATATTAAGGTTAGGTTTGATGCGTTAGAGCGAGAATACTACATCTCGGATGGAGACAGATGCTTCTTGCTTACTCAATATGGGCTTAGTGAGCTCGGCCAGATAGTGGGGGAGTTAGTGTCTTTAGGGGGCATTACTTATGGGGTTCTAGACGAGACAGAAGACGCTGATGACTGGTGGATGCTGTCAGGGCCTGTGGACTTCTACCAGCGGGGAATGAAGACCTTGATGATGGCGGAGAGTGATGTGGATGGGGCTTATGTATCTGTGCATGTAAAGAATAAGGGAGGAGAGTACGTTTCTTCCCCTGTTGTTCAGATGAACCCCTGGAATACCACTACCCATATGGTCACGGGGCAAGTGTTTAAAGTGATGATAGAGGGGACTCTTACTCCAGACATCTTGCCTTCTTACATCAAGCTTCGCTGGAAGATGGTGGATTTTAGAAGCATAAGGGGTAGATATGTTCAATAAGTTAACTGTACATCAAATCTCAGATGTCTGGGACTACGTGAAATATGTTGTGGAAGAAGCCCTCCCTCCCACGGCTAGCACTCAGAAGCAAAGAATGGGGAATATTCTCAATGCTCTTATGTCCGGGGCTATGGAATGTTGGGTAGTTTATGATAAGAAGGAAGACGAAAAGATCATAGATTTATACGGGGTGGGACTAACCGTACTCAATACGGATGTGTGTAGTGGGGTTAAGAGTATAACTATCTACGCCGTGGCCACCTTTCGGGAAACTCCATTACAGTACTGGGAGGAAAGCCTCACTGGAATTGTTAATTATGCTAAGAGCAAGGGGTGTGAGAGAGTACTGGGGTTTAGTAATATCGATAAAATCAAGAACCTCTTTGTGCAGGCAGGAGGGAGTGCGGATTATACTTTAATGGTTCTGCCTGTGGATAACTACGATCGTAGGAGGATTTATGATACGTAATAGTCAAGGGCTGCATCCACTTTGGGTTGAGAAGGGAGGCAGTGGAGGAAGTTCTGGGAAGGTGGATTATCCGGATTATATCAAGAACGCACATTCTCAGTTGTTAAGTGGAGATGATGCAGACTCTGGGACATTTAGTATAGGCTCTACGGACGCTATAGATAATTTAGTCACTACCGGAATAGCCGCAAGTCCTTATGACTCTTTTACTACCGTCTCTGTCTTTGATCCTTCGACTGAAGTTAGTGCAATCTCTGGAGTTATAACAAGCTTTAGTACTTATGTAGGTGATATAGATGAGGGAGCTTGGGATACTGATGTTTGGGCTACAGTCTATGGCAAGCTCTCTGAAATTTGGTCAGCTAGCGCTTGGGAAAGCTACACTCCAGGGGCTGCCGCTGATATAGATGGAGCCTTCGAGACTTCCACTTTAACTGCTGTAGATGATATAGCGTCGGGGTATAGCTTGTCTGTGCCGGAAGCGGCCACTAATATAGATTCTGGGTTTATAGATCCTACATTAGGCGCCTTGAGTGGAATTACAACTGCTGGGATTTTAACAGAGGCTACTGATATAGTAACTTCTGGTATAGATGCATTAGATGCTTCTTTAACTCTCACTGCGGACTCTGATATCTCAGCTGGGTTTATAGATCCTGCGCCTTCTGCTAGTACAGATATAGATACAGCGTGGGACGCTCC
>Ga0102925_1000830_pt1 | contig 16835 bp, 18 predicted proteins | sample SalPonR1_A_D1_MG_FD_78216 | JGI IMG/M metagenome (GOLD analysis project Ga0102925, IMG submission 78216) | Salt pond soil microbial communities from South San Francisco under conditions of wetland restoration - Salt Pond MetaG R1_A_D1_MG | ecosystem: Environmental > Aquatic > Marine > Intertidal...
CCGGGTTGGGGTCGTCGTGGGACCCCAGCGTGTTCCCCTGGACGAGGTAATTCAGGTCACATTCCAGCCCGCCGCGGTGAATCACGTCGATGCTTGCATCAACCATGGTGTGCGGTGACAATTCTCTAACCAGTCTACAAATAGGTAGCGGAAATTATTGCAGCAATCCGACGATAATCCAGCCCGTCGGAAGACCAATCCAGAACCCTCGGTTCCGGTGAGGGATCCGGGACTGCCAGTCAGGAAATCGCGTCACCGGCGGCGAGATTCCAGGTCGCCGCCGATCAGGACGCCGCCGTTTTCCAGCAGTGCGGGCGCGTGCTCCCAGCAACTGTACCAGATGCGTGGGCCGCGGGCGACGACCACGTCCGCCCGTTGCCCACACTCGTAACAGCGCTGGGTCTCGGCGGCGCGGATGATCCGCATCGGTACGCGAAAATGACGGGCCGAATCGGGTTAGTTTGCGGGGTCGTCAGCCCTCACTCCGCACGGTAGGTCACGGCGACGGTGACAGACACGCGCACCGGCCCGGGTTCGATGACGGTCGATCCGCCGGCCTTGCCGTCGCCCTCGAACCGCGAGTCAAAGGGGACGTAGCCGAAGTTCGACGTGCTGGCGGACTCGACGTCGGTCACGACGAGGTCGGCGGCCGCCGCGACCGCGTCGGCGTCCTCGCGGGCGTTGGCCATCGCCAGCGCGAGCGCCTCGGCGCGCACCTCGCGGCGAGTCTCCTCGGTCAACGCGAACTGGACGCCGGAGACGCGGTTCGCCCCGCTGGTCACCGCGACGTCGACGATCTCACCGGCCCGGTCGACGTCGGTCTCGATCTCGAGGGCGTGTTCGGCGCGATACCGGACGACCTCGGGGCCTTCCTTCGGGTACTCGGTGACGGCCCGCAGGTAGTAGACCGTGGTCTCGACCCGGTCGTCGTCGATTCCGGCCGCCCGGAGCGCGTCGCGCATCTCGGAGACGTTCTCGGCGACGCCGGCCCTGGCCTCGTCGGCGGTCGGCGCGGTCACCACGACGGCGACCCGGACCAGCGCGAGGTCGGGTGGGGAGGTGACGCTCGCAGTCGCCCCGACGTCGATCGTCGCGTGCGATTCGTCGCCGTTCGCGTCGTCAGCGCCCGCGTCGCCGATGGTCAAACACCCCGCGAGGGCGACCATGAGGACGACGCTCGCGACCAGGATGGCTCTCGTCTTCATGCTATTCCTACGCTTTCCGTCGATATCTACCGCGCGGTGGCTCCCGATCGAGGAAGTCCCGTTCCAGTGTCGATGGGAAGCATTCGCTGTGGGTCCAACGGCGTCAAAAGCCGAAATCCTCGGCGCGCCGGTTCATTCGCTCGTGACGGTCGCTGCCTGGAACCACTCCTCGATGAGGGATTGCACCATCAGGAAAACGATCGCGAAGTCAGCAATTACTGCGACGAGTAGCCCGCCAAATCGAATCAGTACGTTTCCTGCCCCCTCGACGAGGAGGGCGATGAACAAATTCACGAGCAGGAGACCGACCACAGTGTAAATGACGTACTTCCCGATCGCGGGACGGTCCGCCTGTGGCACCACTATCTCGCTCATAGCTGCTGATATTTCCACGATTCACAAGAACGTGTCGACAATCGTGTTTATACAAAACGATATGTACTTGATGTGAACCGGTGACCGCACGGTAGACGAAGAGCCGGTCCGTTCAAATTCCGGCTGAAAACGGTACATCGTGAACCCTTCTACGTCCCCCAGTCCCTCCCATCTCGTCCCGTGACAACGGTTACCTTCGACGGCGACGAATCGCTATCCAGGGGAAACGGGGACATGACCGAACTCGTCGAACTCGCGGAGAACGTCTACGGGATCGAACGGGCGGGGGACATGCGCGTGCCAGCGCGCGTCTACGGATCGGCCGGCCTGGTCGAGGCGCTGGGGAGCGAGGGCGATCGGACGCTCGAACAACTGCGCAACGTCGCGACGCTGCCGGGCATCCGGCGGTTCGCCCTCGCCCTGCCGGACGCCCACCAGGGCTATGGCTTCCCGGTCGGCGGGGTCGCCGCCGTGGACCGCCAATCGGGCGTGATCAGTCCGGGCGGCATCGGGTTCGACATCAACTGCGGCGTCCGGTTGCTCCGGACCGACCTCCGGGCCGACGACGTGGCCGAGTCGGCCGAGGACCTCGCCGACAGCCTGTACGAGGCGGTACCGACGGGAACCGGGAAGGGCAGCATCCTCGACACCGACCTCGACGACGTCCGCGCCATCCTCGAACGCGGCATGGAGTGGACCCTGGAACGGGGGCACGCGACCGAGGCCGACCTGGCCCACTGCGAGGAGAACGGGCGACTCCCCGGCGATCCGAACGCGGTCCCGTCGGAGGCGCTCAAGCGCGGGGTCAACCAGGTCGGGTCGCTCGGCTCCGGGAACCACTTCCTCGAAGTCGGGCGCGTGACCGACGTCTACGACGCGGCGACGGCCGACGCGTTCGGCCTCGAACTCGACCAGGTGGTCGTGCTGATCCACTCGGGGTCGCGCGGGCTCGGTCACGGCACCTGCACGCACTACGTCCGGGCGTTCGAGCGCGAGTACGCCGACGTCGTGGACGCGCTCCCGGACCGGCAACTCGTCTACGCGCCGCTGGGCGACCGCCTTGCCGAGCGCTACTGGAGCGCGATGAACGCGGCAGCGAACTTCGCGTGGGTCAACCGCCAGGCGATCACCGTCGCGGTCCGGCAGGTGTTCGCGGACCTGTTCGACGATCCGACCCTGGAACTGGTGTATGACGTGTGTCACAACGTCGCAAAGGAGGAGCGCCACGTCGTCGACGGGCGGGAGACCGACCTCCTCGTCCACCGGAAGGGCGCGACTCGCGCGTTCCCGCCAGGGCACCCGGAAATCCCCGAAGCCTACCGCGACGTCGGCCAGCCAGTCTTCGTCCCGGGAAGCATGGGCACGCACTCGTACGTGCTGGCCGGCGGGCGCCAGTCGATGGACCGTACCTTCGGATCGACCGCCCACGGTGCTGGTCGCGTGATGTCCCGGACCCGGGCCAAGGAGGAGTACACGGCCGGCGAACTCCGGCGGACGCTCCGCGAACGGGGCATCTTCGTCCGGGCGCGGTCCGGGGGCACGATGGCCGAGGAGGCCCCCGGCGCGTACAAGGACGTCGCCGAGGTGGTCCGGGTCAGCGACGCGCTCGGCATCGGGACGCTGGTCGCCCGGACGGCCCCGATGGCGAACGTCAAGGGGTGACGACTGGGACGGGCGCCGCGGTCGCGGTTCTCACCCGCGCTACTCCGTCTCCAGGTACGTCCTCGCCTCCTCGTCGGACACCTGCGCGAACGAGTGATAGAACTGCCCGACGGCCCCGAAGTGTGGCGGCGTCTCGACGGTGACCACCTCGTCGGCCTCGCCGCGCAACCGCTCGACGGACGACGGCGGCGCGACGGGGACGGCGAGTATCACGCGGACCGCCCCGGCGTTCCTGACGGACCGGAGGCAGGCGGTCGTCGTCGCCCCGGTCGCCACGCCGTCGTCGACGACCAGGACGGCTTTCCCCGACAGGTCCAGCGGCGGGCGGTCCTCGCGGTACAGGTCGCGTTTCTCCGCCGCGCTCTCGCGTTCGGCGTCGACGCGGCGCTGGACGTCGTCGTCGCTCAGCCCCAGGTCCTCGATCAGGCCGTCGTTCAGCCAGACGGTCCCGTCGCTCGCGACGGCGCCGATTGCCAGTTCCGGGTTCCACGGCGCGCCCACCTTGCTCGCGACGACCACGTCGAGCGGAACCCCCAGGCGGTCGGCGACGGGCCGGCCGATGGGCAACCCGCCGCGCGGAATCGCGAGGACGACGTCGGCCTCGACGTCGAGGTCGTCGAGCAGGTCGGCGAGTTGCCGGCCGGCGTCGGTGCGGTCCTCGAACATGGCTATCCCAGGTGCTCCGCGAACCAGTCCGCGGCGGCGTTCGCGACCGCTTCCAGTTGCCCCGGCTCCTCGAAGAGGTGGCCGGCACCCTCGACGACGGACAGGTCTTTCTCGCAGTCGAGGGCCTCGTAGGCCTCGCGATTCCACTCGAGGACCTGCGCGTCGTCGCCGCCGACGATGAACAGCGTCGCCCCGGTCACGTCGCCGAGCGACTCGGCCGCCATGTCGACCCGTCCCCCGCGGGAGACCACGGCGTCGACGTCCTCGCGGCGGGCCGCGGCGCGAAGCGCGCCGGCCGCCCCGGTACTCGACCCGAAGTACCCGACGTGCAAGTCGACCGTGGCGTCCTGGCCCCGGAGCCAGTCGGTCACCGCCAGCAGCCGTTCGGTCAACAGATCGATGTCGAAGCGCGCCTCGCGGTCCCGGTCCTCGGCCTCGGTGAGCAGGTCGAACAGCAGCGTTCCAAGCCCCCGACCGCGCAGCGTCTCCGCGACGAAGTTGTTCCGCGGGCTGTGGCGGCTGCTCCCGCTCCCGTGTGCGAACACGACCAGGCCCTCGGCCCCCGACGGCACGATCAGTTCCCCCTCCAGTTCGACCCCGTCGACCGGGATCGAGACGAGCGTCTCCCCCTGTGCCATACGATACCTACGGGCTCGAACGGCTTATCGTTGCAGCCGGATCACAGCTCGACACGCCCGCCTGCGAGCGGCGCAGCCTGCCACGGGCGAGTAACAGTGAGTCACTTTTTTCGTCTGTCACGTTTTCTTTACGCACGGAGAACGTTCGCGCATGGACAGGGGGACGCGGTATCGATCGAATTCGATGGGGGACTCGTCGTGACGGCGACTCGCCGGGATCGCGGGTTCGTCCTGCTCGCGGCCGTCGCCTTCGTCGCGGTCGTCCTTGCGCCGATCCCGGACCTCTCGCGCGCCGGGCAGTACGCCCTGGCGACGACAGCCTTCGCCGGAACGCTCTGGCTGACCGGGGGTCTGCCCCTGGCCGTCACGGCGTTGCTCGTCCCCGTCCTGTTGACCGCCACGGGAGTCCAGCCAACGATGGCCGACGCGCTCGCCGGGTTCGCCGACCCGGTGATCTTCCTCCTGCTGGCGGGGTTCATGCTGGCCGAGGCGTTCCAGGCCGAGAACATCGACCGTCGGATCGCCTACCGCATCCTCGCGGCCATCGGGACGTCGCCGCACCGACTCGTGCTGGGCGTGATGATCGCGACGGCGGGCCTGTCAATGCTCGTCTCGAACTCCGCGACGACCGCGATGATGGTGCCCATCGCGTTCGGCATCGTTCGCCAGGTGGAGGGCCCGCGGAACGGTGCGGCGTCCGGCACGAGTGAGGGATCTAACCCGCCGACGCCGAGCGAGGACCCATCGAACCCGCCGACGCCGAGCGAAAACCCCTCGAACTTCGAACTGTCGTTGCTCCTGGGCACGGCCTACGCCGCCAGCATCGGGGGGGTCGGCACCGTCATCGGGACGCCGCCGAACACCATCGTCGTGGCGAGGCTCGAGGAGCAACTCGGCGTCCGCGTGTCCTTCCTCGACTGGATGGCGATCGGGATCCCGATCGTCCTGGTGGCCCTGCCGCTGGCGTGGTACCTCCTGACCTACCGGATCTATCCGATCCGGGTCGGGGACGTCTCGGCCGCCAGGCGGAACGCCCAGCAGTTCCTTCGCGAGGCCGGCGACCTGTCCCGCGACGGGCGATGGGTGCTGTACGTCACGGCGGCCACGGCCGGCCTGTGGGTGCTCGGCGGCCTGGACTTCCTGTTCGAGGGGGCCGTCCCGGCCACGTGGTACGCGACGCTGTTCGGGGGCACGGGGAGCCTCTTCGGGGTCGGTCCCCACCAGGGGCTCCTGTATTTCGTTCTCGTTGGACTGCTCGCCGTCCCCGCGCTCGTGGGCTCCGGCGCGGTCGAGTGGGACGAACTGGTCGACATCGACTGGGGAACGTTGCTCCTGCTCGGCGGCGGCATCTCACTCGCGGACGCGCTCGCCGCGACCGACGCGACGGCGTGGCTCGCGAACGTCATCCTCGACGCGTTCGAGGGGATTCCCGTCGTCCTGCTGATCCTCGCGCTGGTGGCCCTCACCGTCGTCTTCGGCGAAATCGCCTCGAACACCGCGATGGCAGCGATCCTCGTTCCCCTGCTCGTGACGGCCGGTCCAGCCTACGCGGCGGCGCTCGCCACCTCGGGCGAACTGGCGGCCGTCTTCCTCGCCGTGACCGTCGGCGTCGCCGGGAGTTTCGGCTTTGCGCTCCCCGTGGCGACGCCGCCCAACGCCATCGCGTTCGGGACCGGGCGCGTCCGCCGCGAAGACATGCTCCGGGCTGGGGTCGTCCTCGACGCCGTCATGGTCCTGGTCGTCACCGGGATGCTGTTGCTACTCGTTCGGTTCGTGATCGAGGTGGTGATCGGCTGACAGGCCCTCGATCCCGACCGATCGGCCAACTACGTCTGGCGTCCCGTGACCGACTCGATTTCCATTTCGAACAGGACCTCTTCGACCGCATCGATCGGTTCACCGAAGATGCGGATCGGCAGGAACGCGTCCGCCCCCGGACTGGACGACTCGTCGGTGTCGTCCACCCGGGTGATCGGCCCCCTGACGACGACGCTCCAGGACTCGTCCGGCGGCGTGTACTCGTAACAGACGAGGCTGGCGCGGTCGGTCGTCTCGAGATAGGCCATCTTCTCGCTGCCCTCGTGGTCGCCGAGTCGGAGGAACAGCGCGTCGCCGTCGTAGTGGCAGGCCACCGGCACCGCGTAGGCGTCCCCGTCCCGGGCGAGCGCAAGTACCCCGGTTTCCGCCTCCCGCAGTCGCTCCTCGATCTCCCGGTCGGTCATCCCCTCGGTGTACGTGTAGTCGTTGTCGGTCACGGCCCAGTCCTCCGACTGTCGATAGGCGATTCGACGCGAAGAACCCCTCTGTCACCCGGACGACAGTAATGGCGTCATCCCGTAAAGTCGCCGTAGGTAACCGATCCATCGTCGACGATCCGGTCGCTCTTCGGGACCTTCCCGTCAGGCGGCATGCTGCCCTCGGCGGGACCGCCCGGTTCGCCCACCACGATCCGGGCCACCATTCCCATCGGCTTGTGCGGGATGCAGTAGTAGTCGTAGGTGCCCTCGACCTCGAAGGTGTGGTCGTAAGTCGCGCCCTTGCTGTTGAGCGTCGTGCTGTCCCAGGGTTCGGCGCTCTCCGGGATCCGGTTCGGGTACGCCGTCGCGGAGTGCCCGCCGCTGGCGTTGACGAAGGTAATCGTGGTTCCCGGTTCGACGTGGAGGCCGATCGGCGTGAAGTAGTACCGCGCGTTGTCCGTGACCATCCGCACCGTGTTTTCGGGGATCGCCGTTTTCGTTCCAGCCCCGTCGGACCCCATACAGCCGGCCAGACCGACTGCTGCACCGGCACCGATCGACGCGAGGAACCGGCGGCGGGTCGAGTCCTGTGACCGTCCTGTCATTGGACGTGGCTCGGTCCCGGTCGTTTTTAAGGGCACCTATTCCGGAAATCGTTCTCCGCCACCGGTCACGCCACGCCGGTTTCCGGATCGGCCGCGATCGGGTCGCCGTCGGGATCGGTGATTTCGACGACCGTTCCGTCGAGGCGAACGTAGTACAGGGTCCCGGTCGCGGCGTCGACGAAGACGACCTCGCGAGACCCGTCGTCCGTCCAGTCGATCCCGGCGACAGGGGTTTCGGTAGCGGGCCCGCTCCCCGTGAGGATCGATTTCGCGTTCGCGGCCGACAGCAGGGCGACCTCGCCGCCGGCGTCGACGAACGGGATTCGAACCGGAGCAGTCCCGTCGAACTCGCGGGGTGCGCCGATCCCGACGCCCGAACTCGTCCCGACGCTTCGGCCGACGTCGTGGGTGGTCTTCCCGTCCACGTAGGTCACGTTCGCGGTCGAATTCGCGTACACGAGGTCGGGGTCGCCGTCGTCGTTGTAGTCGGCGACGCCACCGATCGCGCTCGCCCGGATCGGCGCGCCGTCGGCAAAGACGCGCTCGGGTCCGGCGTCGGTTCCGACCCGGTAGACGTAGCCGTCGTCGCTCTCGTTGACGTAGAAGACGCTCGTCTCGTGACGCCAGGTACCGACGGCGAGCAGGGTCGACGCCGTCTTTGCGCCCGTCGCGAGGTCCTCGGCGTCGCCGCTCTCGTCGACGATTGCCAGCGTCCCGTCCGGGCGGACGAAGGGGATCTCGAGGCGATCGTCGTCGTCGAAATCGATCTCCTTCGGCCCGATCGCCGCCGCGGTGACGCCGTAACTCTCGGTGGTGCCATCGGGCGCGACGCTCCTGAGAGACCCCACGGCCGTCGTGTAGACGACCGCTTCGCGGGGGAGTTCGGGGCCACCGACGGCGTCGAACGCGAGGACGTCCTCGGCACCCGAAACGCGAACGATCACTCGCATCGTCTCGTTCTCGTCGAGGTCGAATCGGGCGGTGAGTCGGGCGGTCGATCCGGGTTTCCACGCCCGCTCCTCCAGGACGGTCACGTCGACGTCGGTCCGGTAGTTGCCGTCGACCAGGAGGTCGATGGCGTCGGGATCGGCCGGCAAGGTCCGGCTTCCCGTGTTCTCGACGTGGAGGGTCAGTTCGTCGGTCCCGTCGTCGTAGATCGACGGCCCGGTCCCGGGATCGTCGACGATCTCGACGTCCGACTCGAGGTCCTCGCTCTCGGTCTTGGCGGTCTCTTCGAGGGCCGAGTTAATCGACTGGAACTCACCGACGATGGCACCCGCCACGGCGCTCACGACCAGGATGCTCGCGACGATCAACAGGAGTCGTGCCGACTGGTTTGCCACGCGTGTTCCTCCTGGTTCGTACCGGGTGGTTCGGTGCGAGTCCGAGACGTCGCGCCGACGTCCGTGTCCGATAGTCGCGGCGTGGGGCCAATGAACCTTTTCGCCACCGCTGGATTCACGCTCCTGGAACCCTGACGCCACCTCATGCGACGCGTGGGCGAGGTGACGGTCCGCGGTGTCGACCTCGACGCCGAAACTCGATGTGCCCACTACCACACGGAGCGCGACGTCGTGGCGATCCGGTTTCGCTGCTGTGGCGAGTTCTACGCCTGCATCCGGTGTCACGAGGCGCTGGCCGACCACGACCCCGAGGTGTGGCCCCGGGAGGCCGTCGACGAAGAAGCGGTTTTGTGTGGGGTCTGTGGCGGGACGCTGTCGATCGAGGCGTATCTCGCTGCCCACGACGCGTGCCCGAACTGCGGGGCGGCGTTCAATCCGGGGTGTGCCACGCATCATCACCACTACTTCGAGGTCGATGGCGACGGTGGCGGGGGCTAACGGCGACGTTCTAACTCCACGGTTCGCCGCACCAGCACGGCCGAAATCCGGTGAAACGAATTTCAGTATTCGACGTTACAGAAATATCATTCAGATTACTATTATGGGGCTGTCGCCCCTCGGACTAGATACCATGAGCGGAAACCCGTCCGCACCCGGACCTCACAACCCGGGACCGGAGCACAGCGCTCGAACCGTCGTGATGGCGTCGGTCGTGACGGTCCTGGCGACGTTCGGCCTGGTCCTGGCCGTCGCGGCCCCGGTGGCGACCGTCGCCGGCGTCTTCGTGCTGGCGGCGACGGGTCGGCTAGTCGGCCGTGCGGCCGACGGGGTTCGTCGCCGACAGCGCCGTGACGGTCGGAAGCGACGCGTCTGCGTGCCGTACACGAACGTCTCCGTCGAACTGTAGCGTCTCGAGAACCCCCGTCGCTACAGGTTCTCTTTCTGGTAACTGCCGTCGTAGGCCCCGACGTTGTCGGCGGCCGCGAAGACGATCTGGGCGACTCGAGCCCCGCGTTCGATCGCGACGTCGTGGTGGACCTGCAGGAGGCCCTCGCCGCGCCCCTCGTAGCCGGTGTCCCAGACCGCCGTGTTCAGCATGCAACTGTTGCGCATCAGCGACGACCGCGGGAAGACGAACCCCACGTGACCGGTCGGGATCGAGATGACCTCGTCGTACCGGAGGACGTAGCCGCCGGGTTCGAGGTAGAACGTCTCGGGGCCGGCGTCGTCGAACTGCTCGGTTTCGACGGCCTGGCGGTCACCGATTTCCTTGCCGTCGCGGCCGACGTGGCCCGGTTCGCGCTGTTCGAACACGTCGTCGACGGTGAGGTCGACGCCGTTTGGCTGTACCTGCTCGTCCGCCACGTCGGAGAGGTGCTGGGCGACGAAGGCGCCGGAACGGAACATACCGGGGGTGGCCGGTGGCGGGACGAAAAGCGCTTCGGGATCGGTCGGCGCGCGCCGCGCCGCGCCCCGAAACTCGGGCGCAAAACTTGCGAATATCCGTCGCAAATATTGCGAAAATCGACCGACAGCGGCACGCTATTCCGCTTTTGGATGCCCCAGACGCGCGGGATTTATGGTCGCTCGTGGCGCACTAGCCCACGTCATGGGACTCACACTTACCGAAAAGATCCTCGACGATCACCTCGTCGACGGGGACCTCACCCCGGGCGAGGAGATCGGGATCGAGATCGACCAGGTCCTGGCACAGGACACCACCGGCACGATGGTCTGGCTCCAGTTCGAGGCGATGGACCTCGACGAGGTCCAGACCGAACTCGCCGCGCAGTACTGCGATCACCAGACCTACCAGTTCGACTTCAAGAACACCGACGACCACCGCTTCCTGCGCTCTGCGGCCGGCAAGTTCGGGGCTCACTTCTCCCGCCCCGGCAACGGCATCTGTCACAACGTCCACAAGGAGAACTTCGCCGCGCCGGGCAAGACGATGCTCGGCTCCGACTCGCACACGCCGACCCCCGGCGGGATGGGCGAACTCGCCATCGGTGCGGGCGGGATCGACGTCTCGGTCGCCATGGGCGGCGCGCCCTACTACATCGAGATGCCCGAAGTCGTCAACGTGCGACTGGAGGGCGAACTCCCCGACTGGGCGACCGCGAAGGACGTCATCCTGGAACTGCTCCGGCGCCTCACCGTCAAGGGCGGCGTCGGGAAAATCTTCGAGTACACCGGCCCGGGCGTCGAGACGCTGACCGTCCCCGAGCGGACGACGATCACGAACATGGGGACGGAACTCGGGGCGACCTCGAGCATCTTCCCGACCGACGAGAAGACCAGGGACTACCTCGAACGCCTCGGTCGCGGCGACGAGTACGTCGAACTCTCGCCCGACGAGGACGCCGAGTACGCCGACGAGGTCGTGGTCGACCTCTCCGACCTCGAACCGCTCGTGGCCGCGCCGTCGATGCCGGACAACGTGGTTCCGGTCCGTGAAGTGGCCGGCAAGCCGGTCGACCAGGTCATGGTCGGTTCCTGCACCAACGGCGGCTACGAGGACATCCTCCCCGCCGCGAAGATGCTGCAGGGCCGCGAGATCGACAAGCGCACAGAGATGATCGTCGCGCCCGGATCGAAGCAGGCCTCCGAGATGCTCGCCCGCGAGGGCTGGGCGGCCGACATGATGGCCGCGGGCGTCAACTTCTCCGAGTCCACCTGCGGGGCCTGCATCGGTATCGGCCACGTCCCGGCCTCGGACTCGGTGAGCGTCCGGACGTTCAACCGCAACTTCGAGGGGCGGTCCGGACTGGAGGACGACAGCGTCTACCTCTCCTCGCCGGAGGTCGCCGCTGCGTCGGCGCTCAAGGGCGAACTCGTCGATCCCCGCGACCTCGCCGAGGAACTGGGCGACCTCGAAGCCCCGGGCTTCGAACTCCCCGACGAGTACATCGGCACCAGCGGCGCCGACCTCATCGGGCCGGACGAGGCCGTCGACGACGAACTCGTCAAGGGCCCGAACATCGGCGAGGTCCCGCTGAAGGACCCGCTGGACGCCGAGATCGACGGGCCCGCCCTGCTGAAGATGGGCGACAACATCACGACCGACCACATCATCCCGGCGACCCAGGACATCCTGATGTACCGGTCGAACATCGAGAAGCTCTCGGAGTTCACCCTCTCGCGGGTCGACGAGACCTTCGCCGACCGCGCGGCCGAGTCCGACGGCGGCTGGCTGGTCGCCGGCGAGAACTACGGCCAGGGGTCCTCCCGCGAGCACGCCGCGATGTGCCCGATGTACCTCGGCATCGAGGGCGTCCTCGCCCGGAGCTTCGCCCGGATCCACCGCGCGAACCTGTTCAACTTCGGCATCGTCCCGCTGATCATCGACGAGGACACCTACGAGCGCATCGACCAGGGTGACGACGTGGAAGTCGTCGACGACGTGCGCGAGGGCGTGACCGCGGGTCAGGAGGAGTTCACGATCCGCGTGAACGACGACTGGGAGGCGACCGCCACGCTGGACGCCTCCGAGCGCGAGCGCGACCTGCTCACCGCCGGCGGCAAACTCCCCTGGACGAAACAGCACGCCCAGGGCGGGTCGGGTGCCGCGCCCGCCGACGACTGAGGAGGGTCGACGGCCACGCTGACGCCCCCAACGCCGCGGTCGAATAGTGCCCGCGCACCGGTTCCTGTCGCTCACAGCCGCACGATTTTCCCGCCGGCCGCGACCGAGAGGCCGAAAAAGACGGCGGCGAGCCCCAGTCCGAGCAGCCCCGCCGCGTACAGTCCGGCGGCGAACGCGAACGCGTTCATCAGCACGATGACGCCGATCGCGAGCGCCTTCTGGTTCAGCGACATCATGGTCGTGGGCGTTCGGTTCCGACGATCCGCCCTTAGAAATTCCGCTCCTGCATCACGACGCGCGGGAACGACCCGCCGATCGATCGGCCGTGACTGGCGAGTCGTCGGTCGAGGCGTCGAAGAACCGATCCGGTTTCAGTCGTGACAGCCGGAGTGCGTTCCCGGTCACGCCGAGGCTCATTCCCATGTCGCCGACGACGACGGCCATGGCGACCGTGACGAACCCGGGGATGGCACCGATCGCGAGCACCGCCTTCACGCCCAGGCTCGACCAGATGTTCTGTCGGATCACGGCGTTGGCCCGGTTCGAGAGCGCGTAGAGGTACGGCAGTTTCGAGAGGTCGTCGGCCATGAGCGCGACGTCGGCGGTTTCCAGCGCGGTGTCGGTCCCGGCCGCGCCCATGGCGACCCCGACGTCGGCGGTCGCCAGCGCGGGCGCGTCGTTGATGCCGTCGCCGACCATCGCCACGTCGCCGTACTCGGCCTGGAGGGCCTCGACGGCGTCGACCTTCTCGTCGGGCAGGAGTTCGGCCCGGTACTCGTCGACGCCGACCCGGTCGGCGATGGCGCGGGCCGTCCCCTCGTTGTCGCCGGTCAGCATGACGACGCGTTCGACGCCGAGGTCGTGGAGGCGGTCGATCGCTGGTCCGGCCTCCGGTCGCATATCGTCCGCGATGGCGACGATCCCCAGGAGTTCCCGTTCCGTGCCGACCAGGATCACGGTCTTGCCTTCGTTCTGGAGGCGGCGGATGGTTTCGTCGCGGAGGTCGGTGCAGTCCTCGCGCTCGCAGTCTTCCGGGGGTCGCTTATCGGACGCCGGTCCGGTCGTCGCGCCGCCGTCAGTTTTCACGTGGGCGTGCGAGAGGTCGAACCCGAGGCTCTCGAACAGCGCCGGCTTGCCCGCGTAGTAGGTCGTTCCGTCGAGGTCGGCGCGGACGCCTTTCCCGGTCAGGCTCTCGAAGTCGGCGAGGTCGGCGAGCGCATCGTCGTCCACTCCCACGGCCTCGGCATGCTCGCGGATCGCGGCCGCGATCGGGTGCTCGCTTCGGCGTTCGAGGGCGGCGGCGTGCCGGAGGACTTCGTCCCCGGTAACGGTCCCGAGGGAAATGACGTCGGTGACGGCGAGTTCGCCCCGGGTCAGGGTCCCCGTCTTGTCCAGGGCGATGGCGTCGACCTCGCCCATCGCCTCCAGGTGGTTGCCGCCCTTGATCAGGACGCCGTTCTTCGCCGCGCTCGTGATCCCGGAGACGACCGACACGGGCGTCGAGATGACGAACGCGCAGGGGCAGGCGATCACGAGCAGGGTGAGGCCCCGAATGAACCACGTCTTCCAGGCCCAACCGAAGGCGAGCGGCGGGACGGCGGCCGTCAGGGCCGCGAGCACGACGACGGTGGGCGTGTAGTACCCCGCGAAGCGGTCGACGAACTGTTCCTTCTCGGTCTTGGCTTCCTGGGCGTCCTGCACCAGTTCGATGATCCGCGCCAGCGTCGACTCGCCGGCCGCCGAGGTGGCCTCGATCTCCAGGTATCCTTCCTGGGCGATCGTACCGGCGTAGACCTCGTCGCCTGCTTCCTTGTCCACGGGGACGCTCTCCCCGGTGATCGGGGACTCGTCGACCGCACTCCCGCCGTCCAGAACCCGGCCGTCGACGGGGATTTTCTTCCCCGGCCGGACGACGACCGTTTCGCCCACTTCGACCTCCTCGGCCGGGACCGTCTGCTCCTTGCCGTCCCGCCTGACCGTCGCTTCCTCCGGGGAGAGTTCCAGCAGTTCGCGCAGCGAGTTCCGCGCCCGGTCCATCGCGTATTCCTCCAAGAGTTCGGCGACGCTGAACAGGACCGCCAGCGTGGCCGCCTCGACGTAGAACCCGATGCCGGTGGCGGCGAGGATGGCGAATCCCATTAGCAGGTCGATGTCGAGGGTGCGCTGGCGCGCCGAGTAGTACCCGCTCCGGACGACCGGGGTACCGCTGACAGCGATCGCCCCCAGGAACAGGACGGCCGCGAGGGCGAGGTCGTACTCCAGGACGGTCGCAACGACGGGGTTCTGCCCCGGGAGCACGAACTCGAACAGGAGACCGAGCGTCACCAGCACGGCACCGATCCAGGTCTTGATCGCCCGGGAACTCGTCCAGACCTCGGTCGGCGGGGCGACGTCGGCGGAGCCCTCGGCGTCGTCACCTTGCTCCCTCGCCGCGTTGCCGACCACCTCGTAGCCCGCCCCTTCGATGGCCCCGACGACGTCCGCTTCGGTGACCCGGTCGGGGTCGTAGGTCACGCTTGCCGTCCCGGTGGTCGGTCGGAGGTCGACGTCGACGATTCCCTCGACGCGCTCGAGGCTCCTGTCGACCTTCTTCGCACAGGAGGGACAATCCATCTCCGGGACGGCCAGGCGAGCCGTCAGCTCACGGACGTTCTCGTCCGCGTCCCCCCGCTTCCCGGCGTTCTCGTCCATCGAGTATCCGTACGGGATTCGGACCGATAAGGCTTCGTTGGAATATTCCAACCGCGCTGGCGTCGGGAGCGTCCTGCGACCTGCCGGCGCTCGGTCACAGCGTCTCGGTGGACTCCTCGACGGGCGACCCCATACCGACGTGGCGCTTTGCCAACTGTGCCTCCGCCCGCCGCAACCGGTAGGTCAGGGTCGACCGGGGGACGTCGAGTTGCTCGGCGAGGTCGCCGACGTCTACTTTCCTCGGGGTCTCGTAATATCCGTGCTCGATTGCGGCCCGCAAGGCCGCCTCCTGTTCGGGCGGGAGTTCGTCGCCGTCCAGTTCCGCCTCGGAACTCGGTGACACGTCCGTCGTCCGGCGCATCTCCATCCCGGCACAGTCCCCGACGGCGCGCTCCAGGTCGTCGAAGAAGGCCGCAACGTCGCCGTCGCCCGAGTGGACGATCCGCCAGGTGTAGCGCCGCCCCTCGTTGCGCGTCTCGAAGAGCACGCCGTCGCCGAGATGGTCCAGCGCGATGTGGGGGACCGAATCACAGACGGCGGTCCGCTCCCAGTAGGAGTACAGGACGAGCGTGTCCTCCCCGTGTTCCAGGATTTCGGTCCGCGAGGTCGCCCCACAGTCGTCGGTCGCCAGGCAGTCGGCGTAGTAGTCCGCCGTGAGGAAGGCCTCGGCGACGGCGTCGAGCGCGTCCGGAGGCCCCGTGACGTGGTCCACGCGCCACAGTCTGTCTGCCGTGGCGTGCAGGGAGAGCGACCGGATCCTCGCGTCCGGGTGTTCGGCCAGGGTATCCGCGACCGCGTTGCACCCCGGCCGGTAATCGAGGGCGAAGACGAGTTCTCGCATACCTGCCGGTGGGGGTTCGACGGGCTTAACGCACCGGTCGGGCCGGATATAGCTCCGGGCTGTTGCCCCCGTCTTGGGACTTCCTTTCGAGTAACTCCTCCCCGGGCCTTATACTGTCTCGGGCCGTACCGGCGCTCGTGACGACGACCGCGAGTCCCGGGCCGCCGTCCGTGCGAATTCGCCAGGCCGAACGGGCGGACCTGCTCGGTGTGTTGCACATCGAGAACGAGTCGTTTCCCCAGCCATGGCCGTACGACGCCTTCGACCGCTTCCTGGGCGAACCGGGCTTTCTCGTCGCCCAGGGGGCCGACGGCGCGGTCGTGGGCTACGTCGTCTCGGACATCATCCCCAACCACGGTGGGTCGGTCGGCCACGTGAAGGACCTCGCCGTCCACCCCAAACGACGCGGTCGGGGCATCGGTCGTGCCCTCCTCCACCGGAGTATCCGGACCCTCGCGGCCCAGGGCGCGCCGACGGTCAAACTCGAAGTCCGCGAGTCCAACGACACCGCCATCTCGCTGTACGAGGACTTCGGGTTCCAGGCGCTCCGCCGGACCCCCGGCTACTACGAGGACGGCGAGGACGCCATCGTGATGGTGCTGGACCTGACCGAGTAGCGCCACCGGCGGTCCGAGGGGGTCGCGTTTTTGTACTTCCAGTCGAAGGGACGGCCATGGGATATCGCTGCCCCGTCTGCGAGGAACCGCAACTCGACGGCGAAAACCTGGCCAACCACCTCGCGTTCACCGCCATGATCCGGAGCGAGGACCACGCGGCGTGGCTGGACGAGCACGTTCCCGACTGGAAAGAACTCCGGCCGGCCGACCTCGCCGAACAGGTGACGCCCCACGCACCCGAGGCGGACCTCCCGGACGAAGTCGAAGACGCCGACACGCACGACCACGTCCCCGGCCGCGAACGTGGCCGCGGCGCGTATTCCGAGCGCCAGCGTGAGGCCCGGGACCGCCAGCGCGAGGAACTCACCG